>Ga0310694_10001801_pt1 | contig 23446 bp, 16 predicted proteins | sample 174DNAGHGhighgp2_FD_203884 | JGI IMG/M metagenome (GOLD analysis project Ga0310694, IMG submission 203884) | Sheep rumen microbial communities from Palmerston North, Manawatu-Wanganui, New Zealand - 1742 DNA GHGhigh gp2 (v2) (version 2) | ecosystem: Host-associated > Mammals > Digestive system... | reverse complement strand
GAACTTTATGCAGAGGCCGCCCAAAAGCACTATGGCAAGCCCATTGTCGGCGTAGCCTATTATCTTTTCCCACTGAAAACCTTGTTTACCACCTATTTCCCAGATTCCGACCATATACGCCACATCAAGGTAAAGACTGAAGTGGAGAATAGGAATATACTTAAAGAAGTGCAGAACGCCTATCAATATCGTCATAACGAATTGAATCGTGGACATATCGAAGATGGCGAGATGACAGAGATAGACGATTTGGAATATACCAAAGCGAGCACAGCTGAAAAGCCTCTTTATCCCATTGATGTCGACTATAATAATAAGGATAAGAAGGGTTGTCCTTACGTGAAAGTTGACAAGCCACCTTTTGCCAAAAAGAAGGCAAAGTGGAATACGTCCAAAGGCGATCCCAAAGAAATCAAAACTACTCATCCTATTTTAAAAGGCAGACTCGTATGAAGAATATCCAATATATCAATGCAGGAGCAGGTTCTGGCAAAACCACGAAACTGACCCAGATCCTGTCAGAGGAACTGGGCAAGGAAAATAGGACTATCAGGCCATCTGAAGTTATCCTCACCACATTCACAGAGCTAGCAGCCTCTGAGTTCAGGGAGAAGTCACGTCAACAGCTCTTTAAAGACGGACATCCAGACATTGCCGCAGAACTTGATTCTGCGATTATTGGTACAGTCCATTCCGTAGCACTCAGCTTTATCCAAAGATATTGGTATCTCATCGGTGTATCACCAGACATGAAGGTCATGTCTGAGGATGACCTGCAGGTATATATCAGTGAGTCGTTAGGCGATTATGTGTCTAACAGCCATCTGCAGTTCTTTAATGACTACCGTGCCTATTTCGATATTAAAGACACGCAAGCAAAAGCCGATTATGATTTTTGGAAGGAAAACCTGCTCACTATCATCGACAAAGCCAACAATTATTCCGTTGATATTGAACGTAGTAAAACGGACAGCTGCGCCATTGTCGAACAGATCTTCAGCAGTCGCACGACCCTTGACCGTTCCTTGTTGGATGATTTCATTCGCATATTGGCTTCTGAAATCAACGACTATTCTGAGCCCCAGAAAAAAAAGGTACAGCCTATACTTGACAGCCTAAAGAGTCGGATATCCTATGCTATCATTGCCAAAGTCTATAAGACCCTGACAAGCGAAGCTCCTGAGATGGGTAAGAAGAACAGGACAAAACTGACAACTCTCTTCGGTCAGACCAGATATGATGCTCTTGTTTCAAATCTTAAGGAGTTCCAGACATCATCTGCAGGTGATGACAGTCCTGGCGGTATGATGAAGAAGATGATAACCATACTGTTCGACATCGCCAAGGAATGGAAAGACGACTTCAATGAGTTCAAGACGCGTCGCCATATCATAGACTATAATGACATGGAACGACTGTTCCTTGAATTATTGGGTATGCCCGAAGTCACAAAGGAGGTTCGGGGAACCTATAAGCTGATGATGGTTGACGAGTTCCAGGATTCAAGCCCCATACAATTGGAGATATTCAAACTTCTCTCCGATATGATGGAGCAGAGTTACTGGGTTGGTGATCCCAAACAGAGCATCTATGGGTTCCGTGGAGCTGATGTGGAGCTGATCAGTGATATTACTAAACAGTTCCTTGATGACAATAGAGACCCAGAACTCCATCTCACCCATAGCAATCTGCCCAAATCATGGCGCACAAGAGAGCCATTGGTAAAACTGACAAACGACTGTTTCACAAGGGCTTTTGAGGATATTATCAGCGAAAAGAATGTAGTACTCGATGCCGCACGACATGAGTCCGCACAATTCTCCAGTCCCCTGTCTCATTGGAACTGCTTAGCGTCCAATGCAGAACAGTTTGTTGACAAAGTAGCTGACCGCATCAAGATTCTAAAGGATAGCGGCATGATGGTTCAAGTAAAAGGTAAAGACGAATACCGTCCTATACAGTATGGCGACATTGCCATTCTATGCCGCACAAACGATGAATGTAAGAGCTTTGCAAATGCACTTATCGGGAAAGGGATGCCTGTCTCGTTTGTCAACAATGAAATCCTTCAGCAGACAGAGGTTCAGCTGGTCTTCACACTATTGAGATTTATGGTGGATGCATCCAATAAGCATGTCAGAGCAGACCTCTTGCGATTGCTGGAAGACATCCCGAGTCAGGAAATACTTCAGCAGCGCTTAGACTATCTGGCAGAACAGAATCGTAAAGAGGATAAAGAAGAAGGCGAGATATCCCCTGACCTTTGGCTCGATGAGGACAACCAAATGATACAAAAACTCAAAACCTTCAAGCAGACAGTCAGGAACTTGTCTGTCAGCGACCTCCTAGAGAGTATCATTTATGGCCTTGCCCTTCCTGAAGTGGTGGCGAAATGGGGTGACGAAAATAACCGTCGGCAGAATCTCCAGACACTCTGCACACTTGCTAAGAAATATGATGAGCATTGTTTACAGATGGGTATAGGAGCCTCTGTAGGTGGATTACTCACCTATCTGTCATACGCTGAGATTGACAGTAAGATTGACAATGCCGCAGATGCAGTAAAGGTCCTTACCTATCACGGATCAAAAGGACTTGAATGGCATTACGTCATTCTGTCTTCACTGGAAGATGACAGTCTTGAAGAAAACAAGTTCATTAAAAGATGCTTCTGGGGCGTCCGCGAAATGCGGCATCCAGAACCCACTGAGCAGTACTCCTATATCGTTCAGTTCTTGCCCAGGATTGTCAGCACGAGCAGCACCAATATGCCACAGCCTATCATCAGCAAATGCAAGGAGCTGCCTACATATAGCATATTAGTTAATAAGGAACGTAACGAGTTGCGTCATCTTCTCTATGTGGGTATGACCAGAGCACGGGATTATCTAACAACTCTCAGTCATCAGTCCTCAGCATCAAGCCTTCCCAATCTGTCTTGGATAAAGAATACAGGCATCTCTGACGGTAATTTGAACGGCGGTGCAGTCAACCTGTGGAATTACAATCCATTAAAGCCAGTCTATGAGGAAATCACAGACTGTCCAGAGGCTATCACATCCGAAACGACAGAATACAGCTATTATAGGTATCCCGACAAAACTCTACAGAGTGAAGAACCCAAATTTCTTTCGCCCAGTAAGCTACCAATGTTGGAAGACTTTGCCGCAGAGAATATTGAGATACTGGAAGACCTTGACTGCAGGATTGCACCTTATAATGTGAAGGATATCAACCAAGCGGCTGCAGGAACCTGCATCCACAACATTTTTGCTGTCTATGACCCCGAAGTGTCACATGAGGATAACGTAGCCGTTGCAGAGCGTATCCGTGATGGTCATAACATGTACGAGGTTATACCCGACATAGAGAAGGTTATCGTTTCCATTGAGCAGCTTTATGATTTTCTGGAGGAAACCTATGGTCCAGCTTTCTCTATAAAGCACGAGACACCCTTCACACAGTCCCTTCCTGGACAGATTGTTCATGGCGAGATCGACCTTTTATGGTATCTCAATGCCAATGAGTGTGTGCTGATTGACTTCAAGAACTTTCCTGGCAGTAAGGCTACGATTACCAATGCCGACCCCAGGAACGACCACTATGCCGGCAAGTATGCTCCGCAGCTCAAGGCTTACCACGATGTGCTCGTCAGTTCTGGAGTCATAGTAAGGGACACTCTTATCTACTATTCTGTTATGGGTTGCGTTGTTAAGCTCAAAATGAATTAACACAAAAGAATTTATGGATAAAAAGCATCTCGTCATCCTGTCTGGAGCAGGAATAAGTAAGGAGAGCGGAATCGAAACATTCCGCGACAAAGACGGCTTGTGGAAGAAGCATGATGCTTGGAAGCTGGCCAGCGTTGAGGGCTGGAACACAGACCCGCAGGCTGTGCTCGACTTCTACAATGCCCGTCGTCGCCAGTTGATGGAGGTACAGCCCAACAAAGCCCATGAACTGTTGGCCGCACTCGAAGAGTGGTACGATGTAAGCATCATCACCCAGAATGTCGATGACCTCCACGAGAGGGCAGGTTCATCTCATGTCATACATCTTCATGGAGAACTTTCCAAAGTCTGCTCATCCGTCAACAAGGAAGACACAGACTGTATTGAGTTCCGCCCTCTTTTCGAGGATATTCATATAGGTGACAAAGCCAAGGACGGCAGTCAACTTCGCCCATACATCGTATGGTTTGGTGAGGCCGTTCCGAACATGAAGGTGGCTATGAACACGGCTTTCGAGGCAGACATCTTCGTCGTCATCGGCACATCACTTTTAGTATCTCCTGCCAATACCCTTACAGCCTGTTCTGAGGCAGGTCACAACATTGTCATTGACCCAGGTGAAGTGGAGATCCCAGAAGGGTTCCTTCATATCAAAGAAACTGCAACCGTTGGAATGGTGATGCTCTATCAGTCACTGATGAAATTGTCACAACGGTTATACCTATAACCAGACAGCAAATATGGATTTTTTGAACTAATTTTGTGCCCAGAATTAGTAATCAAAAACATCTATAATATGAGTATCAAAAGAAATCCATTTCCCAAATGCCCCAAACTTGAGTATGATGAGAGTATGATGAAGGAACCGGAAAGCTGGACCATCATTACCGCCCTGAACCGTGTGCTGACATTGGCAGAAGACTCTGAACTGTCAGACGAGTTCTGGAAACTGTGCAAGAACCCACTGGCGTTCCTTAACAAGGAACTCGGACTGACGAACGTCCAGATTGTGGCGCTGGCTATCATGATTGAGAGCGGCGACGGTATTTCCTGGAAGGGACTCGGCAACTATCTGGGCTGTTCGCGACTGTCGGTGATGATCTACTCCGACGAGATAGAACAACTGGTCACCAAGCGCTGGGCCGTTCACAAAGCCGTTCACGAAATCGGTGAGCGCAGTCAGGGGTTCGACCTTGCCGATGGTGTCGTCAAGGCACTCCGTCAGAACAAGCCGTTCGTGCCAGAGAAGATTGACGGACTCACCGAACAGCAGTTCGTGGACAAGTTGGAAAGCCACATCGACAAGAACTTAGGAAGCCGCACCGCTATGTTCGAGGACGACGAGGTATGGATGCAGCAACTGGTCAAGGCCAATCCCCACCTGCCGCTCTGCCATGAGGTGCTGCGCTTCGACGACATCCACATCCAGTCGCTCCTACTGATGATAGTCTTCGACTATGCCCAGTGGGCCGATTCTGACGGTGAGGGACTCACTCTGCATACTATCAATGACCTCTATCCTGAGGATTACGACTGTGACGGTATTCGCTGTAGGCTCAGAGACGGTAGCCATCCGCTCATCCGACGCGGCTATATAGAGTTTCGGTGCGATGACGGCGTGGTGAACAATGAGCAGTATCGGCTTACCCGCAAGGCCAAGCAACATCTCCTGTCTGCCTACGTGCCCAGCAAGTCGAAGAGTCCCAATCGTGGTTCCGACAGTCGTTTCCTGAAGTCGCATAGTGCCATCAAGGAGAAGCCACTCTTCTATAACAACTCAGAACAGCAGCAGATAGAGCGGCTCACCAGTCTGCTCAGTCAGCAGAACCTGCCCTCCATCCAGCAGCGCCTCGAGGAGCAGGGCATGCGTAAGGGCTTTGCCTGCCTTTTCTATGGTGCGCCAGGAACAGGTAAGACGGAGACCGTACTCCAGATAGCCCGTCAGACAGGACGTGACCTGATGCAGATTGACATCGCTGGACTGCGCGACAAGTTCGTTGGCGAGAGCGAGAAGAACATCAAGGAGGTGTTCGCCCGCTATCGCGACATCTGTCGCCGCTCAGAGGTGATGCCTATCCTCTTCTTCAATGAGGCCGATGCCATCATCAACAAGCGCACGGAGAACGTGGCGCACTCTGTCGACAAGATGGACAACGCCATGCAGAACATCATCCTGCAGGAACTGGAAGACCTCGAAGGCATACTCATCGCCACCACGAACCTGACGAGCAATCTCGACCGTGCCTTCGAGCGCCGTTTCCTCTTCAAGGTGGAGTTCAAAAAGCCCACCACCGACGTGAAGGCTCAGATATGGAAGGCCATGCTGAAGGATATCACGCCCGACGATGCCCGTCAATTGGCATCCCACTTCGACTTCTCTGGCGGTCAGATAGAGAATGTCGCCCGCAAGCGCACCATCGACTATATCCTCTCTGGCAAGTTCGCCTCCTTCGACGAGATTGAAGGCTACTGCCGTGCCGAGCTCTTGGGTGGCAAGGAGTATAGAAGTATTGGTTTCAAATGATAGACTGTCTTTATGAAGAAACTACTTTTTGCCCTTTTTACCTTGATATTGGCCTCTTGCGAGTGTCCCTATCAAGACGAACTGGATCGTGCACAATATCGCAAGTCATCTACTGGCGATGCGTTCTATGCAGAGAAACTGCTGGGTACATGGCAGTGTTATTACCCGATGATCATTGGCGGCGTGGAGTTCAAACAGATTAAGTTCATGGCTGGCGGCAAAGCTGACATCACGATGGCCAAGCAACATGACACCGAGTGGTACACGGAAACCTTCAGCTATGCCTACTATGGCAATACCCTCCGATTCTCTAGAAGTGGGAGCAACATCTCCCTGACCATCGAGGGCTACCTGTTCCCTGAACTCTATCTGAGAGATTCCTTCGGTCGCTATACGATAGCCAAGCGTAGGACCGATGGTTGCTAACAAATATACAAATCAATAAACATCCAAACAATATGAGAAAAGTATTATTTCTGCTGCTCGCTCTTGTGATGAGCACAGCAGTCAACGCCCAGGAGATTGAGAAGATTGATAAGTTCGCGTCAGGTTACATCAACGGCACCTACATGAACAAGTACAAAACCATCGACGGAGTGCTCTATGCCGTCGGCTATGAGGGAACCAAGGACTGGATCCTAGTGCGCTATCCCGCTGGCAGTCGGAACACCACCTACACAGTTCACCCCAATTGTCGCCGAATAGCCCGTGGAGCCTTCGAGGGTGCTGCTTATCTCCGCGAGATTTATCTCCCAGAGACGGTCAGCTTCATCGGAGAGGATGCCTTTGCAGGCTGCACCTCCCTCCAGGGCATCTACTATGGAGAGAATACTCCGTCTGCCGTCAGGGGGATTGAGGCAAATGGAAGCGGCAATGATGATGCAGAGGAAGTAGCCCGCTACAATCTCTCCGGCCGACCTTGTTCACCTAACGAAAAAGGCGTTCAGATCATAGTTTACTCCGATTTTACCACTAGAACGGTCATTTCTGATTAATATAGAACACAGTAGGGTCCGTTGTGCTCACTTTCCCAAACAACCAAACAAAAAATCCCTGTAATATTTTGTTGCATTCCAATAATTTCGTATCTTTGTGGGCAAGTAACAAAGTCTAAAACAACAAATATAAATAAACTATGCCTAAAATAACAAATCATAAAGTAATTGGTTCTCTTGACCTCAAGGGTTTAGAATCCCTATTGGAGGATGAATACGACTTCCTTGACATCTCAGAAGCCGAGATGGGTATCGACGAAGAGCGGTGGGAAGTTTGCCTTGGTTGGAGCCATTCCGGCCCCGTCTATGGCAACAGCGGATGGCGCAAGGTAGAAGTCCTCAAGCGGCTTCTCGAGCAGATCAATGCCAAGACCATCCTACTTCCCGACAATGTGATGCGCCGCCATATCAACGCAGCCAAGAAGAATCCGCACATCAAAGAGCTGCAGGTAAGTCCCAACTGCCCCATCTTTGCCTATGAAGACGGCAAACTGATGAACAAGAAGAAAACCAAACCAGTCTTTGGCTGCAAAACGTATACCGTTTCTGGCGAGATTCGAGGTGAATGGATGACCGATACATATACTGTGAATATTATTCTCAGTGATAAGGAGGTTAAGCAGATTAAGAAATCGGTGAGAGAATCCAATACGGATGATTTCCTCGATATCATCGACGGCAGAATGCCCAAACTTTACGATTTCCTAAGGGACTACTTCAGAGGCTTGACTTGGAAACAGGTGGTAAAGGACGGAATGGACTATTATAACCTCAGCCGAAAAGAAGCCGAGGAAGCCGACATGACTGATTATGAATATCAAGTGTTTGTGCCCAAAGAATTTCGGAAGTAACAGCTACCCCATGATAACTTTCTTCCCCAAACAACCAAACAACCAAACAAAAAATCCTTGTAATAATTTGTTGCATTCCAAAAATTTCGTATCTTTGTGGGCAAGTAACTAAAAACTTACGACATGAAAGATAAAGCGAAGATTATCAGCATGCTTGGCGTTGACTCCGTACTCGGAGCGTTCTACGACGAAGAAGAGGAGAACGCCGTAAGAGACGTTGAAGAAAGCTGGAGTTATACTATTAACGACATAGCAGACAAACTGTATAGTTTCAGAGACTATGTTAAAGAGCAGCGGGAAAATGTGATTTCCCAGCGGGCACTCGATTCTTACAACTACATCATTGAGGAGATTAATCATTTCCTGGGGGATGACTCCTGGGAAGACGATTTCGTCCTTGACGAAGCTCACATCGAAGAGCTCAAGGAAGCCAGGAAAGAAGAAGCTCGGAATCGTCAACTATCAGGCCTTAAAGCAGAACGCCAGCGCTATGTGGATGCCATCGAAGAGTCAGAGGCATTAATCTCCAAGCTGAAAGAGAGAAATGCAGACCCCTCCATCATTGCCGATGAACAGGCCCTCATCGACCAGAACAAAGCATGCATCGAGCAGCTCGACAAGCAAATCGCAGAACTATCAGATTAAAATCTTACCGATATAGGCTGATTCTTTCCCAAAACCTTATGATATATGTTTGAATAACTTTTATTTCGTATCTTTGCAGGCAAGTAACTAAAAACTTACAACATGAAGTACAAGTTTCAAGTAAAAGTCTTTATGACCTATTACGACGATGAAATAGAAGTGGAGATAGACCTTTCTGACGAGGAGGTCAAAACCATCAAAGCCCTTGTCGCTGACTATATGAAACACCAGAAGCCAGCAGTTCCAGAAGAATATGTTCCAGAAACCAGCCTACTCCAAATACTTGAGCAAGGCAACAAGGAACTCTTCGACAAGTTTTGGTGGGACACCATCTATCCTCGTGTCTTCATCAAGATGCTCGTCAATGGCATCGAAAATGGCTACATCGAGAAATATCCTGAAGACGATTTTGATTACGACAACGAAGACGACTTCGACGACATCTGCGACATGTACAGCGACGACATCGACCTCGAGCACTCCTCTTGCTGCATCTGCAGGATTCCTGAAGAGTGGAAAGGCGTAACAGGAGCTGAACCTGTCCCAGTGCTTCTCCGTTTTTTGTTGATATTTGAAATTTTTATAACTTTGGAGAAAAGTTTATTGTCTGCTAACATAAAGAAAAATGCCTGTGAAAATAGAAATTATTAACAAAGTTATTGATGAAAACAATAATGAGTACAAAGCTGCTTTAGTCTTAAAAGCAATGATGGAAAATTCGTTTTCGAAGGCAACAAATGGTACAATTGGCATTGCCTATGGATTAACTTTATGTGGTCAAGAGGTTCGAGATATTGATATTTTGATGTTTGGTAAGCTGGATAACTATTTTTTATCCAATTATTATACAAATAATCCTATTTATCACAAAAAAAACTTGAAGGTAGATGGATTTTGTATAGCAATAGAATTGAAGGAACATACATCTGATAGAGTTGTTATTAACAACACACATGTTCATGTAGAGTATAATGGTTCATGGAAAGATGCTACGGTACAGAATGAAAAACAGCGTTATTCTTGTGCTTCATATTTGGAAAATGTACTGGGATATAAGGTGTATACTGCAAATTTCCTGTGGCTAAAGAGTCTAACTAAGGCTCAGTTAGTTTCTATGACAGGTGGAAATAGTATAGGTGCTTTGTCTGCTGAATTTAAGTTTACTGATGTTATAGATGTGCTGATTAACCAAGGATTAACACCTTATTATGATAATTCTGATAAGTGCTATCATATAAATGCTAATTATGACAATGATTTCTTTACTGATATAAAAAAATCATTATTTATGGATAAGGTTCCAGTTAGCAACTTAACAAAAAAGAAACTGGAAACTCTTATCCAAAACAGGGTTAATAATCAGTTGCTAAAAAATAAAATCGGAGGAGAGTTAACGGTATTAAAAGGTAGGGCAGGTACAGGTAAAACATTTCATTTAATACAATCTGCACTTAATCTTGCAAATGCAGAACAAGGTAACAGGTGTATTATACTTACCTATAATCATGCACTAGTGAGTGATATCAGACGACTACTACATTTTTTAGAAATACCAGATGGTATTGATAATTACACTATTCAAATTCAAACACTTCATAGTTTCTTTATGCAGTTGATGAGGACTCTAAATATTTCAACTGCAAAGATAACAGGAAGTTTCTTTGATTGTGAGTATAAAAAATCCCTTGAGGAATTACTATCGTATGTGACAGAGATAATGGATGAGAATGACATTCGGACTCTGAAAGAGAAGAACGATATCGCAATTGATTGGGATTACGTCTTGATTGATGAGGCTCAGGATTGGTTGGATTCAGAAAAAAATATATTATTCAAGATATATGGTGAAGACCGTATTATAGTGGCTGATGGAGTAGATCAGTTTATGCGTGGAAATAAATATCAGCATTGGGTTAGTAAAAAAAGGCAATCTCAACAAATTTCCCTCGAAGTTGGAATGCGTCAAAAAACTAATCTTATTAATTTTGTCAATACATTTGCTTCTAGGATGGGTGTAAAATGGAGGGTTAAGAGTACATCTTTAGAACAATGGGCAGGAGGAAAAATTATTGTAATGGATAATTATTACTCAACAACTCATGCTCAACTACTTCAAGAGTGCAAAAAAGCTGGTGGAGATAGTTATGATATGTTGTTTCTTGTCCCTTTTCAAATGGCTCCACATACAACAAATGTTAGAAATGATATAACTCCAATCAGTATTGATACATGGAGAGAAGCAGGGATTAGTTTATTTGATGGAACAAATATGAATAGGGAGCAGTATTCTACTAATATAGATGAATGCAGGTTATATCAATATGATTCATGTCGTGGGTTGGAAGGCTGGGCTACTGTTTGTTTTAAATTTGATATTCTAATAGAGAACAAGCTCAAATTAGCCAAGCAGATGGAATTTGAAGAAGAATTAGAACTTCGAAGCCGTAAAGAACAAGAACAGGAATATGCATATCGATGGTCTCTTATGCCTCTAACTAGGGCGATAGATACGTTGGTTATTACTTTACACGATTCAAATAGCAATACCGGACAAATACTAAAGGAAATGGCATTGGGAGAGTTTAAAGATTTTATGTCTTGGAAATGTAAATAAAAAACTTAAAAGCATATGGAAGGTATATTAAATAACATTATGTATCATTTTGAAGACTACATCAAAAAGGTTGATACATTTTATAAGGAATCAACAAAAAGTTATTCTGAACTTTTTGGCACAGAGCCTAATATCTTCTGTCTTGCAATGAGCCACATAGTACGTAACTTTTTAGAATCAGAGGGTGATTCTTTATTTATTCAAGTTCCTGTGGATGAACTTGGTACGAGGCAAACTCTGCAAGATAAGAATTTCCAGAAAATGGAGGAAGCTATCTGTCATACATTGGCAATGACGGTATATTCAGATGATTTGGAGGCAAAAGATTTATCCGAATTATCTGAGGGAGATTTTTTTTATACTGCTGATGACATTGAATGTCCAAATGGTGAGACAAGACCTAGATTATGGAAAATTATGAAAGGTAAACTGGGCAATAGACCCAAGGAACAGTTTTGTGATAAAAGTAGGAAAAATAGAAAAAATGACCTTCTAATTAGCACAAATATAGAACAGCTATGCTCTATATTCAGTGAGCATAAGGCAAATACATATAAATTGAATAGACTTCCTGAAAACAATAATGAGCCAACTCGAAAGAAAATGGCAAAAATGGCTGAAATGTTGGGAGTCTATAAAAATAATAAACCCCATAAGCATTATGAAAATGCTCTGTTGGTTGGTTTCGGAAATCCGTTTTCAATGGAAATGATATGCAATTATCCATATCTTTCATATCCAGTTGATTTTGTCAATAAATACACAAATATTGCCCCTCAAGAAAAATATGAAATAATTGTTTTGGTTGGAGATGTAAAGTATAATGGTATTGATGCCCTTATTAATACAGAGCTTGCTTATGGGCATACAAAGAAGGTTATATATATAGGCTCTGATAAGCCTGCTTATTTTAAAGGAGATATTTTCTCGTTTACACATAGAGAACTTTATCATTATTATGCGAACGACAGGTTTCCTTCTTTTGAAGTTGAAAAACTCAATTGGGATAGTCTAAATGATATTATACAAAACATTACTAGTATCCTTCACAATGATACTTTGCAATTTCAAGATGATATAATAAAACGCGCCACGTCTTATGCTATTACTCCATATGTAGGATATTCATTTTTCAAAGATAAAGACACTATAGATGAAAGGCTGCTTAGATTTGAGGAATTTGCGTCATTGCCAGAAGAACAATGGAATATCTTTGAAAAACTTGTTATAAACGCCCAAGACAGCTTACAGATTAAAGGTGCAGAAAACCCAAAAACAAAAAGATATAAAGAAATAAAAGAATCCACAAGAAGACAGACATGTACATTATTGGAAGCTTATGAATCTTATAATAACAAGATAAAAAAGGTATGTGATAATAATAATAAAGAACAAAACGTATATGTACTTGATGTCTGTTCGGATTCTAATAGACATATAGAGGTTGTTAAGTGTCTTCTAAGTAAGCTTGCACTTGGAAAAGTATATATGCTTACTTATGTCAGTCTTCAAAAAATAAGAGATTTTTTGACTAAAGATTATGAGATATATAATCAAAGCTACAGGAAGGCTGTTTTAAATAATATTGAACATCCTGTAATTACAAGTAGTAATACGATAACATATGGTTCATTGGATGATGTGGAATATAATTTGATAGATGATTTGATGACTTCATATTATAATCGTAACATAGATTCAACTTATTACACTTTAACAGGTGATAATGTTGAAGATGATGTAAGAGGTGACATGATAAGATGCGGACAAAAGATTAAAGCTGGTGATTTGTTTGAGTACTCAAATGATTGGTTGCCTTGTGAACTCAGTTACTATGTAATGCCTAGCTGCTTCAAAGAATTAAGGGATATTTATTATGATTTCCCTCAGGGAAAAGACATAAATACATACGCAAACCTATGGAAAGAAAAATTACAACAGCGCTGCAAGGCAGAATTCGGAGATGACTATAAGAATATGTGGGAGCATGATAACTTAAAGTTTATAAAGCTCCCCACTTTTAGAGATATAATAAAAGGTAAATATCAAAGTATGTTCATAAGTACCTTTCATCACCTTTCTGTTCGTATGAAAGCGATGGGTTTGTTTTCTGATGAAGAGTTGTCATATTCTCTAAAAGCACATGCAGTTAGTAAAAAATCCCGCTCTCTTGGTGGTGAAATCAAGCAAGGTCTATATGAATATTTATTAACAGGACGATGTTCTGTTGAAGTTGTAAATACAATATGTAAAAATTCAAGTAATTCAAATAAATGGTCCACTGCTTATTCATTGGAAGAACTAAAGGAATTGTGCATTAAAACCAATAAGATCGACAATATTGTTAAATCTAATAAAAAACATAATGATGACGAATAAAGAAAAAAGAGACTTTATTGCCTCAGAAATAAAGAAACGTATTATTGGTCCTGGTTATACAGAAGGTGTATTCGCTTGCAAAAGTGATGCTTCGGATGAAATCTTAGATAATCGACCTATCGTAATGTATACAGGAGGTATTCTATACCCCCAAAAGAGTAATGAAGCGGATGATATTAGCGATGTTGATGATGATTATGTCATAGACGATATGCAAACAACCAATGATGATGAAGAAAGTCTTTCTGGTGATGTGGATAATACAAATGCCGATGATGTGGATGATACTGATTCGGAATCCTCAAGAATAGATAAAGAAAGTAATCAGTTGGATCTTGGCATAGCAGACAGAGCAGATTTTAAACCCAGTCACATAGGCATAATTTTTTGTGTGAGTGAAGAGACACAAAGTATAGATGTTGATGTGAAATATGGTATATATCATGTTCTAGATAACTCAAAAAAAGAAGACAACAGTATTCTAGAAAATGTGAGAGTCAAGCTGGGAAGGTGCTCTATGGAGCAGTTGAAAGATACATTCAGCTATTATGATGCTTATCCAAATATATTAACTGAAATAAAATTGTTCGGAGCCCAAAAGATGGAGGACTTGTTTTTTGTTGATGAGAACAATCTTACCATCTCGCCTCGACGTATCTTTAAGAGAGTAGATGCCCAAACTCATAAGGATATTTATTTACAAGCAAGTTCTTTTCCTGATATCCCAAGAAACAAGGTTGCTCGCCTGCTCACTAAGTTATTTAACAATCCAACTAAGAGTCTGGATTTGCCAGTTGGATTAGATTGGTCAGCAGTATCAAAAGCGATAAAAGAAATCGAGAAACTTCCATCATTGGGTAGTTTGTTGCAAAAAAATGGTTGGAATGATATAATAAGCAATCTTTCTTTTGATAATGAGAATAAGGTTCGAATAACTCGTGGCGTTTTCAATATTCCAGAGAACGAAAACCTTTCTTCTATTTTATTTATCGATGATCCTGTAAAGAATCATCTTCTCCCTTTATTGTTGCAATACAGGTATTTTCATCGAGAACAAAAGATACTGCAAACATACTCTCTTCCATTAGATAAGAAACCAGAACCATACTTGTTACCAGATTCGAATGATTCTTTGAAATTACATTGGAAGACGATGCTACGAGTTGATCACAATGGTAAGAGACATAAGTACGTTCAGATTCTTCTTGAAAATGCAAAAAAGAAGACAAAAAGGCAATTAGCCGAAGATTTCATACATCAAGCTGAATTGAGAGTGTCATCTCCTGGTATTTTGTCATATTCTGAGCCACATCGTTCTAGTATTGCTGATAAAGAATATGATGTTAACGAAATTCTTTATAGCGGTATTAACATTTATGCCAAGGGTGTGAACTGTGGCGCAAAATGGAATATCACAGAAAATACCAGAGAGGTAATGACTACGTATACGCCATCGCAATTAGCGGTGGCTTTCAATCCAGAGTCTAACAATCCTTGTATTAGTGATGCATGTGATGTGTTCAATTTGACAATTTGGTCAAAACCACATAAGGATGTAATTCTGAATCGATTTAGAGCTATTGCTGATGCCTATAAAGCATGGCATGAAAATCAGGAGGTATTGGCTGACAGTAATGGTGTGCTAAACGATATTCTAAACGAGCAAAAAGAATTTATTGAAAGATTTAACGATAATATTGATTATTTAGCTTCAAATGAAGCTGCGTATAGATGCTTCCAGATTGCCAATACTGCAATGTATATTCAGATGGTAATCAGTCGTGACTCTTATTTCAAGAAAAACAGAGACCTGTCTGAAATTACAGACAATTCTTCATTCAACGATACGACTCTGTGGGATAGGTTCGCAAGTGGGAATTCGAAACAAAAGTATCGTCCTTTTCAGCTTGCATTTTTACTTATGAATGTAAAATCTACATTTGAAAATGATGACCCATATAGAAATGATAATGTCGACTTAATCTGGTTCCCCACAGGTGGCGGTAAGACTGAAGCTTATTTAGCATTGACGGCGCTAACAATAGCCCACAGACGATTAGTATCTCCCAATGATGATGGTATTAGTGTTGTGATGCGTTATACATTGCGCCTGTTAACGGCTCAACAATTTGAAAGGGCATCATTCTTAATCTGTGCGATGGAATACCTTCGTAGACACATAAATGATAACAATTATTCTCTTGGTAATAGTCCTATCACAATTGGCATGTGGATAGGTAAGGCTTCTTCACCGAACAAATATGCTGATTTGGGAAATGGCAAGTACAATCGTTTCCTAAGATATTTGAATGGTGAACCAAATAATAGTTCTTCAGCAAATCCATTCCCCATATCTTATTGTCCTTGGTGTGGATGCAAAATGATTACCCCTGGGATGAATGGTCGTTTTATAAATGGATACGATAGACTACTTAGCAGAAGAAATGGTGGTGTTATACATTGTATTAATAGTGCATGTACATTTCTAGATACATTGCCAATCATGTTTATTGACGACAAACTATATGACACTCCTCCAACACTTCTATTTGCTACAGTAGATAAATTTGCCCAACTTAAAGATGAAAAAACAGGAAGGCTGTTTGGCTTGAGAAATAATAATAGACGGAGTCCAGACCTCATTATTCAAGATGAGCTTCATCTTATCAGTGGTCCATTAGGTTCTCTGGTCGGAATGTATGAATCAATGATAGAAGAGGTTTGTACAGAGCATGATGAAAATGGTCAGATAATCCGTTGCCCCAAGATAATAGCGTCAACTGCGACTACACGCAATACACAGAGACTCATTAAGCAGCTATATGCTCGCAATGTACGTTCGTTCCCCATTTCTGGTGTTAGATATAATAACAACTTTTTCTCTGAAGCTCTGCCACAATCAGAGAGTAAACGTCTATATATGGGCATAGCTCCAACAGGTCACTCTGCAAGTGAATTGGAAATAAGGTCTATCGCAGCTCATATTGTAGCTAAGGAACTTCTTTTTGTATCAGAACTTAAATGCGCAGGGGTAGATTTAAATAATGTCACTGAAGTCACAGATTATCTTCTGGCTGGACAGGAATCAAGTCCATTGAAAGCTGAACTTGATGATTATTGGACTTTAGTTTTATACTATAATAATCTGAAGAGTCTGGGTCGTGCTCATAGTCGTATTGGTCAGGAGATTAGGTCAAACGCAGAAAGTATGCGAAGATATTTGGATGAATATCCTTCACTTGATTTCATATGCAGAAATTTTCACCAACGTACAGAGGAGTTTACTTCACGTCAGGAAAGTTCACGTATCAAAGAGCTTCTGGTTGATGCAGAAGCACGTACATCTCTGGTTCAAGATAACAACCATAGAATTCGTGTCACTTCAAATATGGATATTGTTCAAGCAACAAACATGATTTCTGTGGGTATTGATATAGCTCGCTGGAACACAATGATGATTATTGGTCAGCCACTCACAACAGCAGAGTATATACAATCATCAAGTCGTGTTGGTCGTAAAGTAGATGGACTCGTTATAAATCTTTATAACCCATTGCGTACAAGGGAATTATCTTTTTATGAAAATTATCTACCATATCATGAGGCTTTTTATAAGCATGTTGAACCCCTAATGGCAACAACTTTTACTGAGCAGACTATTAATAAGTTAGTAACAAATATTTATCTTTGTTATATGGGAGCAGTTAAGGGTTATACCAAAAATCAGGATGTGTCAAATGATGACAAAGAAGAGTTAAAGGCTCTTTTGCTTGGTCGTTTAAAAAAAACTTCTGGTAATGTATTTTATGGTAGTCTCGAAGAGTATATTAAAAGAGAGGTGGATGAGGTTTATGAAAATTTTAACAATCATCCACGACAGTCGTTCTGTATGTTCATAAGAGATAATAGTAGGGATTTATCTCACCCCCTTATGAATTCACTAAGAGATATAGAATCAGATACATACATTTATTATGATATTTAATTATGAATAAGGCACAATCTATACAACGAAGTAAGCTTATATCATCATATGGCGGAGTGGGTTCAATTATTGACACAATTGATAATCTTGCATTTATAATTAAACCCTTTGATCAATGGAATCTTTACACCCAATATGTGCGTTTTTACAGAAATTTCCCTCATCTGAAACTAGATGACGAGCGTTTAAAAGTAAGGTTACACAATATTGGTTTTTCTTCATTGGAGCATTTTTTTCTACCTGATGACTCTTTTGAAAATGTTAGGCTTTATCATCTTGATGAAACGCAAAAAAATCGTATGGTAACAGCAGAATATGCACCACAATGGTTTTACTGCGAGAAATGTGGAAGACTAAAGCACATTGAAAAATGGAAGATAGACTGGGGACAAGATATGGGAGAGCCAAGATGTGCTCATTGCCGTACAGGAAAGGATAAATATAGGGCTCCACGGCTTCAGCAGGTGCGTTTTATGTTAGCTTCGCTTGAAAATGGTGAGCTAAAAGACCTGCCATGGGATTTGCTGTGGAGTGTAAAGAACGGCAGTCACAATTTCAAGGGTAAGCATGATGAAATTCGTAGCGTATGGGATTTACGTAATGAGAGGGAAAGCAAAGAGGTCTCTTTCCATACAAGAAAAGGTGGTAGTGATTTGATTGATATCTATGTCAAATACAATAATGGTATTACTTTGACTATGGCAGAGATAATGAATCACTATATTATTCTTGATGACAATCATGCTTACCAACCAGTTATACGTAGTGCTAATAATGTCTATTTTTCATATACGATATCAAGTGTATACATCCCTAGACATATTATAACACCACGTGAGGTTGACGATGTGAAAAAAGCATCCAATGATTTGAATGCAGATAAAATACATGAATATGTAACGCCTCAACTTTCTATGAGAGATATTCAGTATATTATTGATAATGGAGTGGCTCCTAATCCTGATTATCGTTCAGAAGAATTATTTCGTTTGGATGAGTATGATTATTTAACTAATCATAACAACTACATTAATGGACAATTTAATCCTGACAATAGATTGGATGCATGGGGACACCAATGGTCTACGACAAAACCACCATTTATAAAAGACATCTTTTTATTGAAACATTTAGAGGTAACATCTGTACAAGTGGCATATTCTAGGCTGGAGCGAGTTTCATCTCCGAACTATGCAGAAATGAAAGGAACCGCTAAAAAACAATGGTTTGACATAAATAGGGGAGCAATAATAAATTCTGACCATGATATTGAAGTTGGCCTTCATCCTACTTGTAGTGGTGATCGAGGCAGGATAAAATACATGCCAGCTGTGATTTCACGAGGAGAGGGAGTTTTTGTCGAGTTGGATTTGAGTAGAATTAATGATAATGATAGTAAAAAGGTATTTACTCACACATTTGCCCATTTAGTAATGAAAGAACTAGAATTCTCATGTGGATATCCACTTCCTTCAATGAATGAGCGTTTGTACATACTTCCTGCAGAAGAGAGAGAACACCCTGATAAATATGGTTTTATCCTATATTCCGCTAATGGGGAAGCTGGAAGCTATGGTGGTATTTCAACTTTGTTTGAAAACAAAGACATTGAAAAGATTCTCAATAATGCCATCGAGCTGGCAGATGATTGCCCCAATGATCCAATATGTGAGTCAGAAGGTGCGAGTTGTTTTGCATGTGTTCAAATTCCAGAAATAGCTTGTGAAATGTTTAATAAAGATCTCAGCCGTACTGTATTTAAGGATGAGTGCAAGAAGCATTATTCTTTGTTTTCTGATTTAGAAACATCTTCTAATAATATATCATCTCAGGATTCAAATCAAACATCTGATTTGATTGTATCTGAGGGAGACAAAGAAATATGTAAAACGACAACTGATAAAAGCATAAAAAAAGATGAAATAATTCCAGGAGTAGTATTAGGGTAAAAAATCAAAATAGAGCTAAGCTGTAAAAGTGAAAATATCATTCTATTTTATTAAAAATAATAGAGATTATGAGCAACATTGACGAAAGAATCATTTTTGAGCCGACAGGCTTTGAGTATCAGAACACGAAGGCGAAGGTGGTGATTGTGGGTATCACGCCTGGTAACTCACAGCTGAAGGGTGATCGCGAGGGGCTTGACTTGCGGGAGATTAAGCGCAAGAATGCCTTCGCAGGGAGCATGAGGCCTAACCTCGTAAAAATGCTGGACTACATCGGCGTGAACAGATTGCTGGATATTGAGTCGTGCAGTTCGCTGTGGGAGGAGGGCTTCGACAAGGTGGATATGACTTCGCTGCTGAAGGAGGCCACCTACGAGCTGAAGAAGGATGGCAGCAAGACGATGTTCAAGGACGTGAAGAAGATTGCAAAGTCAGAGAAACTGACAAGGATGCTGGAGGAAGGATTCATACAGGACTGCGATAAGTATGAGAACGATGTGCTGTATGTGGCTTGTGGCCCTGGGGTGTACGATCTGTTGAAGAAGCTCCAAACGGAAGGAAGAATCAGGGGTAAGATTGTAGGTATCGCCCACCCCAGCGGAGCAAACACAGGAAGGATCCAATGCTATCTCGGAAAGGTGGAGGCTAAGGACGATTCTTATGTCTGGTGCCAGAATAGAGCGAAAGAGGCAAAAGCCATATGTGAGTTTTTAATATCACGAAGGCCAACTACCTGATGAAGATTGCAGATGCGCTGAAAGTGAACATCAAAATCGAGGCGATATAAGATATGAACAACGAGATACAATTCTTATTATACCAGCTGCCTGACGAAGAAGGGAAGGTGCAGGTGGTCATCAAGGAGGAGACTATCTGGGCCACTCAAAAGGCAATAGCTCAGTTATTCGGTGTTGGCGTGCCAGCCATCAGTAAGCATCTGACACATATCTTTGACGAAGGTGAGCTGGAGAAGGATGTGGTTGTTTCCAAAATGGAAATTGTCGTAAATAGAGGCTTTCGTGGCGGGGTCACAGAAGAAGTGGAGTTCTATTCGCTCGACGCATAGAATTCTGTGATGAATATCAACAAAAAGAATTAAATATTTCTAGTGACAGAATTGGAGAATAACATGGCAAAGCATGACAGCAGTTACCAATGATAACTGCCACATAGAATCAAAAGCACATCGAACTGGTACCAGGGCTGTTTGGCAATTGTACTATTTTTGTTTGAAATGGCCCCAGCCACACTGGTTGCACTTGAAACCGATTTTACTTAGGCAGTGGGGACAAATACGGTAGCCACAGGTGTCACAAACCCACCAAGGCCAACTCTGATCAAAGCGTTCTCCGCAATTCTGACAAGGTATCCACATAAGCTTTATTCGTATAAATTTTGTGCAAATATACACATTTTTTTGGAAATATGAACATTAATATCTATTTTTGCAGGAAATATTGAGATATGGAAGAGAAGGAATGGATAAAAAAAGGAATGGAGTTCTGGGAGAAGAAGGACTATGAACATGCGGTAGAGTGTTTCCGAGAAGGCGACAAGGCTGGAGAATTAGGTTGCACGTCTAATCTTGGAATATGCTACTATTGGGGACAAGGTGTAGAAGCGGATCTGCAGAAGTCTGCATTCTATAATGAGAAAGCAGCTAAAGGCGGTATTCCAATGGCCATGTTTGACACGGGGTTGAACTACGAACATGGTTTTGGCGTTAGCCAGAATATAGAGAAGGCTATCTATTGGTTTGAGAAAGCAGCAGATAAACAATATTCAGAGGCTTTTATTGCATTGGGGGACATCTACTATGTGGGGGAATTCGTAGAAAAAAATCTGGAAAAAGCGTTTCACTATTACCAAGAGGCAGATAAGTTGGGAAACAGAACTGCTAAGTTGCTGTTGGCTGGATTTTATGCAGAGGGACTGGTAACAGAAAAGGATACGGAACAGGCAAAGAAGTTGTACCAGGAGGCATACGACTACTTATACGAGGAAGCTACCTTAAACAATGACAACGAAGCGCAGTTCAGGCTGGGAGCCATGTTCTTTAACGGACGCCCAGAGATAGGCCTGTTACCAGATTATGAACAGGCTTTGGAATGGTATGAGAAAGCTGCCGAGGGTGGTAATGGTCACGCTGAAAACAACCTTGGTATGATGTACTATCTTGGACTTGGTGTGGGCCAGAATTATGAGCTGGCCTTCAGTTGGTTCCAGAAAGCATCTGCAAGGAAGGAGGTAAATGCCATATCTTCTATGGGTAATTGCTATTATAATGGAAGAGGGGTGGAAAAAGACTATGTGAAGGCTGCAGAGTGTTACAGTAAAGCTGCCAATCTTGGATATGCACATAGTCAAGGGACACTGGGTATGATGTATATGGAAGGAAAGGGTGTAGAACAGAACTACACGAAAGCCGTTTATTGGATGAAAAAGTGCTGTAAGAATGGATTTAGAGGCTACTATTCGAATTTGGCTGATTGCTATAGAAAAGGACTTGGCCTGGACAAGGATGAGAAGAAGGCATTCGAACTCTATCGAGAAGGAGCAGACTTGGGTGACCTCCGGTCGAAGGTGTCTATGGCAGAATGCCTGATAGAAGGCTGGGGAACAGATTGCGACTTGGGACGTGCTTACAAGATTCTTCAGGAGATATGCAATGACGAGCAGGAATACAGGGAGCTGCATGTGTCGATGATAGCACATGAGGACGAGAAGGGCCATCACTTCCTGGAAGATCCTCTTGATGAAATCAACTTGCCTCGATACGCCAAGGCCTACTATCTGCTGGGGACGTTGTACTATGCAGGAAAAGGTACAGACGGAGCAAACCCAACAAAGGCTATCGCCATGCTGAGAATGGCTGACAGGCTGGGCTATGAGGGTGATGGGATGAAGCCTGAAAAGCTTATTGAGAAAATCGTTGGCGAAGCGGAGAAAAAGGATATTCAGGATGCTACGGACTGCTATGTGGAAGTAAGAGAGGACAGTCATAAGGGGGAACGATACCAAGTCGTTTTGCATCATGCTGACGGAACGGAGACGCCTGTCAAATTTGTAGGCAGGAATAAGTTCATCTATCTGCTGGCACTACTGATTGCCCACGAGGGGAAATCAGTGGCACCTCTTTCTACAGCGCACTTCTCGTATATGCACGACAGTTTGGCTGAAATGGCGAAAACACTCAGAGTGAATACTACTTCTTATAGCGAATGGATTGACGAATTTGTCTATGCCGAAACAGATGAAGCCAAGGATTTGCGTGACAGTCCCGGGCACGAAGGAAAATGCTATTGTTCACCAAGTTCCTACAGGTACTCTAATGCATACTCTGGTGCCAACAGAGCTGTCAAGAGCGCATGCAACGGGGATGAATACGAACTGTTCATGCTGCGAAGTTCTGGTGGAAGATATGCCGTAACGGGAGTGCCGCTGGATGCATCGCAGATAGAGCTGCCTGACTCGCTGATGGATTACCTTGACGAACTGCCTACGCAGAAGGAGATAAGCGGAATTAAGGTAAGTGGAACAAAATGGCTGTCCATAAAAAGAAAGGAAAAGGTTGAGTAAGAAAAAGCGCCGAGTCATCACGACTTGGCGCTTTTCTCTGAATCATGAGTAATTTTAGTGAGTTGTCATCTCTTATTCGGGGTCTGTTTCATCGAAAGTGATGCCAGAGGATGTGAGCCATGCCTTGATGTCAGCGAATGCTGAACGGGAGGGGAACTTCTCCTGGAGTTTCTTCATCATATCACGATAGTCGT
>Ga0310694_10001800_pt1 | contig 23459 bp, 15 predicted proteins | sample 174DNAGHGhighgp2_FD_203884 | JGI IMG/M metagenome (GOLD analysis project Ga0310694, IMG submission 203884) | Sheep rumen microbial communities from Palmerston North, Manawatu-Wanganui, New Zealand - 1742 DNA GHGhigh gp2 (v2) (version 2) | ecosystem: Host-associated > Mammals > Digestive system... | reverse complement strand
CCGTTGATTCCGTCAAGACCGAGGTGCCAGAAGTGATTCTGGAAGCGCCTGTTGCTGAAGAGGAACTTTTGGCAGCGGAAACTACAAATGAAACGGAAAAGTCCGAATCTGGATTGCTTCGGTCGTCCCTCCCTCGCAATGACGTACAAGAAAAACACAATAATGAAACCATTCAAAAGCAACTGTTGGCAGAAAACACCACAACAGAGCCTTTGGAATCCCCCAAGCCCACTGATACCGCAAACATTGGATCCAACACCATACCCACCGAAAGTGAAACACCTTCAGCCGTTCAAAAGCCCCAGCGGAGAGTCATCCGGAGCCTCAACCTGGTGTGCTACGAATGTCAGAAGGACCCCGAATTCTTCACCAAACCTGTCACGGAAGACAGGACCTTATTCGGTCAGCCGCAAGACCCGTACATGAAAAACGGATCGCTGGCCTTTGAAATCAAACCCAATTAAATGTTAGAACAATGAAACGCATCACAGTATTATTAGCCATTCTTTTGGCTGCACAGATAGGCTTCGCCCAGGAAGAAGTCGCCATCGAGCAAAACATCAACCAACGCATCAACAAGCTGGAAATCAATCCCGGATGGAATGTCCATCTCATTCACCACGAGGCCGACAGCGGCTACCGCGTGGCCATCATCACCGAAGATGATTTGGCGGCACGGGCCTACAATGTTCAGCTCTGTAATGTCAAAGACCAAACTTTGACCATCCTTGAGAACACCCAGCTACCGCAAGGCACCGTGGTGGAGATAGAAGGTCCCATGACCTTCGGGCAAATCAGCCTTTTGGACAGGGCGACGGCTGAAGCGGATTATGTCGTTGCATCCGCAGCATCTGTATCAGAAAAGGAGACCAATCTCGACCTCAGCAAAAATGCAAGTCTTCTTGTTAAGCATTATCACATCCCCAGCAAAGAAAACTCGCCTGTAATGGATGTTTGGGACCAAGCTCGGCTGACCATCGACACCATCTCTGGCGAAGGTGATGCAGTGGTAAATACTTTTGCAGGCGCAGACTTTCAATACGGCATCAATGCCCTGCATGGTAAAATCACACTGTCTGAATACGATAAAACTGGTAATTGGCCTAATTGGCCTTACCAGCATAAGGATTGTAGGGTAATCAAGACCAAAGAAGTGGATGGCGAACTGGTCACCACCGATCGTAGAAAGGTATGGAATGACGCGCTTTTTCTTGAAGTAGGAATCGGCCTACTACATGGCAACAAGCCAACAAATCCCAACAGTCCTTTCCTGCAATCCAGCACATTGACAGTCAACATGGGTCTTAGCACCTATTTCAATCTCGGCAACCGTTGGGGCTTAAAGACAGGACTTCTATGGAACGAAAACAGGAAGTCGCTATGCCACCAGGTGAAATACGAAAACAACGAATTGGTAGTAATCGACGGGCAGGGCGACTATCAACGCAACCGACTGTATAACCTTTACATGGGCATCCCTGTTTCACTTAGTTATTACCTCGGTAAAAAGCAGACCGAAAGCGTCTCTTTAGATTTGTATTGCGGTCGCCTTTTGGGAGAAGCGCTCGTCACCAGCAAAGACCCAACCAAGCCCTTTGGTCTCGTTCTCTTCCCTGGGACAAAAGACCATCTCGACAACATCTTCAACCCATGGAAGTTGGAAGTCGGCCTCAGCTTCAACACCCAGCATCTGGGCATCATCCATGGTTTGAGGGTCTTCACCAACCTCTTGCCCGAGTACAAACCAGGCGTCACGACGGACAAGTTCAGGAGCGTCGGCGTCGAGATTAAACTATAACCTACAACCTGCCGGATGAATTATTTCTCACGCAGAAATCGCAGAATACGCTGAACCTGCCAGAGGCAAACTTCGCATCGCTTTGCGTTTCATATAGTTCTGCGGATTCTGCGTGCCAAATAAAGAGGCATCATTAAAGCCATCGAAAGCGATTTCGGTGGCTTTTTTTGTGAAGTGTGGCAAAAATCTTTATTTTTGCCTGCATAAAACTATACCAACATGAAAAAACTCCTCCTTTTTACGCTCATTATGCTTTGCGTGAGCGCCTTTGCACAAAAGCAATACACATTGCAATCGCCCGACAAAGACATCACCGTCACCATTGAGGCAGGTGAGCAACTGACTTACGCCGTCACACATGGCAATACTTGCGTATTGACACCTTCATCCATAGGCATGAAACTCGCCGACGGCACAATGCTTGGCACGAAACCCGTCGTGAAAAGCGCCAAGATGCTCTCAGTCAACCAAACCTTAGCCTCCCCTCTTTACAAAAGAACCGAAATTCCCGAAGTCTACGAGGAACTGACGCTGACCCTCAAAGGCAACTATAAGGTCATCTTTCGAGCCTACGATGCAGGTGTGGCCTACCGTTTTGAGACTGAATTCCGTAAGCCCATCATCATAGAAAGCGAGACCGCAGATTTTAACTTTGACAAGGATTATCAAGGTTTTATCCCTTATGTGTTAAGGCGTGCCGGACAAGAAGGTCCACTCATCAACCAGCAATTCTACAACTCGTTTGAGAACACATACTCCCACATCAACCTCAACCAGATGGACCCCGAAAAGCTCGCTTTTCTGCCTTTGCTGGTCGAACTCAAGGACGGGAAAAAAGCCGTCATTACTGAAGCCGACTTGGAGGACTTCCCCGGCTTGTATCTGCGCAATGCCAACGGCAAAAACGGACTCTCCGCCGTCCACGCGCCCTATCCCAAGACCCGCGAACAAGGCGGCCACAACAACCTGCAATGGATTGTGAAAGAACGTGAGAACTACATTGCCAAAGTGGAGGGTAAACGCGCCTTCCCTTGGCGCATCATCGCCATCTCGGAAAACGACAAGGAACTGGCCGACAACGACTTGGTTTATCTCTTGGCCTCACCCAATCGCATTGGTGATGTCTCGTGGATCCAGCCTGGAAAGGTGGCTTGGGACTGGTGGAACGCCTGGAACATTTATGGCGTCGACTTCCCTGCGGGCATCAACAACGACACTTATAAGTATTATATCGACTTCGCCTCGCAATACGGCATCGAATATGTCATTTTGGACGAAGGCTGGGCCGTCAACAAAAAAGCTGACCTTTTCCAAGTGGTGCCCGAAATCGACATCCAAGAGCTGGTGGACTATGGCGCCGAGCGCAATGTGGGCATCGTGCTTTGGGTGGGTTATGCCGCTATCGACAAGGACATGGAACACGTCTGCCAACACTACGCTGACATGGGTGTGAAAGGCTTCAAGGTCGACTTCATGGACGGCGACGACCAGATGATCGTCGACTTCTACTACCGCATGGCCGAAACCGCCGCCCGTCACCACCTCTTCATCGACTTCCACGGGGCCTACAAGCCCACTGGCCTCAACCGCACCTATCCCAATGTGCTCAACCACGAGGGCGTGTATGGCCTTGAACAAGCCAAGTGGGACAACGAGAGCGACCTTGTCACTAACGAAGTCACCATCCCCTTCATCCGCATGTTGGCCGGTCCGCTCGACTACACCCAAGGCGCGATGAAGAATGCCAACAAAAACAACTTCACAGCCATCTACACCGAGCCGATGAGCCAAGGCACGCGTTGTCGTCAGTTGGCTGAATATGTGATCTTTGAGTCGCCGTTCAACATGCTCTGCGACAGCCCGAGCAACTACATGAAGGAAGAGGAATGCACCCAGTTCATCGCTTCCGTTCCCACCACTTGGGATGAGACCATGGTGCTCGACGGCAAGGTGGGCGAATACCTCGTCATCGCCCGTCGCAAGGACTTCCACTGGTATGTGGGTGCCATCACCAACTGGGAGGAACGCGACATCGAAATCGACCTCGGTGTGCTGCCCAACTTCGGCGCCAAGTCGGGACACATCTTCCGCGACGGTCCCAATGCCAACCGCGTGGCTAAGGACTATGTGTCAGAGCAAGCCCAAGTGTGGGGCAACAAGGTGAAAGTGCATCTCGCCAAAGGCGGCGGTGCCGTGATGGTATTTTAATACGACAACCCTATAACAACAAACTCAACCTATAATAACAAACTCAATTAAGAAAGGAACAAACTATGATTAACTTGATTGGAAAATGGAAAGCTGCAGAGATGGTTTACTTCAACGAAGAAAAAGGCACCACGGATTGGGCCAAGGTAGAAGACATCCTTGCAAAAGACGATCTCGACAAGGACACCCGCTTTATGGCCAATATGGTGGTAGTGTTCGGTGAAGACGGCACGATTACCATGTTGACTCCCTTGCCTGAAGGTGTCAGCCAAGCCGAAGTGGATGCCGCCGTGAAGGCCGGCCAACTTGAATTAAGAGACGGCATGATGTTCATGGGAGAACAGCATTGGAAGGTCGAAGACGGAAAGAATATGACCGATACGGGCCTCGAAGGCGAAGTGCTGGGCGAGAAGGTTGGCCCGTGGGAGGAAGTCAAAGAAATCAATGAAAACACCATCCAGATAATGCTTTATCGCTTGAAGAAAGTCTAATTTGGTGCTTGACATCTTTTTTGAGAAAGAGTTTTGGGTAGTGGATTTTCTGCCCAAACAGGTTCCAGAAAATGCTGGTGGAAAGTTTTTCCATGTGGAACAGTATTATTTGGAGCCTGAGCGCTATATTGTTTTGCGAGAGCGGTTTTGCGAAGTCCTATTGAAGCTATATTGCTATTATGATCTGCGGTTGTTTGTCAATGACGACACAGAGGGCATTATCAACCCCGAGCCTAAAATGCTTGCAAGCCATATCATGGACAACCAAAGCAATTTGTGCATACTCATCGGGGCATTCGAGGCCCTTGTCACTTTAAGTCGTGATGACACCAATCTGACTGTTTACGCCCCTTCTGAAGACCTGCTTGAACTCATTAGGATGCTTGCTGGGGCAGTTGGGTTATTTGTTTGGAAACCTAATGAACTAGTATAAGATGTTACCTCGTTTTGGGCAAATTAGATCCGTTTTCTAATCCAACCCCAAACGCCCTTCACCAAGTCCTTCTCCATCCAGCAGATGAAGGCGACGAAGACCAGCAGCAGGCCTGTGTTCACCACCAAGGTCCATACGGTGTTTTCGATGTGGATGTACTTTTGCGCGAAATACAAAGCTAAGGCAATAGCAAAATAAAGGAATGCCGACTTCAAGTCGTATGGTATCGGTGCTTTCTTTTGGCCGACAAAGTAAGACAACACCATGCAGGTGGCATAACCTGCAAAGCCGCCCCAAGCGCAAGCCATGTAGCCATATTTGGGCACAAAGATGAAGTTGATGGCCAGCAACACCGCACATCCGATAGCAGAGAATATGGCACCCCACCAGGTCTCGTCGATAAGCTTATACCAGAATGAAAGATTGAAGTAAATGCCCATGAAGATTTCGGCCATCATTACGATGGGCACCACGCGCAAGCCCGCGTGGTAATCTGCACCAACTAAATATTTCAACAGGGGCATATACATCACCACGGCAAGGAATGCCAGCAAGGTGAAGATGATGAAATATTTCATCACCTTGGCTTGGGTCTCTTTGTCGGCAGTGTCGCGCTTGCCACCGAAGACAAAAGGCTCGTATGCATAGCGGAAAGCTTGCGTAATCATCGCCATAATCATCGCTATCTTAACGCAGGCGCCGTAAATTCCCAGTTGCTCCTCGCCTTCCAAGCCAGGGACGATTTTCTTGAAGACAATCTTGTCGGCCACTTGGTTGAGAATGCCGGCCAAGCCCAAAAGCAAGATAGGCCAGGTATACTTCAGCATTTGCTTCAACAGCGAAAAATCAATTCCGGATTTCAATTTCTTGATTTCAGGAATAAAGCCGAAGGTGACCAACACGGTGCAAATCAAGTTAGCGATGAAGATATAACCCACCTGGTAGCTGGTTTGATACCATCCCATCATGTCGGGGAACTGCGCTTTCAAGTAGGGCGCCAGATAGAAAATAAACAAGTTGAGCAACAAACTCATGATGATGAATGAGAGTTTCAGCGTCATGAACTTGAGGGGACGGTTCTCATAACGAAGCCTTGCAAAAAGAATGGATTGGAAAGCATCGAAGGCCACGATGATGGCCATGATTTCCACAAACTCGGGATGCAAGGCATAGTCCAAGGCGCCTGCGATAGGCTTCAAGAACACAGATACCAAAATGAGGAAAACCAGCGCAACGAAACCAACGGAAAGCCCTGCCGTGGAAAAAGCTTTGTTGGGGTTTACGTTTTCCTTGTTGGAGAAACGGAAAAAAGTGGTCTCCATGCCAAACGTAAGGATAACGAGGAGCAAGGCCGTGTAAGCATACAAGTTAGTCACAATGCCGTATCCTCCCGATTCGGCTGCCATCCGATGGGTGTGTATGGGGACGAGCAGGTAGTTCAAGAACCTGCCGACGATGCTGCTCAAGCCATAGATGGCGGTTTGCTTCGCCAAGGAGCCTAATCTGTTTTCTGCCATGTGGATTGCTTTGGGTCTTACAAAAACGCAAAATTACGCTTTATATTGACTCTAATTTCAATTTTTCGGTAATTCTATAACAAACTCTGCCCCCTCTCCTTCCGTGCTTTCAAAGGAAATCGTGCCTCCAGCGGCTTGCACTATGTTGTAGGTCAGTGAGAGGCCCACGCCCGAGCCGCCGGTCTTGGTGGTGAAATTGGGCAGGAAAATCTGGCTCTTATCTTCTTCCTTGATGCCCTTACCATTGTCTTTCACGCTGATGACAAACGACTTTATTGTGGATCGTAACGATACCACTACCCTACCCTCTGGCTTCGAGCCAATGGCCTGCACGGCGTTTTTGACGAGATTGCCGACGGCACTGTTCAGATTGGTCTTGTCACCATTGTATGTGTGGTCTTTTGCCTTATCGTAATCATAGCGGAATTCTATGTTCTCCACATTGTCGTATAAGTTGACCACATTACCCACCAGTTCCGTCAAATCCAAAGGCGCCGGATGGTTTTCAGGCAACTTGGCATAACGCGAGAAGGATGAGGCGATGTCCGACAGCGCATCTATCTGTTCGATAAGCGTGTTGGTCGTACGTTGGATTTGCTCAGGAGTGGCTTTTCCGTTGTCAACATTGCGCTGCAAGAGCTGCACACTCAATCGCATCGGCGTGAGCGAATTTTTAATTTCGTGAGCAACCTGTCGTGCCACACCCCTCCAAGCCGATTCGGCCGTGGTGCGTTTCAGTTCAGCAGCACTTTTCTCCAACTCTACGATGAGCTGGTTGTACTGCTTGACCAAGGCACCGATTTCATCGTTGTTTTTCCATTCAATAGGCTCGTTTTTTTGGTCAATCTTAAGGTCACCCAGCTTATTTTGAATCAACGCCAAAGGCCGTGTCAAATGACGTGTGATGAGTAAAATGAAGAATAAAGCTCCACCAAACAAAATGATGATAATGTTGAGATAGGTTAGGATGTAGTTTCGGATTTCGTTATGCAAGTCGGTAGAGCTTGCAAAATAGGGCGTGTTAAGATAAGCCAAGGTGTTGCCATTGGCATCCGTCAACGGGATGTAAGCAGACTCATACTTGCCTTTGCCTAGATGTTCCTCATGGGTGAAAAAGAGGTCTTTGTTGCTGTTCAAACTATGATAGGCTTCAGCATTCATCACTGGAGCTTGTAGGTTATGCTCATAGATTTCAGGACGTGTGGTGGCCAGCAACTGACCGTTAAGTCGATAGAGATTCAAGTCTGTAAAGAAAGTGTTGGCATAGTGTTGCAGGATATCGGTCCAAGTATGTTTTGACGCAGTCTGCATCAGCGTAGCACAGTCCAAATTATTGCGCATTTCAAGAGAGAGTGTTCGGGTGGTTTCAAATTGAGCATCAGTTATATTTTGGTTGTAAAGTGTACGCATATAAAGCACAGAAACTGGACCGATGGCAATGAACGAAATGCCAAGTGTCAGCAAAACTACAGCCTGCAAACGCCAATGGAAGCTTCTATCACGCCATTTTCTAAATTTTCTGGGGTGTGTCAACCAAACAATAAGCAGGAAAGGCAAAGTTAGGCCCAAGAAAAACAAAGCAAATGGCGCTGTTTTTTGCGAAAATCCTTTTGTAGGAGTGCTGACAACCACAGCGTTATTCTCTTTGTCAATTCGTGCGAAATGCTTGTATTTACTGCTATAACTAAACTCTAGATCTTTGACTTTAAGGCTGTTCAGAAAGTTAGGATAAACGTAACGACCGTATTTGTAAACAAGAATGTTTCCTTTGTAACTGGCAACCGAATAGTCATATTGCTTTAAGCTGTTGGCTTCCTTTAGAAGCTGAGGAAAACCGAAACCTTCGGGAGCAATTGGTTTATAAAATTCAAAATAGAGCGTTTTTTTTGCCAATGAATCTTTTGAAACAAGGTCTGTTTTACCTAAGTAATTGGGATCCAACGTAAAATAATCCATTAAATACAGATTCTCATCGACTTTTTCGTGTTTGTTACTCGCTAGTTTCTCACGAAAGTAACTATCACATTCTGTGACAAAGCCTTCTGGTTGAATTATAATTTCACCCCCCGGAGCACAAATTGTTAACGTTGTAGAATAAGGCAACATGTACTCATCGAAAAACAAGTCTTTGGTATAACCTAGGATAACATCTGCCAAAACAACGCTATCAGAAAAAAGCATCTTGTTGAGAACTGTGTCTGCTTGCAATTGTTGAATAAAACGAGAATAACTAATCTCAAAATTGACATCACGCTTCACCATTAAGTTGAGAGCTTGATGCTGCATTCGTTCGTTCTCGTTTCGTATTCTTATTTTGTAAAACAAATAAGTACCAATGACGGAAATCAAAAGAATAACGAAGATCCCTATTCCGATGAAGTGCGAACTCTTCACCATTCGCAATTGCGATTCAGTAGGTTTTACATAGGCCAACAACAATCCGACAATTACCAACACGAGGAAAGGTAAGGGCCATAAATATCTAAACTTTGCTTTAAGTCTAGGCTTGTCAACAATTTTGTATATAGCAAGCACCTTACCGTCAGCATTTGTCACCGAAATACCATTGTCGTTTTCCACTAATTGGAAATCGGCATCAACGAACCGCGGCAAAGTTTTGTTTTCATTTGCAAAATAGGGGTTATCAATCTGATAAGTGGTGCGGACCAATTTATAGATATAATATGCCTTGTTTCCTAGCCTATAAGACTTCACATAATAATCACCCGAGAGCAGCGAACAAATCGTATCATGACCAACAACCACTTTGTCATGCAATAGTTTCGAATTGACATCATTACGATTCCAATATACAAGAGTGTCATGCGAATAAATGTATAATCCGGTTTGACTTTTCTCCAAAGCATCATTTTTAAGACCCTGGTCAATCAAAGATCGCATTTCCATATCCATACCCAAAACCGAATTACGCATAGAGCGATCCAAAAAACTCGGTTTCAAGGAAAGATAAAAAAACAATCCCAAAGCCAGCATCAAAACGACGCTGAACAAACACAACAATAGTCCTATCCGCTTCATTCCCTTACTTTTCATTTCTCAACAATAAATAAATACAAGTATACATTTATAAATGAATTAGTTACAAAAATTTGATTGTATTCAACTTTTTAGCAACAAAACTAGTAATACTACAAATCTTATGCAAAACGGCTGAAACAGGCTAAAAATAGCGAAATTTTTAATTTCACTCTATCCGGTCAAAAACATAAACTAAACTAGACCATTCTCCAGACCTCTTCGCTTGACAATTAGAAATCAACCCACGATAAAAACCTCGAACCAAAGGAAGAGAATGATGCCTATATTGTTCACTCAAATAAGAGATATAGTAGGCATCCCACTTCAATTTATCCATCTTAATTAATTCTAAACCGCTGGTTTTGAATATTTTAGAAAGTGTATTTCGATTGAAATGGTTCAAATGTCGGGGCACATCGTACGCAGCCCATTGTTCTTTATAATACTGTCCATCATACGACTTGTAGTTAGGTAAAGCAATAATAACACGACCAGAAGGGTTAACAAGACGTTGTAACTGAGCAACTTGCCACTTTATATCATCCACATGTTCAAGAACATGCCACATTGTAATCACATCAAAAGAACCATCAGGAAAACCTTCCAACTCCATACTTGTAATGATCTTTCCCTTTATCCGTTTCTGGGCGATGGATTTGGCGTCATCCGAAGGTTCCACCCCAATACATTCCCAACCATGCATTTCGGCAGTATGAAGGAAATCACCAACACCACATCCAATATCCAACAATTTCCCAGGTTGCAAACCATTAGTTGCAAGCCTATACTTATGTTTTAAGTTTATAGATTTAACTCGCTCATACACCTTAGGGATAAAGCCTTTTTTATTCTCTTGATGACTATAATATGCTTCAGATTTATAATATGCGCCGATTTTATCTTTATCAGGGCGAGGCATGGTATAAAGCAAACCACAATTCAGACATTCACATATATGGAAATCTTCTTTGGTCAAAAATTCATCCCGAAGCCAAAGATTGATTTGCGCTTTTTCGGATCCGCACCATGGACATTTATTGTTCATCTTTTCATCGTGTTTCATGTGAAACAATTATGCTATCTTCCTAAGAATATGGCTAATACGTTGATATCAGCAGGAGAAATACCACTAATTCTAGAGGCCTGGCCCAGTGTTTCGGGTTTGTAGCGATTCAGTTTTTCGCGGCATTCGTATGATAGGGATTGTAAAGTGTGATAATCGAAATCCTTGGGGAGTTTTACGTTTTCCAAACGGTTGAGTTTATCGGCCAACTCATATTCTTTTTGGATGTAACTATCGTATTTGATCTGTATTTCAGCCTCTTCAAGGCATTCTTTCATAAACCTGTCCTGCGTCTTGAATTGTTCCAACAAAGAAACCGAATCAATCATTTCCTCCAAACTGATCTGCGGTCGCAACAACAAGTAGGACAGTTTCAGCTTTTGGTCAATCTTAGAGCTTTCCTTTCGTTCCAGAAGTCCATTGATCTCCTCAGGATAAACGTATGTAACGGTCAAGAATTGCTTGATCTCTTCGACTTTTGCTTTCTTTTCTTGGTATTTTTCGTAACGGTCTTTCTTAGCCAAACCAAGTTTATACGACATCTCAGTAAGTCGGGCATCGGCATTGTCTTGCCTCAGCAGGATCCTATACTCTGCCCTACTCGTGAACATCCTATATGGCTCATCAACACCTTTCGTGATAAGATCGTCAATAAGAACACCAATATATGCCTGGGTCCTCGACAAAACCAAAGGTTGTTCATCACGCAATGACAATGCAGCATTGATGCCCGCCATCATTCCTTGACAGGCAGCTTCCTCATAACCAGTTGTGCCATTGATCTGTCCAGCAAAATACAACCCATGCATCAATCTTGTTTCCAATGAATGGTACAATTGTTCAGGCGGGAAATAATCGTATTCAATGGCATATCCAGGTCGGAATATCTTAGCGTTTTCGAAACCTTCTATCTGCCGCAAGGCTTCGTATTGAATATAATCGGGAAGGGATGAACTGAATCCGTTGAGGTAGTATTCTTCAGTTGTCCACCCTTCGGGCTCAACGAAGAGTTGATGGCTGTCTTTGCCCGAAAAACGCTCAATTTTATCCTCGATGCTCGGACAATACCTAGGCCCAACTCCTTGGATTCTGCCGTTGAACATTGGTGAGTATTTGAACCCTTTTCGCAGCGTTTCATGTACCTTTAATGAGGTATGTGCAATCCAGCAACTCCTTTGCTTCGTGATTCTGAATGGCTCGGTATACGAGAAGCCCACCACTTCGTCGTCTCCCTTTTGCTCGATCAGTTTGCTAAAGTCGATGGTGCGGCCGTCGATACGAACTGGCGTGCCGGTCTTAAGCCGTTTGGCTTCAAAACCATAGTCTTTGAGTTGCTCAGTGATGCCATAACTGGCCACTTCGCCCATTCTGCCGCCAGGAAAATGCTGTTCCCCGATATGAATCAAACCGTTCAGGAAAGTACCGTTGGTGAGGATGACAGCCTTGCTCTTGATTTCCCCTCCAATCAAGGTCTTCACACCTTTCACTTGGTCGCCTTCAATCAACAAGCTCGTCACGGTGTCCTGCCAGAAGTCAAGATTTGGTGTCTTTTCAAGCATACTTCGCCATTCGGCCGAGAACATCATCTTGTCGCTTTGGCATCGTGGACTCCACATGGCGGGGCCTTTTGATTTGTTGAGCATCCTGAATTGGATCATGGTGCGGTCGCTGACGATACCAGAATAGCCCCCCATGGCGTCGATTTCGCGGACGATTTGTCCTTTGGCGATGCCGCCCATAGCTGGGTTGCACGACATGGAAGCAAACAGCCGCAAGTCCATGGTGATGAGCAGGACCTTGCGGCCCATATTAGCCGCCGCTGCCGCCGCCTCGCATCCGGCATGTCCGGCTCCTACAACGATGATATCATACGGTTCAAAATACATGCTCTTTATCAGTGTTTCACGGGAAACAATTGATTTATCTTTTTGATTATCAATATTATAAATTACTTATTCATTTATTACGGGCCCTTCGACAGGCTCAGGAACCCTTAACTCTTGAAAGAGCTAAGGTCGTTGAGCTTGTCGAAACGCCGACTCTAACAGTTTTAACACTTCGTCCTCTTTTTCACGCATTTCTTTTTCTTCTTCATCAGTCAGGTCATCAAACCCAATAAGATGCAAAACGCCATGAATGATGACACGATGCAATTCGCTCTCATAACTGCGACCAAATGTCACGGCATTCTCCTTGATTCGGTCGATGCTGATGCAGAACTCACTCGATAGCACGCTTTCACAATCGGTTAATGGGAAGGTGACGATATCGGTATAGAAGTCGTGGCCGAGACGCTCCCTGTTGATCTCCAACAGCTTCTCATCGCTGCAGAAATAGTAGTACAACTCCCCTACCGTCTTGCCATAGTTTCCCACCACCTGGTTGATCCAAGCCTTGTCGCGCTGCGGGTCGATGGGCGGCATCCCAACATCCAATGTACTGAATCTGATCATCTTAATTCGTGTTTTTCTTCAAATAATAATCGTTGATCTTGTCCTTGTAGTAAGGCGCATATTCAATCGGGTTAGTACGCAGAAACTCCTGATTTTTCTTGAGTGACTGCTCATAAAGATACTCATCAATACGACGGTCGAAATGCGAGCCTTTGTATTCGTTCGACTTGCGCTTCTCCTCTTGTTCGCGTTTCTCCTGCGCCTTTTGCGATTCAAGCATTCGTGATTCGATGCGTTGGCTGCGTTCAATCATCTGTCGATTGATCTTCTTGTTCACCAACTCCTCTTCCAACTTCTCCATATCCTTGATGATATCGTTGAGGCCATCGTCGCCAATCTGCCCGTTTTCCTTCATCTCTTTCAACATCTGCTGCATACCTTGGCGCAACATTTCCTGTTCGGCAGCCATGCGGGCAAATTCTTCACTCATGGATTTGGGCATTGGCTGTCCCTGCTTATCCAACTGTTGCATTTGCTGCTGCATCTTCTTGAGTTGTTCACTTAGTTGTTGCTGCAGTTGCTGCATCTTCTGCATGCTCTGTTGTCCTTGACCCGGCTTCGGCATAGAGCATGACATGGGCATGCCCATAGATTCCATACTGTTCTCCATATTCTCCAACGATTCAGCCAGCATCAATGCCAAGTTGTTCATCGACATCATAGCGGTCTGTTGATGACGAACGGCCTGCGAAAGCTTCAAGTCGTTGAGGTATTTCATCGCATTTTCTGTCTGATTCTCAATGGTATGGAGCTCATCAAAAACGAAATTTTGAACCATGGGTTGACGCATGGCCATGCTGCGCAATGAATCTCGAACCATATTGAAATTGTCGGCCACCTCTTTCTGATGAATGATCTTTTCAACTAAAGACGGGTCATCGGAACGCATACTTCCAATCTCTGTCATCAGACCTTCTTGCTCATGTGAGGCGTGAACAACGTTTTCAAGCAAAATACGCATCAAATGCGCGTCTTCTGCCATCTGTTGCATCCCTTGCATCTGCATCATCGACATCATGTTTTGTGCCATCTGTTGCATCTTCTGGCCGGCATTCTTTTTGTTTTGCTGCGATTGCTCCTGCTGGCTGTTTTGCTCGTTCTGCATGGCGTCTTGCAAGTCCTGATCGATGCTCTCCTGCATTTCCTGGTCCTTTTCCATGTCGAAGGGCTGCTGCATCTCTTGGTTCTTCTCAAGGAGTTGGTCGAAGTCGTCCATCATCTTGTCGAACTCTTCTTTGGCTTCCTCGGCTGATTTTTGGTCATTCTCCTCCCCTGCTTTATTCTGGCTTTCAGCCTCTTGCTTCTGCAACTCCTCGCCGAGTTTGTCCAATTTATTGGCCAAGTCATTGAGGTCCTTTTCCATCTTCAGTTGTTCCAAAAGCGAGAGGTTGCGGTCGAGGAGCTCCTGCATCGACTGGTTGTTTTTCTTGATGTCCTGCATCATCTGTTGCATCTGCTCGCGCGGCATCTCTTCAAGCAACTTGTCGATCTGTTCCATCATCTTTTTCAACTCTTCGGGAATCACCTCGTCGAAGAGTTTGTTGATCTGTTCCTGCTTCTTGATGAGGTCCTCGTTACCCAAGTCGTGCTCTTTCATGAAGTCTTCGAGGTTTTTTTGCTCTTCTTGCAATTTGTTCCATTCGTCTTGGATCTTTTGTTGCTTTTCGAGCAGGTCTTTCATCTTCTCTTTGTCAGACCAATCCAAGTCTTTCTTTTGGATGAGGTCTTGCAGCATCTTTTCAATCTGGTCTTGCAGTTTATCGGCCTCTTGCGACTTCTCTTGGAGCCGTTCCATGATGTCTTCCGATTGTTGGTCGGCAATGCTGTCCAAGGCCGACTCCGAAGGCTTGTAATAGGTGAAAGTCTCCGAACGCTTCGACTTGGGTCCGTGGAAGCCGTCGTTGTCCCACACCACAAAAAAGACCTCCATGTTCTGGCCTGGCATGATGCCAAGCTCGTCCATGTTGAATTGGTAGAAGAACGAGGAGCGCGTCTGTTTGAGGTCGAGAGGCACTGTCTTAACGATGTTCTTTTCTATGGGTTCCTTGACGATGCAATTGAAGGTCAACTTGCTGAAGCCATAGTCGTCTGTGACAAGGCCCGAGAAATAGACATCGGCAGAGAGTTGTTCATCGAACGACTCCAGACGAATGTCGGGGTAAGCGTCGGGGATGACATCAACAAAGAAGGGTAGGGGATCCATGCTTTGGTTCCATGGGTTCTGCACTTGGACCTCGAATTTGGTGGACTGCCCTGCGACAAGCTGGTATTCGAAGACATCATCTTGTGCAGTTAAGTCGGTAGTCAGTGAGTCGCGGGTGACAGACATCTGTTCGGTGTCGCGGGTGGTGAAGCTAAAGGTAAGTTTGGTGCCTTGCGGGACGATGAGTCGCGTCTTGGCATCCAAGGTTTCGTTGGTGCGATGGATATAAGGCGGATAGCGCAACTCGCAGCGGTAGGAGAGTAGGGTGGGGTTGGGGTGCACCGTGATGTGCAGGGGACGGCTGGTGTATTCTCCGCCAATGACATTAAAGGTCAAATCATTGAAAAGATTCTTGAAAGTGTAACTGAAATCGTTGGCCGAGCCTTTGGTCATCAGTTGTTGGCCAAGTTCACTTTTCACATAGAAAGCGTCTGGTATACGGTCGCCAATGACGTGGATGTTGAACTTCACCTCCTTACCTTGTGTGGTCTCTATGTCGTCCTGCTCGATTTCCACTTGATAGGGTAGGGGCTTCTCATAATGTTGCTCGTAGTTGACAATGCGTTGCGTGGGTTGCACAGCAAACGAAGGTAGAAACACCATCAAGGCAATTAATATAAGGAGCGAACCGAAAAAGATGCCAAGATACTTCAAGTTACCTCGCAAGTCGACGGCATCAGAAAAGCGGATAGGGGAGAGGCGAGCACTACGCTGCTTGATGGTGGCTGCCAAAAGAGCATTGTCAGCATCGACTGCAGCTTGGTTGCTCAGCTGTATGGTGTTCAGCAGTTTATCCTTGATTTCAGGGAAGAACTTGCCAATCATCACCGAGGCTTGTTCTACCGACATCTTCTTTCGGAATCGGATGAGGTTAACAAGCGGAATAAGAAAATGATACACCAAAACAAAACCGCTACCAGCCAGCAAAAACAGGAAGAGTGCAAAGCGGCCTTTGGGCGGGAACCAAGAGAAATATTCCAACCCGTTGATGAGCAGATAGAAGACAATCCACAACACGGCACCCACCAACACGCCTTGTATCAGACGGTTAAGGTAGTACTTCCGCGTGAAGCCTTCGATTTTCTCTATCAATTTGTTTGGTGCAGACATACCCAATATAGAATGAGCCGCAAAGATACACAAAAAAAAGAGTTCCGTGTGCGGAACTCTATTTTTGTATCCTGAGCCACATGTCGGACTCGAACCAACGACCTACGCATTACGAATGCGTTGCTCTACCAACTGAGCTAAAGTGGCCTCTCAATTGCGGCTGCAAAAATACAACATTTTGGGAAAATAGATGCATTTTTCTGAAAAAAACTGGTTTAAGGATTGCTTCGCAAGAAATCTTTCAAAAATAATTATTAAAATCTATTGAAAATCAAATATATAGAAAATTTATACCGAAAAATACAATAAATAAACTAACTTTTTAGTTGTATATTCAAAAAGTTATCTATATTTGCAGCGTCAAGAACTACCAAAATGGCTATCAAACGACATATAGTATTATTAATGGTGATTGGATTATTCACCTCATGCGCAACTCAACGAGCCAAGTATGTGACTTATGTTCCTGATTCGGTGACTATGTTTGAAGTAGTCAGGGCAGAAGTACAATATCTTGACATTCCCAAAGACAATAAGATCGAGGTGCTCTCGCTGACCAATTGCGGTCTTGACCGGATTCCTTCGAGCATCAAACGTTGTAAGCATCTGCAAAGACTGAACCTGGAAGGCAACCAGATCAAACACATTCCAAGATGGCTCAGTTCGCTGGATAGTCTTGAAGAAATCAACTTAAATTTCAACAAATTGAACCTGAAAAGGCGGGATATACGCCGTTTGTCGAAGGTAGAAGACGTCCTGTTGGCGGGCAATGGCATCAAGAAGCTCCCCGACAATATTGGTGTGCTGCGTTGCGAAAGCCTTAATTTATCCAAGAACCAACTCACCGCCTTGCCCGAGTCGTTTGCAGAGCTGAAACAAGCGAGATACTTGATTTTCTATGAAAATAAGTTCGATGCCATTCCAGAGGTCCTTGCAGGTTTCAAGGACCTGAAACATTTGGATTTCTATAAGAACCAAATCTCGGAAATTCCTGATTTCATAGGCGACATGGACAACCTGCAACAACTCTTCCTGTCGTTCAACAAAATCGAGGAGATCCCAGATACATTGCGCAACCTGAAACGCCTGAAATACTTTTATATTCATCACAATGAATTGCATTTCATTCCGGAATGGATCACGGAGATGGATTCCATCGAAAGGTTTGGCGTGGGTTTCAACCATTTGTTGGACTTGCCCGATTTGTCGAAGATGAAGGCTCTCTATGAGTTCGACGCCGAACACAACCTGCTGGAACGCTTCCCATGGGAACTCGTTGAAAAGCCAGAGATGGAAATCCTTATCTTGCGCGACAATGATTTCGTATTGTCGGATGAAGAAAGATTGCGGCTGATACAAATCAGCAAAACCTTGAATATTAACTATTGATTAATCATAAAAACAATGAATATGAAAGAATTGACCAAAGCGGAAGAGCAAGTGATGCAGGTCATCTGGACTATTGGACAAGGCTTCGCCAATGAGATTATGGCCGCCTATCCCGAACCCAAACCTGCTTACAACACGGTGCTTTCCATCATCAAGATTTTGGAAAACAAGGGCTTCGTGAAGCATGAGACTTTCTGTCGTGCCCATCGCTATAGCCCAGCCATCAGCAAGGAAGAGTATTCACATCGCTATCTAGGTAGTGTGGTGGAGCGTTACTTCAACAATTCGTATCTCGACCTCGTCTCTGCTTTCGCGAGGAAGGAGAATTTCAGTGTCGAAGAACTGGAAGAAATGAGAAAAGCCATCGACGAGGCTATCGCGTCAGAAAGGAAATAAGCCATGAATGCACAAGAATTAATCATCGGTCATCTGCTGCCCATTGCAGCCACCGTAGCCGTGCTTTGGTTGGTGTATCGCTTTTTGTTCCGCAACAGCAACCGTCTGCATTTCAACCGTTTCTTCCTGCTGACAAGCATGTTGTTGGCTTTGTCCATGCCTTTGCTTGGCCTGCTTTCAGGGATGGAAGTGCCGCAGATGGCGATCTTGAAACAAAACATGTTCAACGGCATGATGCTCAACGAAGTCATCGTCACGCCCGATGGTCAGCCCGTCCTGCCCGAAGTGTCGGTAACAACCGATGCCACGCCATCGCGTTTCAGCGTGTGGCAGGTTATGGGCGGCATTTATTTAATAGGTGTTGGTGTGATGACACTGCTGCTCCTTATCAAGTTGGGGAGACTCGTGGCGCTTATCCTCCGCTCGCCGAAGCGCAAAATGGATGGTTTCACAGCGGTGGTCACTGGCAAGGAGCAAGGTTCGTTCTCCTTCTTCCGTTATGCCTTTTTTCCCAATGAAAAAGTGGACCCCGACATTATGAGGCACGAGATGAGCCACATCAGTCACCACCATTCGTGGGATATCCTTTTCTCCGAGTTGATGATGATCCTGCAATGGTTCAATCCCTTCGTCTATCTGTACAAGAAGGAGTTGCAGAGCCTTCACGAATACCAAGCCGACCGCGACGTGGTGGCCACCGGCGTTGACAAAAAGAACTACATGATGCTGATCCTGCAGCAGTGCACGGCTGTCGACTTCAGCGGAATGAGCAATAATTTCAGTTTAATCCTTACCAAAAAAAGAATCAAGATGATTACAAGAAACGAAAAGGCCAAGGGCCTCTGGTGGAGGCTCTTGGCCACATTGCCGGTGTTGGCCATCCTATTGGTTGCCAACACGAAAGTGACGGCACAAGAAAAACAAGTGAATCCTAATCCGCCAGTGGATACGGATACCTATCAAATTGTCATGTACGAATATGACGATGAAGACAGAATTCCCGTCAATGACACTGTTTTGATGAATGAAGACGGTTCCTACACCGAAATCAAGCGAGAACCTGAAGTGGACCCGGAAACTGGCAAGATGCGCACCAAAGTGTCTTTTGCCACTTATGACAAGGACGGTAAACCTGCTCCTGGAGGTTTCCACATCAAGTCGGAGCCTGGGGAAGGGGACGATGTCGTCTACCGTATCACGCCACAGCAAGGCTTCCGTTTCCCTGCTGAACCCGACAACGATAGCATTTATCAAATCGTTGAGCAGATGCCTAAATTCCCTGGAGGTGAAAGTGCCCTAATGGAATATGTAAGTAAAAATGTTGCTTATCCAGAGGAAGCAAAAGAAAAGGAAATACAAGGCAGAGTATTCATTGGTTTTGTTGTTGAGAAAGACGGCAGCATCGGTGAAGTGAAAGTGCTTCGAGGCATTGGTGGCGGTTGCGACGAAGAAGCGGTACGTGTCATCAAAGGGATGCCGAAATGGAAGCCTGGATTGCAAAAAGGCAAACCTGTGCGTGTAAGTTATCAGATTCCTATCTATTTCAAGTTGGATACACCACAGAAAACCAACAGTCTTGTTGGTAGCGTTTGGGAAGGCACTGGTACTGGAACCAAAGGCGGCGTGACTTACACTTGGCATTCCATTTTGCAGTTCAACAGCGAAAATGAAGGTTTATTAATCGAAAAGCTTGTTTCGCAAAAGAAAAACGAAAAACCCGTTGTCGAGTTCGAAAATGTCGCGATGGATTTCGAGTATGCCTTTGATGGCAAAAAGACAGGAGCCATCACCCCGAAAAATGGCGACGGCACCTATATGGACGAACAGCCCCCCGAAGGATTCATTTTGAGCGATGATGGAAAAACCCTTGTCCTCAATTTCTATACTGCTACAGATGACACGGGGATAAAATTCGTCACCTATACAAGGAGATAACAATTTTAGGTTTTGTAGGGCTGTCGACAGCCCTACAAACCTATTCAATAATCAATTGTTCCCATTTAATCTTGGGAACGAATTGTACCCCATTTTCATCGCGATAATACGCCAGTTTATCGCCTGCATCCACAGGTTGCAACTTGATTTTCTCGTTGCCTTTGCCGATGGCCAAGATAAGTAGTGGCTCAAAAGGCAGTTTGAAAGCCTCGGTAATCTTCGCCTTGTTGAAGGCGCCAATCATGATGCCGTTCAATCCCATCTCGGTGGCTTTCAGTAGCATGCTTTGGGCGGCAATGCCGAGGTCGATGTCGACAAACTTGTTTTCGGGAATGGTGCTACAAATGATGATAAACGCCTCGGGCTCGGTGCCAGGATAGGGAAGATGCAGTTCGGGCAGTAAACCGCCCAATTTCATATTTTGCACGATGAGGTCGGCACCCGTTTCCTTGGTCACCAACTTGAAGCGAAGCACCTGCTGGTTCTTTGCCGAGGCGATTTTTGTGTTCACCGCCACGATGCGCTCCAGCATATCGCGCTTCACCACAAAGCTTTGGTCATAGCCGCGATAACTGCGGTTCTTTTCCATTATCGTTTCGATCGAAATGTGCTTTACCACGGTCTTCTTGGCGCCTTTGCCGAAGACCTCTTCATAGCGTTTTTCCAGATATCCGTCTGCCATTGTTTTTTCATTATAAGGTTGGCTTCTGGCTTTTGGCCTCTGGCTACTGGCAGCTACTCAGACTAAGGAGATTGCGGGTCTATGCCCGCAATGACGCTTAGGGTAAAAGCTGCCAGAAGCCAATGGCCTGTTGCCAGAAGCATTAGAGCGCGAAATTACACAAAAATACGACACAATTCCACCTTTTTCCCTACTTTTGCGCCATGAAAAAGCGATTGTTGCAAATCGGTTCCCTTTTGATGGCCCTTGTCGTGCTGTTCGTTTCCGTAGGTTGGGATGTGAAGTTCCATTACTGCACTGAAGACCACCATACGACAGGTAGCCTTATCAATGCATCCGACGACTGCGTGCATTGCTGGGGTCACCATCATGAGCATGAAATGGAAGCCGCTTTGTCGCACGATGTCATGCAGTTCGATGCCAAATGCTGCTGCGATGACTTCGACAGCAAGATACAGTTCACCGATAACTTCGTTTTTTCGCCTGAGAAACAACTTGACATCCATTTCCAGCCTTTTGTCTTCGTCCATCTCGACCTTCAAGAGCTTTTGCCGAAGGCACAACAGGCGTGGCATCATTTCACCGCACGAAAAATACCCCATTTCATCTCTGCAAGGGACAGGCTGGTGTATTTTTCAGCCTTGCGGTTGAATCCTTTGGTTTTCTGATAATGACAATACGCAAGGTGGGTCATCGAATCCCCCCTGCCCCCCTTAAAAAGGGGATGCGCAAAGCGACACAAAACAAGGGTCCGGTAGGCCAGCGTCCGGTAGGCCTCCCCTTTTAATGGGGTGCCCGAAGGTCGGGGGATTCGAAGACCCTAAACAAGCAATCAATTTAACAATCAAACATCATGAAATCCAAACAACTCACCCTAATAACCCTACTATTATTTGCCTTCGCCACAGGCGCTTTCGCCCAAGGCTTTATCGAAGGCACTGTGTACGAAGAAGCTGAAAACGGCCAACGCACGCCACTGCCAGGCGTGAACGTGTATTGGAAAATCGTCAACGAAGGCGTGGTGACCGACGCCAACGGACACTATAAAATACCGCTTCACGAACGCATCGGTTGTCTCGTGTTCAGCTGCATCAGCTATGAGAACGACACCATCCACCACATGATGGAACCTGCCCATTACGACCATGTATTCAAAGCCATTCACATGCTGAATGAAGTGCAGATTGAGGCGCGACAAAAAGCCACTTTCATCAACCCGATCAAAGCCATTGCCGTGCAGGAAATCACCTCTGAGAACCTGAAGCGTGCCGCCTGTTGTACTCTTGCAGGCAGTTTCGAGAACAACGCCTCGGTGGATGTGGCCTATAGCGACGCTGTCACGGGCGCCAAACAAATTCAATTGCTTGGCTTAAGCGGCATCTACACCCAGATGATGACCGAAATCATCCCAAATTTTCGCGGTTTGGCCTCCACTTTCGGCTTGAACTATGTACCTGGTAACTGGATGAACGGCATACAAATCTCCAAAGGAACTTCCTCGGTAAGAAATGGTTATGAATCCATTACGGGACAAATTAATGTGGACTACAAAGAGCCAATGCCCGACAAGAGCGAGAAAGTGTTTGTCAACCTCTACGGCAACTCGATGTTGATGACGGACTTGAACTTCAACGGTCGCGTAAAAGTGGGAAAGAACGATGGTATCATGCTATTCGGCCATGTGAGTCACAGCCACATGAAAATGGACGAAAACGCAGACTCGTTTCTTGACGATCCGATGACCACACAATACAATGTCTTTTTGCGTTATAACCATCCCCATACGGGCCGTTTCGGTTGTAAGTTAGGCATCAAGGCTTTGAAAGAAACCCGACTTGGCGGACAAATGGACTTCGATCCCAAGCATCGCCTTGACGAAGGCTACAGCCTGTATGGCATCGGCATCAACACCGAGCGTTATGAGGCCTTTGCCAAAGGCGGCTACCATTTTGACCGTAAAGACACAAGCCTCGGAATGCAACATCAGGTGACTTACCACAAGATGGACTCCTATTATGGTCTGACCGACTACAATGCCAACCAACTCTCTTACTATGGTAATCTATTGTTTGACTCCTACCTCGTGAATGACCATCACACTTATTCCATAGGTGCAAGTTATACCTATGACAAATATGATGAACATTTAAATGACAGCACTTTCCAACGTGTCGAACAAGTCCCGGGAGCCTTTGTGGAATACAATTTTGCCGATGATCACCATTGGAACATCATCGCTGGCTTCCGTGCCGACTATAACACCTATTACCAAAAGATGCTCTACACGCCCCGCCTGCATGTGAGATTCAAAACTCACGATGAATTTGCCGTACGCCTTTCAGCAGGAAAGGGTTATCGTTCCCCCAACATCTTAGCTGAAAACTCCACTATGCTGGCTTCGTCGAGGATGATCCGTTTCATTGACACGCCCAAGATGGAAGAGGCCTGGAACTATGGCATTAACTTGGCCAAAAATATCGATTTCGGCTGGCGAGAACTAACTCTACAAGCCGACTTCTATCGCACCGACTTCATCAACCAAATCGTCCTCGACCGCGAAGCCGACGCCCACCAGATTCGCATCTACAACCTCAAAGGCAAGTCGTACTCGAACAGTGCCCAAATCGAGGCCAACTGCGAGATCTTCAAGGACTTCGACCTGACTTTGGCCTTCCGCTATAACGATGTGAAGATGACCATCAACGACACGCTGCGCGAGAAGCCTTTTGTCAACCGCTACAA
>Ga0310694_10001799_pt1 | contig 23465 bp, 24 predicted proteins | sample 174DNAGHGhighgp2_FD_203884 | JGI IMG/M metagenome (GOLD analysis project Ga0310694, IMG submission 203884) | Sheep rumen microbial communities from Palmerston North, Manawatu-Wanganui, New Zealand - 1742 DNA GHGhigh gp2 (v2) (version 2) | ecosystem: Host-associated > Mammals > Digestive system... | reverse complement strand
GCGAAGCTAGCTCCAAGATTAGATTTCCATTGAGGGTCGTTGTAGACGACAACGTTGATAGGCTGCAGGTGTACAATGGTGACATAAAGCCGAGCAGTACTAATTGCCCGAATCTTTTTCTAAAAAGAATTTTTAGAAGTAAAGAAGTAGAGAAGTAAAGGAGTAAAGAATTTTCTCAACTCCTCCACTCCTTAACTCCTTCACTCCTATCTCACGAGCTTGTTGCTCAAGCTCGCGAATGCTTTGCATTCGTCCAATGTGTCAACCCCATATTTAGGTGGTTATAGCGCTGAGGTCCCACCCCTTCCCATTCCGAACAGGGTCGTTAAGCTCAGCATCGCCGATGGTACTGCACTGCGTTGTGGGAGAGTAGGTAGCCGCCACTTTCGGAGCCCCCGAGGATTTATTCCCCGAGGGCTCTTTGTTTATGTCGCTACGCGCCATAGGCTACCTACTCACCCACGCTGCCTGCCTTCTATCTGTCCGTCTTTTTAATTGGTCGCTTCGCTTCATAAGGCCGCGTCTGTTAGCCGCCTTTTTGTTCCCGAACCCACCACCCCTCATCCCACCGTCCAGCGCATCCACCCCATAACCCTCGCTTTTTATCTCGCTTCGCGAAAAATGGGGGGGAAAGAAAAAATCGTTCGGTTGTTTTCCATGCGGGGTGTGACGTTTGTTGTTTACGCGGGATTTCATCCCGCATACAGCAAAGGGAGCATCATCTGCTCCCTTCTACTTTTGGCTGTTTAGTAGGTGTGACCTACTTCTTCACGCCCTGGTACTCCTCGACCGTCTTCGTAGTGATAGTGGTCGTGGTCTTCGTGCTGTCGCCTAACTGCGTGTAGGTTGCGCTCGTGCTGATCGTGCGCCACGCCTTGCAACTCGTCATTCCTGCGCACACCGCGATACTAATAAGCACTGCTGATACAAATAACAGTTTCTTCATTGTTCTGCTTGTTTTTGGTTAGATACTCAATGATTTTCTCTTTGTCCCGCGCGCTCACCAGCACGCAGCCTTTCGAGTGTTCGGGGATTGTCCCCGTGTGGATGCGAATGCCCGACCGACCGGGCACTTTGTCGATTAGCGGTAGGTTCTTTTGAAACCTCGGCGAGTACGTTACGGAGACTGGATAGGTGCCGTCAGGGATGACGTAATCCACATTTTCAAGCGTGGTGATTTCTCCTACTACTCCGCCAAGGAACATCTTGCCCCATATCGCTTTAACTGCCTTGCTCGTTCTGATTAGGTGGATGATTGCCATGTTCGCTCTTGAATTTATACGTGTAATCGATTCCGAATAACGCACCGGCGAAGGTCGCGACCTCGCCGAACCCTACCAGTATAGACTCATGTACCTCGCCCTGCGGGGCAATGAATACCCCGCAGAACAGAAGTATCAATCCTCCGACCGAAAGCACCGCAGCGGTAATAAGCTGAATGTCTGCTTTCATAACTCACCTCCTTATCCGATGGTCTTCAGACGCTCCGGCATGTTCACCGTGTTCGTGCTTTCATCGTAGCACTTCCATGCCTTGCCGAACAGCCAACCTTTGTAGGTGGTGTACTTGAAGTTCGGACGGGTCTTCTTCTCTTCGATGAAGTCCATCTGGTCGTACGTCAGGTGCATAAGATCCATCGAACGTTCGAGAGCCGCTTGACGAACTACTTTGAACCGAGCACGTACTTTCAGCTCCTCAGTACTTGCCGGAGTGGTACGCTCGCCATGCACGCTGGTGTACTTACGCTGCGACCAACGGCGGTAGTTGTAGCAGGTGCGATACTTCTTGCTAATCTTCCCCGAAATGTGATGTACGGGGTCTTCAAATTCTACTTTTGCCATATAGTTCGGTGTTTGCCGAACAGACCGTCCTGCGGACTGAAAGACCGCTACGCTGAAAGACCGTTCATTCCATTCACTGAAAGACCGCTCTTTGAGCTGAAAGACTCCTGCTCGGACCTCCACGCCGTGGGAGGGGATAATGTTAATAATTTAGTTTACAACTTCGCGTACTCTTGGGCGAGGACGTAGCCATAGAGGGTTTGGTACTTGGTTTGGGCTTTGAATCCGGCTTCGTAGGTGGCGCGAGTGGTAGGGTCGGCTAAGGCTGTCTTGGTGGCAGCGGCAGCGGAGCGGAACTTGGATTGGCGAGCCAGTTCAGTCTCGGAATAGGGTTTGGTACGCGGATTGCAGATCTGCGAAGTGAAGTTGGTCTGACGCACCTTTTTGAAGATGATCTTGGAGTGCTTGCAGACTTTGCCCTTAAAAGCAGTGAAAGGGACTTCGAGGTTAAATTTACTCATAGCTTTAGTTTTTAATAGTTAAACAAAAACATATAAAACACTGTTTGACAGTCCATAGCATGAATGCTATTATAGTTTTATGCAGTCTGACTATCGTAAACAAGTTAACATAGTCCGTCTGTATAAATCTATACCTTTCTAAAGGAACGGACTGTCAAACAGCAATAAACATAAAAAATCTCAACTTTCAGTATGGAGTGTGCACGTCCATTCGTGGATGAAGGTTAGAGACTGGGCGAGAGTCTGGCGGATGATGGAGCAGGCTTCGTCCGGAAGGAAGAGTTTCGGGTCCAGCGGTGGAACCGTGACTGTCAGGGTGTTGTTGACTGCCTGGAACTCAGGATTGAGTGTTTCCAAGTGATAGAGAACAGCCTCTTTGGCTTTCTGCATCTCCTCTGCGGATTGGCAGTGGATGGTGATTTTTACTAAATACTTATTCTTCATATTTTAAAATTATTTTAGTTAAACAAAAACCTATAAAACACTTTTGTGCGCTTTTGAGCTACGCTCTTACTGTTCTTAGATGCCAAAATCTCCTTGTGAGTCAACTCGCAGATAGTTTTTTGCATCTAATCCCATGTCCCAAGGGACTAAAGCACACAAAAGCAATAAACATAAAAAACAAATTCGTTTTCGTGGCAGGTCGGTCTGGTGACCGATGTCGGAATTCAATTTCGACGCAATAGACGAAGAAAGATTGATTTCTATGTCTGCTCCTTTTGGGGACGCGTTTCTATAATAATGCTGCACGGAATGTATGCGCAGTAAGGATTTGGAGCATACATTTTGTGTAATGTGGTGTGGAAGACTGTTATTTTCTCCTTGCGGTTCGTTGAGAATAAAGCAATTAGGAGAAATGTATTTTCTTTGCATTTTTTTGCGTTGCGCATACATCGGTGCAGTCTTTCTACTTCATGGCAGCGTTCAGCAGTTCGGCAAGTTGCTCAATAGCTGGTTGCGCTTTGAGGGGTGTTCGTTGGCTGTTTAAGTGGGTAAAGAGACGACCATGCACATCCACGAAGTGACTGCTGACAATCATCCATCTGCCTACGCCTTTTGGTGTGGAGATATATCGCCGGTCCGTCAGTAGTTTGAAGAGATAGACAAGATATGTTTTCTTGCCCGCCCAGTGGATTTTGCAATTGGTATCACGCCCGGAGAAGAGAGAAAGGAAATCATCGGGATTAGTGTTTGACGAGATCCAACCGGCGCGAAGGAGACATTGATAGAGTTGGATGATTCGCCTTTGCTCTGATTCCAACCAACGATAGGAAAAGGTAGCCGATGTAAGGCGAAGGGATGCGGGCTTTCTCCTGATACGCAGGGCAGGGGAGGGTGTTGTACTGCAGACAGATGCAGCCGGTGAACTGTTGGCTGCATAATGAGCACGGAAGGAAACCGCAAGTGTGTCATTACTTGTGGAGAGATAGGCGGCAAGGAGTTTGCCCAATAGATTTGCAGATGCCATAAACTTTTGGATTTATGGCGTATCGCGTTTCCCTTTCTGAGCATTGAGACCGAGGAAAACCGTTGGAAGCCCCGTTGCTCATTATTCCAACTCGGATACGTGAGTTATACAATAAACAATAACAGCGAACTTCAGTATTTGAAATTCGCTGCAAAGGTACTGCTTTTTTCTGAATTATGACGAGTCGTTCCGATGAACTTATGTGAGAATGCGTAAACCTATTCGGTTGCTATATCTGCGCCTTCGTATATATATTCGTTTAGTATTCGCATGATTGCTTATTTATATTCGTTTGGTATTCGTTTATCTGGATAGACTTATTCGTTTGGTATTCGGTCATAGCTTCTGTATCTCGGCATTTTTCATTTCTCCGTTGGCATATCTTATGGCATTCTCGATTATATCTGCCTTTGCCGGGAGTAATGTTTTAGGATCTTTTCTGTATTTAGAAACGGCTTTACGTGCTTCATCTACGATATCACTATAGTTATCAATAGCAGCTTCAAAGATTTGCCAATTCAACAAATCTCTTGCTTCATTGAGTTCCAATTCATGGTTCATGCGTTCCACGTAATAGCCAAATAATGCCTTTTTCCCATACCAACGATAGCAATACACGCGCCTACCATAATCGCTATCATCATACAAAGGAAGAACGATTTGTTTGTGTTGTAAAAATGCCATTACATCTCGGAATATATGATTATTCAGTTCAGATGGAATATAGTGCCCGTATTTAGCAGGGTGTTCAAACCGATTGACTTTTTCTTGCAATTTGTGGTTAGCGGTCTGTAATTCTTTTACTTGTTTCTCCAACTCTGTAATTCGTTTCGTTTGTTTTGCAAACTTATCTCCAGAGAATTCATTAGAATTTTCCAATTGATCAATCAAGAATCCTAACTCATCTTCGAACAATTCCAGATATTCGTCAGCGCTTTTTATGCTTTCTCTTACAAGAGCAGTGGATGTAGCTACCCTGACATTTTCATTGTATTCAAATGTTTCCGCAGCCTGCCGAAAATATTGTTTTGCGTACTTTTTGAGGAACTTCATTAGATCCAAGCGTACTTCGTCATCTGAGATACATCTAAGAAAATGACGAACGTTTATAGGTTCAATCAATTCATCTCCCGTCAATTCCCATTCAATACTTTTAAGAAGGTCATCAAGTTTATCGTATTTTTTGTTATTAATACGTTCGATGATTTCATCCGTAGTTTGAGGTGCTCCAGAAAAGTCAAAATAAAAATGATGTGGAGATTTATGTATTCTTGGGTTGTCTTTCATGATGTTATAAATATTATCAATCTATTCAATATTGCATTCCACTCTCATTTGTCTAATGATGTCATCTGAAAGAGTTTGAAATTCTTTCCACCTAGCATCTTGTCCCATAGTTGCCAAAGCTTGCATACCTCTCTGATCTTTAGAAAAGGTACTTAATGCTTTCTACCATTCATTATTATATTATTGCTCTTCGTTTTGAGTAAGGAAAAGGTCTTTAACTTTTACAATCCTTGGACTATAGTAATCGCGAGTTCCAGAGGACAGTACTGGAGCCGTATTGTTTATACTCTTAACATCTACTACATGCGGAATAATGTCGGCCTTCGTTAACGGGAAAGTCATATATAGCATATCTGGCCACATGAGCATTTCACCCTCACTAGGTTTCTTGAATGACCGCCCAAGTCCGTTAACAGGTTTCTCATTCTGCATTGAGGGCTTGTCGTGCGTTTTAAATAGATAGGTTCGCTGATCACGATGCGAAAGTAAGATGTAGTCAGCATCAGCAAACTCATGGTAATACTCAAATGCCTTATTGACCGTTTCCATACCAATATAGACGCAATTCATTTGGTCGAATCTATCCCATTGCGTATTATCAATATCAATTACGACCAAAACCTTAGCGTCAGGCAACAGCCTTTGTTCTACTGTCTTAGACGCAACAACTTCAGTTTCGATTTTCTCAATTGAAATGGGCTCGCTGAAGTTGAAATAGTCACGTATTGCATCAATCGCAATACGATTCTCCTTTTCAATCTCACTATGGTGTTTTACCTTTAGAGAATCAAATAGAGTTTGTGCCTCCGCATCGTTCTTCATCAACGCCATTACTAAATATGGGCAACTATCATATGGACGGTAAATTTTTCCATTTAGGGCTTGGAAATTCTGCTTGATATACTCTTCCCAATTGCTACCCTCTATAGGTTGTAATTTACGAAAGTTGTACATCTTATTGAGCGTTTGTTGTACACGCTGACGGAACTCCTTACGAACACTTTGCTTCCATTCCTCCTTCTTGGAGTTGTTGTCGCGACCATAAAGGGCAATAACAAAGAGGAAGTTAACGTCGTAATGGCTCAAGAGCAAAGTGTCACGATCAAATAGACGGTTCTCGAAATGGCGATTAAGATAAAGACTATCTTGCTGTTTCAATGCCGGCTCGGAAAAAGAGAGATACTTTTCCTTCGATTCTTCTTTGGAGGGGATATGACCGGAGATAAAGAAATTCGGAATAGGATTATAACCCTCGGTAAGGCTATCACGAACTTGAGTATATCCCTTTTGCTCGTCATTAAGGCCAAGGAATATATTCATACTCCACTGCACCACGTTCCGTGCGTAAGTGAACTGCTTGTAAATAGATGTTTCGCCCAGCGATACTTCCGATTGCTCATTACGTTTATAGTATTTGCTATCACTAATGTAGTATGTCTTCCAAGCTTGTTCACTCTGCTCGATAAGGTTCTTATCCAGATAGATATGGTCAATGCGTTTTCCGTCCTGTTGTTTTTTTACTCCGCGCCCAAACGCATTGATGTCATCGCCGATAAGATCGTCAATCATTGCTTCAAATACGTGCTCAAATTTATGCACGAGCATGTATTCGCAACGCACCTGATTGATGGCTATCTCATGACTGCGTTCAAAGAATGCATAGCAAAGATCCCAAATGTGTAGCGTCTTATCTGAGAAGTATTTAAACTTAATCTGACGAAGGCGACGTTTGCCATAACCCTTCTCGATATAGGCATGTTTAATCTTAGAAGCCGGAATTAACGGATAGTTGATGTTTATTTCCGCATCGAATCCGTGCTCATCATGTACATAATTGAGGATGGAGAAAAAGATGATGAGCAATTCCTCATCATAATTCACCTCTTTGCGTTTGTTAACCGGATTGATGTATATGGGATTACCATTCTGAATGATAGCCTGCGAGTGGTTGATAGTCTTTGACCAAGAAATCTTATTAAAGCCCGAGTGAGCTTGTTTTGCTGTGAAAGTAAGAAAATCCTGATTCTTTCGATTAAACTCTCGCATAGCGATAATAACGTCCAAAAGCGTATTGTGTTTTCGTCTGCGATTACCACCATCGGTATGTAGTTCCTTACGTTGGAGGATGTCGTTGTCATCGTAGTGTTTTTGATAAACAGAGATTGCGCGATAAATCCAAATCGAGAGTTCAGAGAGAAATTTTTTGTAGTCCTTCAGTTCTTCCTCAGCAAATACTATAGTACCTTCTTTTTCCTTTTTTGCAATGGCGTCGAAATCAATAATATCCTCCGGAGTAGCTCCAAAAACAGTATTCTGACCATCTAAAAGTACAACTTTGGGAAGGAAGAATATCATGTCTCCGGCCACACGGCTAAAGTAGTACCCCACATAATCAAAGCTAACCTTTGCACCATCCTCCGTCAGAGGAGGAACAAGATCGCCTAAGATTGCACGAATTGTATGCCCATCCTTGCGGACAGGCATATCAATCGTGTACCGATATCCTTCTATGAAAAGAAGCATTTTAAACTACTTTTTTAGGAAGTCCGAGATAATAGGATCAAAAGCTGTACGTACTTCTAACAGAATGTCTAATAACTTCTGAGATTCAGCCTGTGAATTATCAGGAGCGAATGTCATTGGTATGGTTATCTTCCAACCAACTACAGGATTCGGGTTCTTAGAATGAATTCCAAGTTCTTCATACTCATAACCATACTTAGAAGCAGTCGTTCGAATAATATCTTCTCCACCACGGTCTTTTAAGTATGCAAAACATTCTGCGCTCTTGGAATAGCCTGTAGGAGCAGGCACCCATACCTTGACGTTTGCTTTTTTATTCTTAGCAGGGGCGTCTAACGCAAGAGACATGCGGGCATAAGAACCTGGCATATCCGAGAATGACCAATCAAAACCATTTTTAAAGATTGAGATGTCTTCATTGGACAATTGCGGTAGCATAGTCTCAATAATAGACTTGTACTCTGGCTTAGAGTATGTGTCAGGCTTTGCCTCATTAGGCTTAACGCCCTCTTCCTGCTGGTGAGCCTCGTCCTCTTTCTCTTCGTCATCGTCATCTTGAGACTCAAGCGGTTTAATATTGAGATAACGCATCCACTGTTTTAACTTCAAGTCAGTCTCCTTAAAGAATTTGGAGAAAGTAATGTCCTCATTCTTCGCAGGATCTAACTCCTTTGAATAATCAAGGTCTGTATTCACCTTAAAAATATCGCCATCTCCATCTTTGCAAACGTCATTCCAAAGATAGAAGATAACTTTGTTGAGAAGTAACTTGGAAGAAATAATATTGTTGTCATCTGCTTTAACGAAGAAGTCTCCAAGTTGCTTATCTTCTGATTCGGTAGCACCAAAGATTCTCTTGTTAATCTCAGTCTGGAAATCTATCCAACTATATTTATAGCCGGCAATGTCAATTCTCCAGTCGGAGTTGCTATACTTAATAGGTATGTACTCCCAATCCCAACGGCGTTTGAATGCACTATCTATCGGGAACAAACTTTGGTCAGAGGTATTCATCGTTGCCCAGATATAGAGGTTTGGTGGAAGAAGAAGAACACGGCCAGATTGTACATCATCAGCTAACGAATACGAAGTTCCATAGTTGCTTGTGTAGTCTTCAATAGCGTCGTTTATTTCTAAGTTCCGTTCCAGTCTATACTCATCTTCGTACTTAAATGCTTCTTCGATTGCTTTTTGCAAATCCGAATCAGCTTCAATAGGATAGGAAGAGAAACCATTGTCTGAACGGTCAAGCAATTGAAACAGATCTCCGAATATCTGTGCGCAATTACCACGGTTTATTTCCTCAATGATTAAGAATTGTGACTGAATGGTATTTGTATCTATTGAACCGGAAGGTTTTGCCTGTGACTTATTGACATCTTCTTTCAAATTATTCCACAACTCATCAAAATCGTCTATAGAAACTTCAGACGAACGTTTGCTTTTTTGGGAATATTCCTTTAACTTCTCTGCAATAGCATCACGAACCGATTGGCCATTCTTTTCTGAATTCTCAAAACATTTTTTTATCGAATCTTTCTTCGCACTCGCCATAGAAACTACAATAATCTTACCATCGCGCAAAGATATAGAATAGTTCTGACGCTCACCGGGTACATAGTTAATTGTATTCCCTTTTTCCAACTCTTCCTTTACAGTATTCCAGCATTCATCTTCTGTATGATCAATGGATTCTATTTCTTTATACCAAAGACAAGCGGTTGCTTGGTATCTCTCAAACGTTCCAGGATGATAATTGTCCGGATCGTCATCTTGGATTATAGAATTCCAACAGTTCTTTACCCAAACCTCATAATCCTTCAATTCAATAGTGGCTTCTTTTGTATATGAAATTCTATCATCAAACACTTTTTCTAACCACCACTTATTAGGACCGATTTCAACGTTAATCTTAGAGTCTTTGGATACGGCATGTGTTGAGAACCCCCAAGAGTATTTCTTCCAAGCCCCCAAATAAGCTTTTAAGAAAGCCTGCTTAACGAATGAATAGGTGATGCGCTTCTCCTTATACACACCTGAAGCTTCCAAACTTATACCGCTCTTGACGACAACAGGTACCACCTTGGACTCCACCTCCTCCATCGTGGGCTTGTACGCGCCAACAAATGTAGAATAATCGCTATCCGGATGGAACGTAGTTCTTACCACAGCTTGGCCTATCGTTTTCTTGTTTATTTCAAATGATTTTCCCGTTCCCGGAGCTCCATAGAAAATGATTTGGAGGGATTTGTTTGTTGGGGCGTTATCTTGTCGTATTGGCTCAACCTCTCTCTCAATGGTAGTCCTGCGCGGGGTAATATCCAAAGCCGTACTTACCAACTGTGCATAATTCTCCAAGTCAGCACGTGAAACACTTCCGTTCAACTTAATCTCTTGCTTCTGTTCTATAAGATATGGGTGCATACCAGAAGCAATGTAAGATTTGTATATACGGAACGGTCCTACAGGCTCATTGCCATCTTTGCTAATAGCCTCTCCTTCATTTAGAACCGTGTCATATACTCCCTCTTGATTGAAGACAATTTCATCAAGATTATTGTCACGGATCTTGTATTGTGTCTCTTCAGTAAAGGTGTTTAGCAACATCTTCAGACCGTCTTCCAGTTTAGAAGCAAAAGGCTTGTCCTCTAACCATGCCGCAAGGAGTTTGTTAACATCTTCACTTGAGTGGCTTGACAAGTACAAGTCAACAAGAATCATATTGGTAGCAAAAGCTAACTTCTTTTGGAAACGGCTAGATCCTGTCCTTTCAGACAAGCCAGATGCTACAAAATTGATCTTCGCCAAATGGAAGAATAACTCGATTCCAACTTGTAACGCTTCAAGTTGAGCGGTGAACAGCGGGGTCTTGTTTACCAAAGAAGAAATTTTCTCTGCAGCAGGAAATTTTGCATCTATCTGCTGCGCAAGATTGTCTTCTAACTTGATAGAAGTCAGACTGCCGTTGATACTCTCCTTTGAATATGTCACTTGAGCTTGTTTGTTGTTAGCTACATAGATAACATACAATGAAGCAATAACAGAACGCAATTGCGACAATGAGGATTTGATTCCTAATCTAAGATTGAGTTCATCTCTTTCTCTTAGTTGACTTGGATAGTTTGCCATATCTTATAAGTTTTCGTTTTTTACTATTTCAAGGGCGATAGCCTTAGCCAATAATGGTGGTACAGCATTGCCGACCTCCTTCATCTGAATAGTCTTCGTGCCATAAAAGACAAAATCATCAGGGAAGGATTGTATTCTCGCAGCTTCACGAGTAGTTAAACATCTGTCTAAAATAGGATGTGTAAAGCGACCGGAAGAAGGAGTGTCAAAGCGTGTCGTGATAGTTGCTGCGATACCGTCTTCGAGTAAACGACACCACGTACCACTATATATAGACTTAGTGCGATGTTCCGGAGGAAGTACTTCTCTACCTGCCCCCTTTGGAATTAACGCTAATCGTTCAAGTGCTAATTTAGAATGAGCGGTAGCAACATGGTTATATAGAACCTTACAGTTTCTACGCATCTCCTTTTGATATTCCGTGGTCGGCTTCTTGTCATAATTAGCAGTCTCCTCGCCTTCGCCAGAAGCTATGAAGGGCAAATCGTAAATGGCTTCCTTGACTGTTGTGTGCCTTCCGTTGGGCTTAGGAAAAACTATTGTATTCTCGCCCAATTGCCCAATAAAAACAGCTCTTCTTCTGTCTTGTGGTACACCAAAATCAGTAGCAGTCAAGACACCGTATTTTACTTGGTAGCCTAACTTCTCAAATGCTTCTACTATCTGATTCTTAAAATATCCATCGGAAGTTGTTATGATATTGGGAACATTCTCCAATACAAAATACTTGGGTGTGAATTCCTTTACGAATCTCACGTATTGCTGGAACAAGAAATTACGAGGGTCATCAAGGCTCAATCGTTTTCCTTTCTGTGAAAAGCCCTGACAGGGAGGACCACCAATAATTACGTCAATATGTGGATGTTTCCTGTGAAGAGTCTCCACATCTATTTTGCAAATGTCTTCCGCATAGACATCAGTACCCTTGTGGTTCAATTGATATGCCTTAGCAATGTCTTTGTCAAATTCCACTGCAAAAGCAATATCAAAGCCAGCTTGTCTAAAGCCTTCGGACATGCCTCCAACACCAGCAAATAAATCACCTATAATCATTTTTTTCAAGTGCGTTTAATCTCGCTTTAGCAATGTTATAATATTCTTCGTTTAACTCTATTCCAATATACCTACGTCCTAACTGCTTTGCGGCTACACAAGTAGATCCACTCCCCATAAACGAATCCAGTACAATATCATCTGGGTTGGTAAGTGTTTCAATAAGTTGCTTCATTATTGAAAGCGGCTTTTGAGTGGGATGCTTGCCAAAAGTCTTTTCTGACAATGGGCATACAGAAGATTCCATAAAGTCATGACATACCTTTCCGTTGTTATGAAATGTACCAGAAGTGCCCTCATTCACAAAGTATATCCAACACTCTGTAGAATTCACATATTGAATCTTCATATTTCTTGGCATTGGATTGGTTTTATGCCAAATGCCAGTAGTCTTGTAATAGAAGCCTGCTTCCTCTGCTAATTTAATAATATCTCCGACCTTAATGATAGCCATGAAGATAATCAGAGTCCCTTTTTTCTTCAAAACTCGATTGCATTCCTGGAGCCACAATCGCATATTCTTTTGCCACTCATTAAACTCAAGATTATCCCAACCTGCATAGGCAAATTGGTTCTCTCTCATCTTCTTTAGGTTGGTATTGCGATTGTGCATAAATAAACCTAAATTGTATGGAGGGTCAGTTATGATGCAATCAATGCTATGATCTGCAAATCCTTGCATCGTGGCTGTGCACTCAGCATTGATAATCTGCGATTCTATTTTCGATGTTTTTGGCATATTTCTTTAATTCTTCTTACTCTGACCACTTATTGCATAACTAGGCTGATAATAACAACCATTGTTTTTTATGTAAAAACTATTTTTATCATCTTCTGACTCTACCACCACCCAGGAACTATCACCCATACTTGTACAATATTCAGACACAGACACGACATTCTCATCAGTAATCGAAGAATATTTCTTCTGAGATGCTACATGACACTGTTCCATGATAAAATTTACTTTAACAGGTATCTCAAAATAATCTATCTTATATTTCTTTCCGCGCACATCCTCTATGTACAATTGACAGTTTGGCGAAATCTTCAACCCCGTTGCAAAAGCCTTTTTCCCCAATCTCATGTACTTAGCAGCCAACTCACATTGCGCCTTTATGTTGTAGATTGCTTCAAAGATAGCTCTAAACAAGTCTACTTCAGCGTCATTTTCTGCATATCGAATCTTTGCTTCTGGATCAACAGTTATATTCGGCTCATCTGCAATGAAGTGGGCTTTCAACTCGTTAAATAACGGCTCTGCCAACATTCTCACGCCGTAAAAATTATAATTCGGTATAATTTCATCTATCGGCATTTCATCTATTAAATATAGCCCAATTTTATGCTCTGTCGCTTCTTTCTGTGCTCCCGGCGTATAGCCTGTTGTAGTAACAATGATTCCTTTATGAACTTGTGGTAAATCATTGATCTTTGCCCAGAAAGCATCAATCGTTGGTTCGGTTACTTTTCTCTTATAATCCTTACATTCAAAGGCGATACCAATATTCTCTCCATTAACTTTGGTTTGCACGAACACATCAATCTCTCTCTTATTCCCAGAGCGATTTAATAGCTTGGCATTACGTGTGATTTGAACATCCGGATTATCTTTCAGATGCTCTTGTATTATGCCAACCAATTGTTCTAGTGCTTTACCTGCTTGCATTTGGCAATTACAATGTTTGTTTGGTTATCATTTAATTACAAAATTTCCAAATGACCATTCTTTCTGCCGCCTATGTTTGGTGGCTTTTGGGTAGTATTTAACGGCTTATGGGTAGTTGTTTCGCTCTTTTGGGTAGTTAACTTCAAATCGTTATTTGCCTTTTGGGTAGTGGTTTTAATAATTTAAACAATAGTTCTCGTCTCCTTGGAAAACAAGTGCTTCTTTGTTGTGCAGCAAACTTATAGCCGCCCATGGATTTTCCTGATTCAATTTATCTAGTTGCTCATCATAGATCAGATTCATTTTTTCTTTTGCCGTTCTGGCATTATCTCCGTCCAGCAAACATCTCAAACCGGATAAAGCACTCTCCAAGAAAGGAGAATAATCTCCCCTTACCTCAAATGGGGCATTGTAACCGACATACAATTTCAACCCTATTTGCATGAGTGCTGGACACAGATTTATAGCGCTACAACAAGATATGCAATACAATGCTTTATTTTGAAAATTGTAATTTGTTGTCCTTGTTGATATTATATCTTCATCCGCTTCATTATAGATTCCATCATCATCTCCGTGACCCGCAATAAAGCATATATGATGATTCTCCATGTGAGACATTACCTCATCCTCTGTGAGATGGGGTGGTGTCAATGGTGTATAGTCAATATGCTTATCGTAACAATATTGCATCACACTATCTCCGCAAGACTCCATGAAATCATGCAGTTCAACGCAAGTGTCGTTATTATACGCAATAAGAACAGAAGCCATATTTATTTCTTAGACCGATTGAGTTGATAGATATAGAACTCGTTTAATTTTCCTTCGAAGGCCTTACCAACAGGTGTCTGCATTCTTAATTCAACCAATATATCTTCCCATGTGTATGTTTTTCCTCCGAGTTCACTATATGCTTCTTTGTTATTGTCTTCCGGGTGGCGAAGCAGCCATTGCTCCAAGATGCAATCGAAACGTACATCCCACAAGTGTTTGATTTTGTCAATCAATGTGCTTGCATCCTGCATGGTTCCATTATTCCGGTCGAAGAACCAGATGTAGTCTTCATTAATCATTTCTATGATATCTGCAGCAGCAAACTGGTTGATAGAATTGACAGACATCATAACGATATAGAGCAAGGAAGTTTTCTCTCGTATTTGTTTCAGCACATTGATACCCTGCAACCCATATCCGTCGAACTTATAATCAAGGAATACAATCATTTTGCTGTTGAGGTTATCTAACACATATTGCAACCCCAACTGCGGATCCTGAAAGACTGCCAATTCCGCATCATTTTGCAATTTACCGATAGCACGTACAAAGGGGGTATCAATCCCTTCGTGCATATTGTCATCAATAAATACTAATTTGAAACTCATACTGTTATTGTTTAAATGGTAATTCAATCTGTATTGTTGTTCCCGTCTCGCCAAATTCACTATCAACGACAGCAATCGTACCCTTTAGCGATTCCACGCGTGTCTTGACGATATATAAGCCTATTCCGGCTCCCCCTTGTTCCTGGGTGGTGGTATTATAAATTCCAAACACCCATGATCTTTTGTCAACGGGGATTCCCACACCTGTATCTGATATTTTTATAGTGAGGGATTTATCTTTAATACTGACAGAGCATCTAATGATTTTCTGTTGAGCATCTTTAAGTGCCTTTATGGAATTATCCAATATATTCTGAATAATATCTCTGAAGAATTGGCGATGTGTATTTTTTAATGTAATCTCTTCAGGAAGTATAATGTCCGTTTTGATGTTGTTCGCCGCGAATATGGGTTGGTATTCAACAAATATTTCCCGAATGGTGTCATTGAGTTGAATGTCTTCCGGCTGTATGTTGGCCTGAGAGTAGCTCAACATATAATCAATAACTTTGTTCACATTCTTAAACTCAATAAACATCTCTTTTGCATAGCGCTCGAATATTTCCTGATCGTTAGGATCGGGGAAGAACAAATTGAAATATTCAACCCTATCCCTTATTTTGTTCAAAGTGGTGCGCACCGCATGAGTAATATGGATGGCATACTCTTGCAGCGACATAATACTCATATAGATACTTTCCTTGCGTGCGAATTCGTCCTCGGCTTCTTTCTTGTCTTTGATTGCTGTTTTGACAGCTTTCCCCGTTTTCTTAGCTTGTTTGAGAACGGGATCCAATTGAGCCTTCAAGTCCGGATTCTGCTGAGCGATTGTTTCTACAGATGATATGAAAGATTGCAAGTCTTCGCCCGCTGACTCCAAGGTGTCTGAGTTCTGCTGTTTGCGAATTTTTCGTATATATTCTTTATAACGCTGTATTGCATCCAGTTGATTAATAATAAACTCTTTCAGTTCCCGATATTCGCTATTGTCCACAAAGTCCTGTCTGTTAGTGGCATCAATAATATTCGGGTTATCAGCTTTCGTTATTTCAACAATACCGATTATCTCACGCGTGCTCACACGGTTGAAGATGTCTTGCCACAGCCGCTTGTCAATACCCAAAATATCCCGTTTCTTGTCTTCGTTGGATTCGCTTTCGGCAAAAGGAGTTGTTATAACCCCGTCTCGGTAAATCTTTATACCGTCAATCTGGCTGTTTTTGAATTCCTTTCGATATTGTTTTCTCGCAGCATCATCAAAGAAATATACTTTCATTTTGATACCGCCAAACGATTTGATAGGAGCTTTTTGGGTTTCAATTTTTCCGGTAGATTCATTGAAAAATACAGTCTCTTGAGTTCCTGTATCCGCATTATACGTTATAGAGAAATTAACCGTTGCCAACTTTATATCTTCTATTCCTTTATTGGCAATCGTGTCAATGCCATATTCCGGAGCAATTACTCTAATCCGGAACGGAAATCTCATGTTCTCAAAAGGCGAAATAAGCCGGGCTACCTCAGCAATGAATCGCTGTATGTCATCCTCCACCCATACCTCCCGGACATTAGTTATATTCAGCGTTGTGCCATGAGCGGTTTTGTCCTCTGCAGGAGAAAAATCATAGTGGTTCTCAATATCCGTGAAAAGACTCAATACTTGATTGTTGCTGCTTTTGTAATAAGACTCCCAATCAATTTCCACATTCAACCATTTGTCCTCTCCTTCCTGTTTGGTAATAATGTTTACCTTGTCGCCCAATTTGTCCACAGCGAACCTACCGATTCCTTTTTCCCCTACGCATTTGCGATGGAAGGGGGATGGGGTATAAGGATTTGAGCGTTTGTTGGATGTACCAATGACCATCCACTTATCCCGTATATCAGCAAAGGACATACCAAAGCCGTCGTCGGTAATTGTTATGGCAGAGTCATGCTTATCCAAACCTACATTCTCAAATCTGACAGTTACTTCCGTTGCGTTTGCATCATAACAGTTTTTAACTAATTCGAACAGTGCAGTGACGCGATCCGTAATGAGATCCCGTCCAATCAGTCTGAATGTACTGACATCAAAGCGCCATTTCAATGTTCCGTTATCTTCCATACCTTATGCTCTGTTTTTAAGGCCTTCAATATGATTTTTAATGCTTTCGGCAATCACTTCTCCCAGTCTTGGCGGAACAGCATTGCCTATGTATCGAGAAGCTTTGGTTAGTGAAACTTCCTGCTCGTTCGGGAAGAATTTATATGTCATAGGGAACGTTTGGAACAAAGCAGCCTCTCTCGCAGAGATAGCTCTGTTTTGTTCCGGATGCCCAAAACGTCCGTTACCTATTCCTGTACACAATGTAGTCATGGTGGGAGCTGGTTCATCCCATACCATCCGGCCATAGACACTGCCAAAAGTTTTTCCTGTCTCCTTTTTATGGCATTCAAGCATCAAATCGGCAGGCCAATCTCTCCAACTTCCTCCATAAGGAGTCGCCTCTAATCGCTTCAGATTAATAGGAGACAGAGAGCGGCATCGATGCAAGGCGTCAGTGGAGCTTCCTTTGCCGGCTTCAATGGGCGGCAGATTGCCGATGACATCTCTAACAGTAACATAATTGTCTTTGTTGTGAGTGCGAGGAATTAGGTCAATATTGCCAAGCCGTGAAGCCAATAATACTAAGCGTTTACGGGTTTGTGGTATTCCGTAATTGGGGCAATACACAACTTGGTATTTGACATAGTATCCTTCTTCTTGCAATGTGCGCACAAAATCGGCTAATACGGATTTTAGCTTGAAAGATGCAATAGCAGGGACATTTTCCATAGTGACAATATCCGGATGTACCTCTTTTACCAGTCTTCCGAACTCGTACAACAAGTTATATTTGTTTTCGTCCTTTACTTTGTGCTTGAATGCATAAGAGGAGAATGGCTGACACGGTGCGCAGCCTGCCAATACGCGGATGATATTACCTTTCTTGGAATATAGTTTATTAATCTCTTCTCCTTTGATAGTTCTGACATCTCTATAATTAAAAACGCCACCGGTATTCGTTTCGTAGGCGTATTGGCATGTCCAGTCCACATCATAGCCCGCCAATATTTTCATTCCTTGGCTCTTTAATCCATAACTTAAACCGCCTATTCCACAGAATAAGTCGACTACTTCATATGTGTATTTTTTTCTGCGTGGCATATATGCACATTAAATCGGCCGCAAAGTTACAAAAAATATTTGACATACGCAAGGAAAATCATAGATTTTCGATTTTTGAGGGTGATTTTTGTGTCTCGGTCATCTCTCGGTCATCTCTCGGTCGTCGGTCGGTGGAAACATGGATGCTACATCAGGGCGGTCGTGGCTACCCTGTACACCGCTTCCCTATAGCCATGCGGCTGCGTGACCGCAAGGGTCGCGCAATTCTATGTATCGCACTTAATCCTCACTATGGGGATAGTTCGGGTGCAATACTCGGAGTGCGTTCCGTCGCACTCCTTCTCGGTCATCGGTCGGTTGTGTCTCGGTGGTGAGTCGGTCGGAATTATTTTGTACCACTCAAAATACCGCTTTCGGTATCTTCGTTGTCGATACGTTTCCAACCCTCGTTGTGCTTGCTTCCGAAGTCCAGATTGACGTTGAAATTGAGCATCAGCACTTGACGATAGTTCTGCATAACGGCTGTATTGGCAGTCGGGGCAAGGGCAGACAAGTCCTTTGTGACGGTTCTGGAACCATGCGGCGAGAACGGATTGACCATCATAATACCAAAGCCAAAATGCTCCGAGTTATAATTGATACCTATATCGTGCGTCAACTCGCCGATGGTCAGCGTTTCGCCCCACAAATTATGCTGCGCAGTAACCACATCGGCATAGAACCGCCAACCTTTCAGCAGGTAGAAAATGCCGCCACGCACACCGTAATTGACATGCTCATGGTTGTAGATGTTGCCTTGGCTGACCATGTATTTGACAAAGGGTGAGACATTGAACATCAATCTATTATCAAGCAGTTTAACCTGCAAACTCGGCGAGACATTCAATTTATGATAGCCGCGCTGATTGTCATACGTTTGGATGGCGTACGCAGAGCCATCGATGATCTCTTCGTAAGTTTCTTCCATAATGGGCTTGTGGTCGTAACTGTAATTCGCCCAGATATTGATATTGACATGTTTGGACTGCCATGACAATTCCATTTCGTTCGATACGTACATGACGGATTTCAGATTAAGGTTGCCTCGCCGCATCTGGTACTTGTCAATCTGTTGCGTAATATCGGACAATTGAGACAAAGACGGTTGATAGCCGGATACATAGCCTTTGTATTTCCAGAACCAGCCTTTGCCGAAGTCATAACTCATGGTCAGTTGCGGTCGTGCTATCCACGTGCTTTGCTTTTGCCCGCCTTGCTCAATAAGGGTGTGCATGGCTCCGATACCTACCACATACGAGAATTTATCTACGCGGTGCCGCATTTCGGCAAATGCATATGTCTCTCCGGTGGTCATGTTTACGGTCGCTTCGGTGCTGCCTAAATAAGTGTTTTTCACCCATTGTTGGTTATGTCGTGCACCTACGGTAAGCATGATATTTTCCCATTCCTTTTCATAGATGGCTTCGCCGATGAGCGACCACTTGTCACCCCTCACGGACGAAAGCACATCGGTGGTATCTGTTGAGGCGGAGCCGAATAGTGGCGTTTGCAGAAATCGGCGATCGCTGTGCGTGTTGATGTATGTACCGACCACATCAAAATACAAGTGCTGCTTGTGCGGTAGGTTGTGCTGATAGTAAATATCGAGTGACGGTGACTGACTGCTGCTTTTGTCGTGATCGTGTATCTCAAATGAATCCGTTGGCTGGTACAGACGGCTGTCGCGGTCGGAGGCTCCGTAAGGCGTGTATGCCATATTATCACGCAAACGGATGTTCAGCATGTTCTTAGCCCCAGAGGGGCACGATTCTTCCTTGTCGCCGTTCGTCCAGTTGTAATTCAACGAGACATTTATGGGATAGGTCTTATAGCGTGTCGGTTCTCCTACTTCGTTGTTCTCAACCTTTCCCGTACTGAAATTATAGGTCTCATTATTGGTGCGCGTCCAATAAATATCGTATGGCGAATATGACGCGATTGCTTGCAAGGACGATTTGTTGAAATGCACTTTGCCAGCCAGGTAGTAATTACCTATTCCGGGCAGGGTCAAGCCGTTTGTACCTGCAAGCATAAGACTGCCGCCGGTGTCGCGGTGCTTGACGATGTAATCAACGACAGCAGCCGCACCGTTGTAGCGCACACCCGGTTGGTCGTGGTACTCAATGCGGATAATATCTTTCGGGTTGATGGCTTTGACATCTGCCGTGCTTGCCTCGATGCCGTTGATACGCAGTTGTACGCTCTCGTCAGAAAGCGTCTTGACGGAATTGTCAATCGGGCTAATCACGATACGCGGAATTTGCAAGTTCTGTAGCAAGGAAACGCCATCCGACGAAGCCTGTGTCTGCTCTTTGGACGGTAACAAGATTTGCCTGTCCACTTTCTGAATAATGGCTTGACTTTCTACCACCACTTCGCCCAATTCCGTTGCGCCTTCTTGCATTTGTATTGTGCCTATATGCGTATTGCCGTTCACGGTCAAAGCCATACGGATGGTTTCATAACCAATATAGGAAAGTTCCAGAATATAATCGCCCTTCTCGGCATTCAGCGTGAATTTGCCGTTGCTGTCGGTGGTGGTACCTGCAACCTGACCGCTATCATTGCTTAGCGTCACATTGACACCGATTAGTTTGGAGTTGTCCGTCCTGTCTATTACGGTTCCATTCACTTTATTTTGGGCATACGACGCCCCTGCACTGACGATTGCCAGTGCTACAAATAGCACACGTGTTTTCATGTTACACTATGTTTTAGGGAGTGTTATTTGTCTTTGAGCAAGACCACCACCGAGCAATCTTCCTCGCGGATATTACAAATGATGAACTCCGTATCGGAAGATAGAAATATCGCATCATCGTTACCGTTGGAGTGCGACTCCATAAGGATTTCATAGCCTTTCTCTTTTAATAACTTTTGAATGTCTTTGGAGAGTTGTTGCTTCTTGTCTCCTTTGGCGGTGATGATGATCATTCGGTTGAAATTGGCAAACTTTTCGAGGTCAGTACCTTTAGTGTCTATGCTGTCAAAAACGACCTGCCCTGCCGTAGCCAAAGACAAACCTGCGCTGAACATAGCTTTGTTGATGCAGACATACTCCACGCCTTCCATCTTGGCGTACTTCTCAAATATCTTATTTTGGGCTTGTGCAGCGATGCCGCAAAGGGCGATGACTGCAACTAAAAGAATTCGTTTCATATCAGTGTAATTTATTGGTTAATATACGGTTGGATTTTTCCTAATGTCTCATTGATGTCGTTTACTTGCTCTGTTGCAATCATCGTTGAACGCAAGAACGGAGCCGTTGAACGATTTATGATGTCATTGGCATACAAAATGGCATCAGCAGCTTCTTCCGGTGTCTTGCATGTGTCGCGGAATGGGTCTGTTGCAAATGTCCGTTGCTGATGTACGAACATGCCGCCACCTATCGCGAGAAGAATAGCTACCGTTGCCGCTGCGCGATACCACATCTTCGGAGGCGTTTTCAAACGGAAGATCACACCTTTGCGCTGTTTGTCTTCCGGGATAAGTGGTTGTATCTTCGTTTGCCCGAGATTGTTCACAAAAGCGGTGATTTCCTCGGCTATGTCTTGCGGCATCTCTTGGTCGGATGTCTGTGCAAGCAATAGGAAGAGTTGCTTGTCTTCCTGCAAATCTTCCGGCACATCCTCACGACGGAAGAAATCAGCCAGCAGCCTTTCTTCTTCCGGTGTCGTTTGCCCCTCGTAGAAACGAGCGAGTAACGATTTGATTTGTTCTATGTTCTTATCTCTTTTCATTCGAACGACGTTTTTCATATCGTATGTCATAGTTTTGCAGTCAGTTCTTTTAATGTTTTTCTTGCTCTCGATAGCAAGGTGTAAATGTTTTCGCGACTGAAATGGGTCAGTTCTTGTATCTGTTCGATTTCCAGTCCGTCAATCGTGCGTAATCGAAGCACTGTTTGCTGGTCGGGAGGTAGTTTTTCAATCAGTTGGATCACTGCGTTAAGGTCACTTGCCGCGTCAATTTGATTTTCGGTGTTGTGGTCTAAAAGCGTCTCAAGGGTTTCGTCATCTGCTTGTGCACTTCTGGACTTGAGACGGTCGAGGCAGTTGTTTCGTACCATGGTCAGAACAAACGGAAGTGGTGGTTTGTCGGGTTCTATCGTGTCCCGTTTGATCCATAACTCGGAGTACACATCTTGCACGCAGTCTCGCGCCTCGTCACGGTTACGGAGCAAGTTGTATGCAAGCGCATACATCTTTCCGCTGAACGGCAAATATATTTGCGTAAACTGCTCGTGCGTCATTTGGTTTGCAATGCCTTTATATGTAATACGATTGAGCCGCCAAAATCTTACAAGCGAACGTCATTTTTTTTGCAACAAAAAGCGAGCCGTGGCCCGCTTTCTGTACAATAATCTTTATCATTTACTTATTTAGCACCACTCAAGATACCATTTTCTTTGTCCTCGTTGTTGATTCGTTTGCCGGAGTCGCGGCGTTGGGTACCGAAATCGAGGTTGCAATGGAAATTGAGAATGAGCATTTGGCGGAAATCCCGCATCTCGGCGTGCTGTGTGTTAGGAGCAAGTGCGGAGAGGTCTTTGGTCTCGATGCTATAGCCATTGACCGAGAAGGGGTTCATCAGCATCGCACGGAAGCCCCATTTGTCGGCATTGTAACCGACACCGATATGATGGTAGAACTCGCCGTACTCCAGCGTTTCGCCCCAGAGGTTATTGTAGCGCGTGGTCACTTCGCCGAAAAACTGCCAACCCTTGTACATGCCCATGATACTTGCGCGAACGCCCGGATTGAAATGCTTGTGCGTGTAGGAATTGCTAAGGCTCACATAGTAATTGGCGAACGGCGCAACGGTGAAGATCAGGCTGTTATTGAGCACGCGCACCTGCACACTTGGAGCCACTTGCAGACGATGAAAACCACGGTGGTTGGCGTATGTGCGGACGGCGTATGATTGACCGTCAATCAGCTGCTCAAAGGTCTCGTCCATAATCGGTTTGTGGTCGTAAGAGTAGTTCGCCCAAAGGTTCAGATTGACATATTTGGACTGCCAAGAAAGTTGCATCTCATTGGCAACAAACATGACGGGTTTGAGGTTCGGATTGCCTTGCCGAATCTGGTACTTGTCAATCTGTTGCGCCACGTCCGACATAGCAGACAGCGAGGGTTGGTAGCCGGAGACATAACCTTTGTATTTCCAGAACACACCTTTTCCGAAATCATAACTCAGCGTCAGTTGCGGACGGGCCATCCAGTTCGACTGTTTCTGTCCGGCTTGCTCGATATACGTGTGCATAGCTCCGATACCCACGGCGTACGAAAACTGCTTGACACGTTGCTGTACTTCCGCAAAAGCGTAGGTCTCCGCCGTCATCATAGAAACCTTTGTACCTTGTACATCGTCCCTTTGTACATTATACAGGTTTTCCATCCATTGCTGGTTGTGGCGTACGCCGACCGTCAGGGCGATGTTCTCCCAATCCTTTT
>Ga0310694_10001798_pt1 | contig 23481 bp, 17 predicted proteins | sample 174DNAGHGhighgp2_FD_203884 | JGI IMG/M metagenome (GOLD analysis project Ga0310694, IMG submission 203884) | Sheep rumen microbial communities from Palmerston North, Manawatu-Wanganui, New Zealand - 1742 DNA GHGhigh gp2 (v2) (version 2) | ecosystem: Host-associated > Mammals > Digestive system... | reverse complement strand
TCTTCTCGCTCCTTGCCCGCCTTATGGCGAGGCGAGAATAGTATCTCAAAAAAACGCCGGTTTGTCAAGCGGGGGCGGAAATCAAATCACAAATTGACTCTCTGCTGCATATCTGAAAACGCCGTGAAATTCGCGCGATTTGCCGCGCCGCGCTACTTCCGCGTGAGACGCACTTCCGCACTGCCGAGGCCAGAGACGCTGCCGAACTTTCGCACGCCCACGGTGACGCTTTCTACGCGCGGATCGGAAAGGCAGACGTCCGCCACGACTCCGGCGGCGCGTTCAAGAAGTCGGCACCGGGCGTCCTCCAGCGCCTCGCGGATCTCGCCCACGAGAAGCGCGTAGTCAACGGTGTCGTCGAGCTTATCCGAGATGGACGCCTCTTCGAGATCCATGTCGAGCACCACGTCCACGAGAATCTTCTGCTCGCTTTCGCGTTCCTCCGGAAGGTCGCCGAGGATACATTCGACCTCGATGCCGTTCAACTTCAGCTGATCCATTGCGCCTTTCCTCCCGCGAGGGTCTCCGCGATGTTGAGATAACATGCGCGGATGCGCTCGTATGCGTTTATGATGTCGAGCTCGCCCAACACGCGCAGTGACGAGCCGGGGTCGTCAACGCCCACCCGTCCGAGCTGCGTACGCCGGCGCTCGCGGATGAACTCGTGTATCTTGTTCGATGCCTCCTGCACCGCCGCTATGTCGATCGTGGGACGCGGCGAGCGAATCCACGGCGAGACCTTCGCGGCAAACGCCTGCACGCAGTCATGCACGGAAAGCACCGTCACCACGGAAACGTCGGAAATGCGCTGCTTGTTGTTGCGCAGACGCTTCACCACCTTGAGGATCGCGGCGGCCTCGTCGGACACGCTTTCAAGTTCGTCCGTGAGGCGCAGGAGCCGCTGTGCGCGCGCCGAGACGTCCGCGCCCAAACGCTTCGACATAATCGAGGCGAGGAAGTCGGTGATCTCGCGCTGGACGTTGTCGAGGATGTCCTCGCGGTGGACGATGTGGCGTTCGTTGTCCTCGTCCGGCGCATCCTGCCCGGACAACACGCGCCGGACGCTGTCAAGCAGGTCGATGTCGCTGTCGCGCATGAACTGCACTTCAACGAGCGCCTGGTCGCACGCGATGACGGGGGACACCTTCGTGCCGATCTTGAGGGTCGAGAGATGCGGCTTTTCCTCGCCCTTCCCTGGAATCAGGCGCATGAGCAGACGCTCAAATGGCCGCACGAACGGGAATGCCACCACGCCGCGCACGATGGCGAAAACGGTGTCAGTCGCGGCAATCGCCACCATCGCGCCGCAATACGGAATGAGCACCTTCCCCATCGGCACAAACGCGGGAAGAACCAGCGGCAGGAAAACTGCGGAGCCGATCACGTTCAGAAGCGTATGCGCGAGGGCGGTGCGACGTGCTGGAGAATTGCCGCCGGTCGCGGCGATCCACGCCGTCACGGTGGTGCCGATGTTCGCGCCGAACAGCGATGCGACTGCGGCCTCGTACGGAATAAGTCCCTGCGCGGCGAGAATCATCGCAAGGGCGATGGTGGCAGCGGAGTGGATCGCCACGGAAACGACCGCCGCGCAGAGCGCAACCAATGCGACGCCGCCAGTCGAGGCGATGCCCGCCGCGTCGAACAGCCACTGCGCGAATTCGCCGCCCTTGAGCGGCTCAACTCCCTTTGCGATGAAGTACAGCCCAAGAAGGAAAAGCCCGAGCCCCAGCACGGCAAGACCGAAGTTGCGCAACGTCTCGCGCCGCACGAAGAAATAGAGTGCGCCGCCCACGGCAAGGCATGCAAGCCCCGTCAAGGCGGGCGACGGAGCATACGCGACTATCCAGACCGTTCCCGTCGTTCCGATGTTCGCGCCGATTATCACGTTGACGGCCTGGGCGAGCGTCATCATTCCCGAACTCACCGATCCCACGAGCATCGCCGTGATGATGGCGGAGGACTGGACTATCAAAGTTGATACCACGCCCGTGCCAACGCTTGCCACATGTCCCCTAATGGCAAGCGACATGAACTTCCGCAACCACCCTCCTCCGATGGCCTGTAGCCCCTCGGAGAGGTGTTTCATGCCCAGCAGGAAAACACCAAGCCCCCCCGTCACGGCTACGAGGACATTCAGAAAAGGCAAGGCGCTCTCTTTCATGCGGAAAGCCGTATGGTCGGTTTTACTTCATAACGCCGTCCATCGTACCAAGGACGCACGTGACCTCGGCTTCGGCGGCAAGCTCGTCGCCCACGTAACCCTTCAAGCCGAACACGCCAAGACCCGAACCGCCGCCGTTGCGAATCTTCACGTTCGTCGCGACGGTGTAGAGCGTATCGCCAGGACGTACCTGACGGCGAAAGCGCACGCTGCCGATCTTGGCAAGGAGGAAACTCGCGTTGTCGCTTGCGTCGCCCATGAAGCGGCGCGCCACGATGCCGGCGCCTGCGGTCTGGGCCATCGTCTCCACGAGAATAACGCCGGGCACAACGGGATAGCCGGGGAAGTGGCCTTCAAAGAAGGTGTTGACCGCCTTGCCGGGGATGGCCGTGGATGCGTCGGTAAACGTGTATTTGCCGAGCGCGCCCGTTTCGTCCGCCGAAATCAGCTCATCGACGAAGAGAAACGGATCGCGGTGCGGCAACAGCTCGATGCCGGGAAGGTGGTATTCGTTCTTGAACTTCGGAAACTCCATGGTGTTCAACCCTCCACCTTCTTGAACACCAGAACGCCGTTGTGTCCACCGAAACCAAGCGAAGTGGAGACTGCCACGCGGATGTCGCGACCGACGCCATTGTTCGGCGTATAGTTCAGGTCGCACTCAGGATCAGGCGTTTCGTAGTTTATGGTCGGCGGCACGAACTTATCCTTGATCGCCAACGCGCAGAACGCGGCCTCAAGCGCACCGGTTGCGCCAAGCAGGTGGCCGGTCATGGACTTGGTGGATGAAATGTTGATGTCCTTCGCCCCTTCGCCAAATACCTCCTTGAACGCCTTCGTCTCCATAACGTCGTTCAGGTGGGTGGAAGTGCCGTGCGCGTTGATGTAGTCAACGGTCGAGAGGTCTTCGACGCCCGCGTCCTTCAGCGCGATCTTGATTGCCTTCACTGCACCGGCGCCCGTGGGGTCGGGGGCGGTGATGTGGTAAGCGTCGGAGGTTGCACCGTAGCCGGCGAGTTCACAGTAAATCTGCGCTCCGCGAGCCTTGGCGTGTTCCTCGGTTTCGAGGATGAGCATCGCTGCGCCCTCGCCCATCACGAACCCGCAGCGATCCGCGTTGAACGGACGCGATGCCTTCTTCGGCTGGTCGTTGAACTGCGTGGCGAGCGCCTTCATCTTCATGAAGCCGCCCACGGCGAACTCGAGGATCGTCGCCTCGGTGCCGCCAGCCACCATCACGTCCGCACGTCCCGCGCGCATGAGGTCAAGCGCCACGCCAAGCGCGTCCGTGGAGGAGGCGCATGCGGTCACGACAACCTGCGCGGGGCCCTTTGCGCCGAGCGCCATGGAGATGTTTCCCGCCGCCTCGTTGGCAATCAACTCGGGGATTGCGAGCGGGGAAAGGCGGTCCGGACCACGGTCGAAGAGCGTCTTCCACGCCTCGCCGGTCGTCTGCATTCCACCGATGCCGTTGCCGATCATCGTGCCGACGCGGTCCATGTCCGGCTTGTTCTCGTCGGTGAAGCCGGCGTCCTTCCACGCCTCGACTGCTGCGGCGACGCCGTAGATGGAGAACGGATCCATGTGGCGCGCGGACTTGCGATCCACATAGCCAGTCTCGGCAAGGTAGGCGTCAAAATCCTTCAGCTCGCCCGCGACCTGGCAGGTACAGCGCGAGGGATCGAACTTCGTTATGCGTCCGATTCCGCACTTGCCCTCCTTGATCGCATTCCAGCTCGCGGCTTTTCCGTTTCCCACCGGCGTAACCATGCCGATGCCCGTAATGACTATCTTCTTCATTATACGCTTCCTCTCTTAAGATTTTCGCTGCTGATTTTACACTTTACACTTTACACTTCACAGATACGGCCACTGCATGTACGTACCCGCGTACGTTAGACCCGCGCCGAATCCACACAGGACGATCTTTGCGCCGTCGGAGAGCTCGCCCTTCCGAACAGCCTCGTCGAGCGCAACGGGGATGGACGCGGCGGAAGTGTTGCCCGTCGTCTCCAGATTGAGATAGAACTTCTCAATCGGAAGCTTCATGCGGCGAGCCACGGCCTCGATGATGCGTCCGTTCGCCTGGTGCGCGAAGACTCGGTCAAGTTCCGCCGGCGTAGTGCCGAGCTTCTCGCAGAGCTGGTTGGTGACCTTTGCGAGCGAACGGACAGCGAACGCGAAGACGTCGTGACCCTGAAGCACGAGGTACGGAATCGGCAACATTCCCGGCTGCTTTGGCAGACGCGTACCGCCCTCGCGGTAGATGAAGCGCGCGCCCTGGCCGTCAGCCCACAGGATCGAATGCGCGGCGGGGCCGTCCTCGTCCGGAGCATCGCCAACAACGACCGCACCCGCGCCATCGCCGAACAGAATGCAACTGCCACGGTCGCGCCAATCGACGATGCGCGTAAGCGTCTCGGCACCGATTACGAGTGCCTTCTTGTCTGGATTGACCTTCACCCAACAGCGGGCCTGCTCAAGCGCGTAAACGAATCCGGCGCATGCGGCTTGCAAGTCGTACGCACCCGTTTCCGTGCAACCGAGCGCCGCCTGTACGAGACACGCCGTGGAGGGGAACGTGGCGTAGTCCGGCGTTGAAGTGGCCACTATGATGAGCCCGATGTCGGCAGGAGTCACCCCCGCCGCCTCAAGCGCCTTGCGCGCCGCCTTTGCGGCCATGGACGACGTGCAGTCGTCCGCCTCCGCCACGTGACGGGAGTGGATGCCCGTATGGGAATATATCCACTCATCGGACGTATCCAACGTCTTGGCGAGGTCATCGTTCGTGACGACCTTCGGCGGCAGGTAGCTGCCCGTTCCCAGAATCTTCACTGACATAGACTTGCGATAAACGTGGAACCCTCATCCGCGCCATTCGCGAGCCAAGTCACACGGCTTGACGGAACTCGCAGAAACTACTCTGCGCGTCTGAAAAGTTCAACGCGGTTATTATGCCAAATCCCCGCCTTTAGCGCAAGGGGAAAATGACAAGAAATCTCCCGCAGCGAATTTGCCGAAGACAAGGTGATTCCCCACGAACAAGTGATGCGTGAGATGGGTGAAATGTTACAGGGGTACATTGAAGAAGTGGAAGTACGACGCTATCACTTGGTCGCCGCATGCAAGAACGCTATTAGACGAGATGCCAGTCATTTACGACAACCTATCGATCTTTATGGCTATGTTCCTGTGACAAGTACACCAGCAACACCTAGCATCTAAAACGACCTCACTCAACAACCGACCACAATCAATACGTGTACAAATCGTTGCTCCGCTGTGTCCAAATACGGCGCATTGCGTGAACAAACTACCTCACGCCGTGGACACACATGAGAAATGGCGGCATTACATGATAGAAATGGCTCCATCTTAAAGAGAAATGGCGGCACTCACAAAAGAAATGCCGTCATTTGTGCTGCCTGTCCACACGACGAAAGCACCCTGTCCACACGGCGAAAGCGTCCTGTCCACAGAGGGCAAAAGAATTGAATGCGCTCACTTCGTTCGCTATTTGGCGAACCCTTGGACAGGGCGAACAGAGACCCCCGGGTCACGGTAGCGGAAGTTGCACATGCGGTGGAAGTCCGAACTGAAGCCGATGGCCCTCACGCCGTAGTGGTTGTGCGAGTACGGTTCGGACGACCTGTAGCGGCCACCCGAACCGGAACCGCCGAGCGAAGTCCCGATGCCGTAGCCGGCGCAGGGGAGGAAGATGCTGTTAGAGGCGTAGTCGCCCTTACCACGCACAACATAACCTTTTACACCGTTCTGCGTCGTCCACACCCAGTCGCATTTATTGAGAAGGCCAGACAGCTCCTGAGTTGTCGGCATACGCCATCCCCCGCCCCACTGCACATGCGCGGCGTCATGTTGCGGCGTGAGAACGCCATCCACCGTAATCCATCCCTCATCCTGTAACCATTGTAGGCTTTTCCCAAAAGTAGGCGTGTTCTTCTTTTCAAAAGAGAACTTTGACGAGGAACCGTCGCTCGCCACCCAAGCATCGTTCTCGCGTTTGTAACCTACGGTATCGCCCCACCAGAAATAATAGCCATAGTCTTCGGGCTTCTTCGCGCCGATGTTCATCTCTGCCCAGTACGGACCACCTTCCCATAGCTGAACCTTGCCGTTTTTAGTCCCATTCGTCACAACCACCCCTGCAAGCATATCCTCGCCATACCCTTTCACCTCGTCGATACGCCTCTGCGCCTTAATCTTCACAAGTCCACTGGCGTCACCGGACGTGATTGCCTCGGTGTAGATTGCGGCAGCGTGGCGCTTGAACTTCTTCTGCTGTTCCCCATCGCCATTAGCAGGATAGGACCACCAGAATTCGGCGATGGCATTCTTCGACATCTTCCCCTCGCCCTTCTCCGCCTTGGCGGCTTCGGCGGCCTTGGAATTGTCGCCTTTCGTGAACTCGTCAAGAGCCTTGTCCCAGTCGCCTAGGATGGCGTAAAGCTCGGCGATCCTCAGGTGGAGCGTTCTGTCGCTTGGCTGCTTCTTCGACTTCGCGAGCGCATTCTTCAGCTCATCTTGATGGCGTACGTAGGACTTAGTGCCGTCAAGGAGACGGTAGATCAGGCCTCCTTTGTTCTTCGGCACGTTGCGAAGCGCGGATTCGATCATGTTCGCCATGTACTCGGGCGGAATGTCGGGGATTGTGGTCTTTAGTGTCTTCAGGACGCCTATCGCCTCGTCGAACGCGCCATGTCCAACGTAGAAGGTGAACGAGCCTTTTAGCAGCAGCATCTTCGCCGCGTCGGACTCCGCCTTCTCCGCAAGCGAGATGGCCGACTTGGCGACGTCCGCGCGCGTTTTCTTCCCCGCCTTGAACGCATCCAGTTCCTGACGCATAAGTTCCTGGACAAGTCCTTCGACTTGCTTGAGTTCCTGTTTCGTTGGCATTGCCGTCAGCGATGTCGCAACCGCCGCCAGCGAGAACATTACTATCGATTTGATTTTCATTTTTTGTCTCCTTTGACTTTACCATACTATTAGCAAATGAGACACTTCCGTTACACCTGAAACGAAAAAAGTTTTGATTATTCGTCGGAAAGCTCCGCCTCGACTATGGCTATCGCCTTCTCGACGCGGAACTTGATCTGTCGAAGATAGTTGTTGTCGATGCCGAACTCCCCGCACACCTCTTCCGCGGATTTTCCCTCCAGAACGTGTGCGCGATAGACCGCCTTGGTCTTGGCAGAAAGCGCGGTCTTCGTAAGAACGTGTTCCACCGCCGCCTCATGCCTCGCCCTGTCCCACGCAAGGTCAAGCGCAGCGCCCTGTTCCGGCTGAACGGAAGGTTCGTCCGTCAACTCGTCCATCGGAACGGTTTCGCCCGCGCCACGGGCCCGTTCATATCGGTATATCCCGATAAGCTGCCGCCGTATGAGCATCTTCAGGAACGTACGGAACTGCGCCTTTTCCGCCTTGTACTTCCGCTCCTCCAGAATCTTCACCAGATGGATGTACACTTCCTGAACCACGTCATCAGGATCGTGGTTATGGTCGATTAGCTGGACGAAACGCTTCATCGCCGACGTGTAAAGGTCGAAGAAGCGAACCCACGCCGCATCGTTTCCGCCGGTTGCCTCGACGGCCAGTTTCTGGATGAGCGTATATGATGTGGTAGGGAATACGCTCATTTCACTACCTCGAATATGCCCTCCGCGCCAAACGCGGCGGCAAACTCTTCCTCCGGCGACCGAGGTTGAGTGGGTTTGCGTAGAGCGAACCATACCGACACGAAAACGGCGGCGGTCGCGGCGAAGACTCCACCAAAGATGGCGACAGCCTTCCACGGCAACTTCCTCCACGTAGGCGCGGCATCGTTCTGAGCCATTGGCGACTGGCCCTCACTGGGCTGGGCAACGGTCTTCGCCTCGGATGTGGACACTTCCAGAAGTTTTGCCAACGCGCATAGATCGACTGGGCGTTCCGCAGGGTCTTCGGCAAGCATCTGCGGCAGCACCTTCGCCCACGGTAGCTCAAGCGTCTCAAGGAGTTCAAGCGCCCGTGATCCAGGTTCGTACCACACGCCAGTGAGAAGATAGACAATCATCACGGCGAGTGAATACACGTCGGCAGCCGGAGTCGCCTCCTCTCCGCGTTCCACCTCCGGTGCCATGTAGCCGTGAGTACCCATCACGAGGCGCGAGTTCCTCGCCTCCGTGACCATGGTGGTGGATGCCCTCACCTCGTTGCGTAGCCTGTCGGAGAAAAGACGCAACACGCCGAAGTCGGAAAGTATGACGTGCTTATCCGCGGAGAGCAGCACGTTGCTCAACTTTATGTCCCGGTGGACGATTCCCTGGGCGTGAATGTAGTCGAGGGCGGACGCGAGTTCCGTGAACCACCCGAGCACGAACTCCTCGTCAAGGTCGGACACTTCGACATCGGCGAGAGTGTGCGGGGAACCGTCCTTGTAAGCCACGAGATCCATTACAAAGTACGGCGTCTGGGTTGCCTCGTCGAAGTTGAGGTCGAACACGCGTACGACATTTGGATGATGGAGCCGCGCAAGAACCCTACCCTCGGCAAGAAACTTCTCCTTCAGGACATCGATGTGCCCGTCTTCGAGCGTGAACGACTTCAGCGCATAGTGGACGCCGAGCTGCGTATGCACAACCTCGTACACCGCCCCCATCGCGCCCTTGCCAAGGAGTCGGACGATGCGGTACACGCCGATCGTGTCATCTGGATTGAACTCTGCCATTAGTTCCCGTAGGCACGGATTTCAAAGATGCGCGCGGAGGGATCGCCCCAGGTTTCGTTCACGGTCACACGCAAGGCGTCGAGACTGACGGGCAGGAAGTGATGCACGCGGTGACGGAGCTGGTTTGCCGAATCCTCGCCAAGACGTACCCACTTGCCATCCACGAGACCTTCCACGACGTATGACTTCACGAGCGAACGCGGACGCGGCGAGGCTCGGTTCGTCGCGAAATTGGGGTCGAACGCAAGGCGCACCTCGCTCACGGAAACGGTCGAGGGGAAGTCGAGCCACACCCACTGCGGAAGCTCCTTCGACGAGTCGGAAATCCACCCGTGGTAGATTCCGCCCTCATTGCGCGCCACGCCGTCGATGACGGCTACCGCGCTGGAGCCGATGTCGCGCTCAAGCGCGGGCTCCGTGACGAAGGAATACTCTTCGCCGCTTATCGGCCTCCACTTCTCCTTGTCCGCGCCACAGTAGGCCCGAAGGTCGGAATGACCCGTCGTCCCCTTACGCAGATACCACGAGATCCCCGGTTCAGGCACAAGTTCCACCCACGCAAACCGCGCGTTCAGCGCAATCGGCTTTGCGGACGCGAACCTGACAAGTCTCTCCCCCCCGGCGGGGGCCGTCGCCTTCAGGACGGCGACGGGTTCGCCCTTCGGGTACCACGCCGAGTCATCCGTGAGATAGACCTTCGCCGTCAATTCGGCGTCGCGCTTCCCCTCGTTCAGAAGAAACAGCGAGACCGCGTCGAGCCGCCGCGCATCGCCGCGCTCGAACCGCACCGCCCGGCGGAAGCCCGCGCACTTGTGCGCAAGCTTGTCCGTGCGGCGGAGGCCGGGATCGGACGCGTCGAACCGAACATGGCGAGCCTCGAAGTCGGAGGACGTAACCTTCGCGCCCCGCGCGAGGTCGAGCGGATCCACGTTCGCGAGATGCGGGATGTACTGGTCGTCCTTCAGGAGCTGCTGCTGGAGTTCCTTGATGTGGCGCTCTCCGCACGCGCGCGGCGTGATGCCGTTCTTGGCGGCGATGGCCGCCGCCGTGCCGGCGGCCTGTCCGAGCTGGAAGAGCGTCGACTGCACGCGGATCGTGCCGAACGCGATGTGCGTGACGCTGATGGAGCGTCCGCAGAGGAAGAGGTTCGAGATGTTCTTCGAGTAGATGCAGCGGTAGGGGATCGAGTAGATAGGCACCTGGGGATGGCTGCGCCAGAAGCCGTTGCCCGTCGGATTCTCCATGCCGAGCGGGTCGTGCGTGTCGAGGCTCCAGCCACCGTACGAGATGCGGTCGGGGAACATCGTCCCCTTCAGCGCGTCGTTCGCCGTCATCACATAGTCGCCCACGAGGCGGTAGCCCTCGCGGCGTGCGTTCTTCCACGCGATCTCCGCCATGTAGGCGTTCTTCGCCTGGTCCTTCATGGGCGATTCGTTCTTGACCCATCCCCAGTACGCGAACGTGATGCGCACGAGCTGGTCGCGCGCGCACTCCGGGTCCTCAAGGTCGTTGAAGCGCCCGTTGTTCTCCATCCACCACACGCCCTTGATAACTCGTGACGGGATGGGACGCGTGAAGCCCTTCGGCAGCACGTCCGCCCACGCGGGCGTCGTGTACTTCACGGGATGGTCGGCGAACGCATGGCGGTAGGCGACAAGGCCGTCCTTCATCACGCACCCGCTCATGGTAATCTCGTCGCGCTTTTCCGGCGCGGGCGCCTCGTTGTATTCGTCCCGCGCCTCGCGTCCGTGCATGTACTCCGCGCCCGCGAAAATGCCGAGCCAGCCGTCGCCCGTGCCGTCCGCGAAGTAGCGTCCCCTGAAGCGCGTCTGCGCGCCCGTGAGCGTGTTGCGCGAGACGACCGCGGCGATGGCGTCGCCTTTCTTCTCGGCCGACAACACACGCTCGTTCGGGAACTCGAAGAGCCAGCCCTTCAGCTCGTCCGCCATCTGGCGGTAGGCGTCGCTGTACGCCCATCCCGCGCGGGTGAAGCGGCGCATCTTCGCCTCGCAGACGAGCCCCGACTCGCGTCCCTTGCTTCCGGCCCCGTTCAGCGTCACCTGCATCTCGCAGCTGGAGTTGCCGCCCATCACGGGACGGTCGTGGACGAGCGCGACGCGCAGGCCGTTCCGCGCCGCCGCAAGCGCCGCGCCGAGTCCGCCCGGGCCCGCCCCCACCACGACGAGGTCAAACGCCCCGCCGTCCGCGATCTTGTCGCCGTCGCCCGTGAGGCGCTGACGCTCCGCCGCAAGCGCCTTGGGTTCCTCCGGCGGCACGTACGAAAGGTCGGTTGTGAAGAGGAGCGCGTCACAGCGCGTCATCGCGCCAGTGAGATCGACGAGCTTGACATCGCACGCGCCGGCGTTGAGCGTGAACTCGCCCGCCTTCTCCCACATCCAGCCCTCGCGACGCGATGCGCCGAGCGTGCCGCTGCGCTTGCCGGCGACCTCAACCGCGAACTTGCCGGGCGAGAACTCGGGCAGCCAGTCCTTCGTGCGCGCCCACACGCGCCACGTTCCCGCACGCGGGATCGTGACTTTCGCGGACGCCGGGGCGACGGGCTTCAGCACGCCCGGCGCGAGCAGGTACGCGCTCCCCATCTTGTGCGTGAACTGCGTGTCAACCACCCATCCACCGTAGTTCGCGAAGTTCTCCGCCTCCAGCCACACGAATCCCGGCACCTTCTCCTTCGCCTCCTCCGCTGGCGCGCGGAATTCGTTGTTCACGTACTCGCGGCTCGGCGAAACGCCTCGTCCTATCGAAGACGGCTCGGCGAGGACGCCTCGCCCTACCGCGCCTTCGCACGGAACGACGTACGTCTCCTCGCCGGAATCCTGCAGCGAGTCGGGAAGGCCCGGGAGGCGCACGGTGGCCGTCGTGCCCTTCGGTACGGACACCTTCACCTCGATGCCTCCGTCCACGCGCCGCCATGCGACGCGGATGTCGCCGCCCGGCACGGCGTGGCTCACCTTCACCCAGTCAAGCCCCGGCAGGAACTCCGGCGCGACGGTGAACGTCCTGAATCCCGGCGCCGTGCGCTTGATGCCGCCGAGCGAGCCGTAGAACCAGTTCACGATGTCCGCCATCATGAAGTGGTTGAAGGACGATCCCTCGCGGCAGTCCCACGCCTCGTGGCAGGTCGTGTTGCCCTTCGCGACCATGTAGCCGTAGCCGGGCTTCGTCGTGTCCGCCGTCATCTCGAAGATCACGTCGCTGCATCCGTTCTCGGCCAGCACCTGAAGGAGATACGGATAGCCGATCTCGCCCGTGCCAACCGCACCGCGTCCGCGCACGTCCTCCACGATGTTGGAGACGATCGCCGCCGTCTCCGCCGGGTCGGCGAGTCCGAACGCGAGCGCCATCGCGTTCGCGGTCTGCGAATTGTTCTCGTAGTAGTGTCCCTTCGGATTCCACCACTTCGCGTTGAACGCCTTCTTGATGTTCGCGGCCTCTTCGCGGAACGCGGCCGCCTCGTCCTTCTTGCCAAGGATGTCGGCGCACTTCGCGAGCGTCGCGGCGTTAAGGTAGTAGAAGGCCGTCGCGGTGAAGTCGATGGACGTCCGGCGAAGCGGACGCTTCTCGGCGGAAACCGTCTGTTGGTACCAGTCGCCGAGTCCGCCGGGCGTGATGAACTTCCCGCGCTTCTCGTTCTGCGACTGCGCGCGAATGTACTTGTGGTAGGCGACCATGTTCGCCCAGTAGGCGCCGATGAGCGACGTGTCGCCGGTCCACTCGTACTGCTGCCAGGGAATCTGGATGATCGACGAACCCCATTCGATCGAATGGCGGAACCCGCCCCGGAACACGGTGTACTCCGGCGCGATGTCGGGAACCATCCCGTCCGCCAGCTGCGAATCGGCAAGATCCATGCACGTCTTCGCGAACATCGCGTCGGCGTTCCAGCCCCAGCGGATCTGGTCGGCGTGGATGTGGTCCTGCTCCTGCCAGCCGAGCTTCTCGCGGTGCGGGCAGTCAGTGAACACGCTCTGCATGTTGGAGCGCTGTGCCCACCAGCAGATGTCGTGAATCTGGTTCAAAAGCTTGATCGAGCATTCAAACGTGCCCGCACGCGGCGCGTCCGCCATCACCACGCGCGCAGACGTGGAAACAATCTCCGGTAGGGCGCGATCACCGAGCGCGCCGCCCGCCGCAAAGAGACGCACCTTCATGTAGCGGAAGCCGTAGTAGAAGAACGGTGGGGTAAACGACTCGTCGCCCGTGCCCGCAAGCGTGAACGCGCAGCGCGCGACCGTGCCGTGGTAGCCGCCCGGTTTCTTCGTGATGCGCGTCTCTCCGGGACGGAGCGGAATCTCGGAGAACTCGATCTCCACGCGACTCCCGCGCGGACCCTTCGCGACAACTGTCGGCACGTACGCGGCGTTCTGTCCGAAATCAACCGTCAGCTCGTCGTCCGAAACGCGCATCGTCCGCACGGGCTTGTGCACCTCCTGCAACCGACACACAAACGGGGCCTCCCTCAACTCGCCCTTCGGCGCCTCCGCCACTTCGGGGTGGCGGGCTTCCATGCCAGCGTCCGCCACCACCCGATGATCAATATCATCCCCGCTATACACGTGCGTGCGCACCACCTCGCTCTGCGAAACCTTCCACCCCTCGACGGACGATTTCACGACGCCGCCGACGATGAGCTTCTTCTCGCCCTCGCTGCCGACGAACTTCGTGTAGAGCCCCTTGCCCGGCTTCGGCACGTTGTACATCCCGTTGCCGAGCGTGATGGCAAGCGTGTTCTCCGCGCCCGCCTTGAGCGCGGGCGTGAAAACATTGTAGAAGCACGTCTTCGTCGAGCGCGTCCAGCCGGGGAGATTGAACTCGTCGCCGCGCCCGATGGGCTTGCCGTTCAGCGTCGCGACGTACTGTCCGAGACCGCAGATCGCGATCTCCGCGGGACCGTCACGATCCACCTTGAACGTCGTCGTGAACCGCGGCGCCGCCGCGTTCAGCTCCTTCGGCTGCTCAATCCACCGCGCGCCCTTGAAAAGCTCGTTCGCGCTCTTTGCATTTACCAACGTGGCGACCACCGCAACTACAACCATAATCATTCTTTTCATTATCTCTTCCTCTCCTTTTTGATTACATTCTCAACGTGCAGACGGCAAGCCGCCAATCTGCTCCGCAAACTGGAGCAAGTCCGGGTAACGGGCTTCGGCGAAGTCGTCAAGCGACGTCGCCTGCGCGTTCACGATAAACACCTTCCCGCCACGCTGAAGCGTAAGACGCGGCAGTCCCGCCGCGGGATACACCGTCAGCGAAGTGCCCAGGACGAGCATCACGTCCGCCCTGATCGCAAGTTCCTGCGACCGCGTGAACGCCTCTTCCGGGAGCGCCTCGCCGAAGAAGGTGATGTCAGGCTTGTACACTCCTCCGCACGAACAACGCGGAACGTACGGCTCGCCAAGCTTCTCCGTGTCGCCGTTCGCGTTAATCATCGCCATTACTTCGTCAAACGTCGCGCCAGCGCCGCAGTTACGGCAGTGGTGCATTCGCGGCGAACCGTGCACCTCGTACACATTCGACGACCCGGCCTTCTGGTGTAGCATGTCGATGTTCTGGGTTATGATGCCGTCTAGGTGCCCCGCGTCCTCAAGACGCTTGAGCGCAGTGTGGACAGGTCCTGGCGTGAATTGGCCAAGCCCGTAAACCAATTCGCGGCACCCTCGATAGTAAACGGACGGATCGCGGTCGAACCAGTCGATGTCGAATATACGCTCCGCGTCCGGGTTCTTGTAAAGCCCCTGCGGACCGCGAAAGTCTGGTATGCCGCAAAGCGTGCTGACGCCCGCGCCGGTAAGCGCCGCTACGCACTTCGCCCCTTCGACAGCCTCAATCAGCCTCTTCATTTCATTGCTCCCTTTTCATAGTCCAGCCTATTGCACGTGGCGTCTCGATCCGACTCCAGCCGTTCCACGTTGCCAGCTCCTTCACGGGCGTGCCCGGCGGCAACGTGGCGACCACCGGCGAGGATTCCGACGGCGCGAGGCGCAGCGTCACGGGACGCGCCGACGCGTTTGCGCTCTCCGGCTGTTCCGCGGAGTCCGTGACCGTCACGCTCGTGTTCTCCGTGCTTGCCGCCTCGTTCGACACGAACACCAACCTCTGCGGATTCGCGCGCGCCACGTCGTAGCGCTTAGCCAAAGTGTCGTAGAAGTTCACGGACACAGTCGCAGAGTTCGTGGCGTCTGGCGTCCTCGGCACGAGCATCTGCGTCCACGTGACGCTCCGCTCCGTGCGCGACACCTCCTTCGGGTCGTACGCCTTGAATTCCTTCGACAGTCCCTCCACCTTCGGGAACACGTTTGACGGACAGTATCCATCGAAGTTGAGGGTGTACGTAGCCGTGACGAGGTCACCGGGGCGCACATGGTCTGGCGTGAGCCTCTGCTTGATCGAGAACCGGCTTCCGACCGCGCCGGAGAAATCCTCCGGCTTCCCATTCTCCGGCAATGGGATGACGTTCAACACGAACGGCGGCAGCCGCTGCCCGAAGTTGCGGAAGAACGACGAACCTCCCTGCACCGTCCCGACCATTCCCTGCACCACGAGCGACACGTTGCCCCTTATAGGCTTTAGGAACCTTGCCGGAACCCTCATTCGCTTTACCACGTGGCCGCTCGTGGACGAAGCGGTGTCGGCAATGTTCTCAATCTCGCCGTAAACAACAAGGCCGTCTTTCGCGTCCGGAAGCCCTCCCACCTGCACGTCGTTTATCGCGGCCTTTCGGTCAACGTCCATTTCAATGACAATCGCGCACGGCTGCCCCACTACGGCCGTCGCCGGCTCGAAACGTGCCCTGACGGACACCGAAAACTGCTCGACCTGTCGCATTCCGCCAGTGCCGGTGAAGAAGCTAAACTGCGCAGCGGCGGAAAGCGCCCCGCAGGCAAACAGCATTAAGAGAATCCTAACCCTGTGCATTGAACACCTCCTGCTCCAAATGTTCGCCCACCAGCGATACGCCGGCGGACAGCGCAAAAGCGCAAAACGCGATAAGACCTACCGTCATCAGGAACCGCCTCAGCGAGCCGACCGGCAAAAGCGCCACCAGCCACAGGACGGCCCACGTCGCGGCCGCGCAAAGAAGACGCACGTCAAGCGTCCATGCATAATGCGGTCTGAAGAACACGCGCGTCATCGGCAGTTCGACGCGCGGGTTGTTCTTGATGTGCGCCATGGCGGCTTGAAGCCCACGAGTCGTTGAGGCCGTCGCGCCGCCCCTGCGCTCCGCACGTGAATACGCTGCCCTTGCACCACGCGCATCGCCCGCCATGAGCAGGCACGCACCTAGGTTCTGGTACAGGACGGCGTTTTCCGCGCCCGCTTCAAGGCATGTCCTGTAGGCATCAGCCGCAGCTCTGAACCCCGCCTCGTCTGACGCGCGCACCGCCAACGACGACGCACGCCTGTAGGAGAAGTCCACACGTCCGTCGCGTCCAAACGCCGCCAAACTAAGCCCTGCCACAAGCAACATCGCAACCGCGCCCACACCGGATTTCGCTGAATAGGTCTGCGCGTCGTGCGCCTGGAGACTTGTGACGATGAGCGCGACGTCCTCCTCCGCGTAGTCGTTCTGCATGAGGCGCTGCGCGTCGGCCGCCGTCACCGCCGCGCCGTTTACGCCGTAGCGGACGGCGAAGAACCTGCGTATCGCCATCGCCCGCTTTGCGGCGTTGCGGCTTTTCAGGACGCGGCGGCATACGCCGAACGCATGACTCTTGCGGTACGCCTCGTTGCGCGATGCAAGGTAACGGCGGACAGGCGGCGCAAGCCGGATCGCCAGAAAGAGAAACGGCGGAGCAACGAACAGCAGCAACACGAGCCTGGCGTATGGCAGGAGCGGAAGCGAGTCAGCGCCGTGCGGATCCAGGTCAATGCCGTCCGGCATCGGAAACTCGTCCGTATCGCCGCCCTTCTCATCCATCACCCCAAGCGCCGCCTGTGCTCCGGCCTTCACCTGGATCGGAATCGAGTCGGTGTTCCGCGTGATGTACTTGCGGCTGCCTATGTCGTAGTACGAGACGGGCAACGACGGAAACTCCACCGTGCCGGGCGTGAGCGGACGCACCCTCCACGTGAAGCGGCGCGTCGTGCCGATGGTCTCGGTCTTCGCCGACGCGGCGTCAATGCGAAACACGGAGCCCGTGGCGACGAACGAGAAATCGGGCGGATGGACGGACGCCGAGTTTGCCGCGCCCGCAATCTCCATCGTGAGCGTGAGAGGGTCGCCAGCCGTGCAGATTTTGGCGTCAAGCGACGCGGTGACGGTGAGGTTCGATGCGATCGCGCCGCACCATGAGCCAGGCCGCCCCTCCTGCGGCGGTTCCGACACCGTGATGACGAGCGGTTTCGTGCGCAGCACCACGTTGGAAAGCACCGGCACGTCAACAGCGCGGTTGAAACGGTCGCGCCTGCGCCGTACGCCTGTTATGAGCGGCACCTCCACCGTAACGGGGTCGAGGCGCACCGTGCCTGCGGACGTCATGCGCCACGGCGTAACGGCGGCGGTGAAGCGCCAGCCCTTGTCCGCCTCGCGGGCGACGGTAAACGGGAACAGCTGCGGCTTCGGACCCATGCGGGCGAATGGATCCATGTCCTCGAACATGCTGAACGGGTCGTCAAGCGCGGAGAAAATGCTGTCAGAAACGTACTTGTTCAGCGTGAACGCAGGACCTGGACGCCGTCCGCGCTGCGGCATCTGCGCGGGGCTAAGCGGCGCACGCACGTCGCCGCGATCCACTACGCCGCTTTCCCAGTTAGGTTCAAGGAAGCGACAAGTGACGTGCGGTGCGCGCTGATTGAGGAACGGAGGCTGCGCATCCGCGTATTCCCCTGGTACTGGTGGCAGACGAAGCACCAACGAGACCTGCATCCGTTCGGTGACAGTGAGGTTGGTGGAGGTAGATACGATTTCAAAGGACGGCTCCGTCGCGCCCGACGCAAACGCCGCCACCGCGAGTAAAATGGAAAGAGCCTTATTCATTCTTTATTGTAGTTGCAAACCTGTCTTTCGCGCCATTCGCGAGGCAAGTCACACGGCTTGACGGAACTCACAGAAACAACCCTGCGCGTCTGAAAGGTTCAACGCCGTTATTATGCCAAATCCGTGCTATCAACGCAAGGGGAATTTGAGAGCTACGTGCCGGAAACTTATTTTTGGACAACGCCTAACGTAATGGATATCGTTGCCGATCTCATCTGTGTGCAGGGCGGCGGACTCGACCACTATGTCGTCGCGTCCCGCCATTCCGACGAGCTCCTTCATCCATCACGAACTCCGCCATCGGCGACCGACAGATGTTCCCGTAGCACAGGAATAGCACCTTTGTCTTGTTATCGGCGTTTTTCATTATGCAGCACCTTCGCGAAAGTTGTCCTGAAGCTTTCGTGTCTCATGTGCCTGGTTCTTTCGCTGTATTCTTATCTACTACCACCCTTACTGTGCGGGTATAACGCGCAAAACCGGATTTGTCGCCGGTCTCGACAGCCTCTTTCGTACCATACGTCTCCACAAAGATTTTGGCCTCGCACTCACCCACAGGCTTGTCAGGTATGAACCGTACGGTCAAAAGATCCGGTCCTGATTCCAACACCGCGCATCGCCCAAGTCGCTCGCCGTTCAATGTCTCAATCCAAACGCTTCCCCGCGTATTCTCGTCCGTCGCAGATTGCGGCGGCACATAGATGCAGTGACCGTTCACAAGGATATTGTGTTCGGCATCCACCTCGTCCGCTTTGGCATTGTTCATTTCGCGAATCACTTTACCAAGCCCTTTCCGCCGATTGACGTTCACCAACTTGATCCTTGAAAGCGAATAGCGTAGGGCCGGACTTACCGTGGCGCGAATCTCCACATGATTCTTCTTCGGGTCTGGCTCATCGACGGAACTGTCAAGCGTGCCCGTAACGCATGGCTTCAACGTCAGGAGATTCCCAAGTCGCACGGCGCAACCGGTCTTGGCAATGTAACGTGGAATAACCTCAAGAAGCACGTTCATGACATTCTCGACTACGGACACATGAAGATTCGAAGCAGTACGCAATTCGTCAGCAAGCGAATCAAGACCGCAAATGTTGTCGGTTGAATCCGTCAGTTGAAGGCGGAATTTCTTCGTACCGCCCGCGCCGCAAAGAATGGGCGTGACCTCCAGACCGCGCCGCCACTGCCCACCCTCGGTGGCAAGCATCATATCGTCACGAGTGACGGTATAACTTTTACTGCCCCGTTTAGGAGCCCTATATGACTTATGTGTGCTCATGGGGGGGTAGTATATCACTATATCGGGTGTAATGCAAGCGCAGACCTAGTCAAGCAACAACAAGTAGTACTACTTGTTCAAACAAATAGAACTATATGTTCCAACAAATAGTACTATATGTTCCAACAAATAGTACTACTTGTACCAACAAATAGCACTACTTGTTTCGACAAATAGTACTACTTGTACCAACAAATAGTACTATTTATTGGTTGCCCAACTAAGCCTAACGAGTTACGCCACCTAGGACGGTTCCAAACGCGATCAACGTCTGCTGCTAAACCTCATTGGAACTGGTCATTGGCCATTGGCAACAATTCCACACTGGCAACACTTTCATGCGCACGCATTGATTGCACGTCCTGGAGCAAGGGGGGATGGCAGGAACACCTCGCAGTCGCCGAATCGGTCGAAAGCGCAGTCGATGGCATCTGCGGCATGGGCGTCCGCGCTCAGGATGAACTTCACGCCGCGCGCGCGCAGCCGGTCGCGGAAGGCGGCGGACGGATAGACGTCGTCAAGCCAGCCGCGCGAGATCGCGCCCGTGTTGACTTCGGCGATCTTCCCGCTCGCCGACACGGCGTCCGCCGTCCGGTCGAGTTCGGCGAGATACCACGGAGCGGTTTCGTCGAAGTACGGATGGCGCGTGTTGAACTTGCGCACAAGGTCCAGATGCCCGACGACATCGAAGTCGCATGAGAGAAGCATTTCACGCACCTGCGCGAAGTAGGCGTGCAGATACGCCTCGGCATCGCCGCCGAAATGACGGCGAATGCCGTCCTCAAGCGACTCGGGTGATTCGTCCACGCACACGCGCGCACCGTCTGGGGCGACGACGAAATGGACGGACCCGATGATGTAGTCGGGCGAGATGGCAGCGTACGCGCGCCGGTCGGGTGTTGCACCGCCCGGTATGTAGTCCGCCTCAACGCCGCACAATATGCGGATACGTCCCTCGTACTTCTTCGCGAGGGTGCAGATCTCCGTCGCATAGCGCGGCGCCTTTTCGGGCGTCAGCACCCAAGACGTGTCGTCTTCGGGCAACATGGCGTGTGACGAAAATCCGATGGCATCGAACCCCTTCTCGATCGCCGCAAGCACCACGGTCTCCGGCGAATCCTTTCCGTCGCACCATGTCGTGTGAGTATGGTAATTGGTCTTCATGCCATTTCTTTCCCGATGGGAAATGCCTCATTACACCTTTTTGCATGCCGATTCACCTCCAGACCGGCACAAAGAGGAAGTCAATCTTACGGTCTTTTTCGGGGGCGTTCTCGTAGCGGAAAAGCCGCCAAAGAAGCGATGTCTTCACGTAGCCATTCGTCTTCGAGTCATACGTGAAGCCAGGGAACACATCGAGCGCGATGTTGCCGTTCTCCTCTTCCCAGTCCCAGAGCTTCCACAGGACGTTGTGGCTCTGCTTCGACGTGCCCTTCACGGCATCCGTATTCCAGTCGTGTTGATAGACGAGCCACAGGAACGAATGCCAGCCCTCCTCGGTGTCCGACACCCTCGCGCGCGTGGCGAGGTCGAACTTAACGCGCCGTTTCGTCTCTCGCCGGAACAGGATCCGATTGCCCATCTTGTGCTTATACGTCATCTTGTACGTATTGTCCGCGTTGTTCATGTCGTCTCCGTACACCCACCTGTCGTTGTCGGAGACAAGCAGGTACGTGCGTTTGTCGTGCGACCAGAAGTGTGACCAGAAACTCTTGTCGCGTGTCGGCAATTCCTTCGCGTTGAGGTACGCGAGCTTCTCGTCGAAGTCGGCGCGCTTCTCGTAGTCAAAGAGCGGGAAAAACCAGCCACCCTCCTCCATTCCGGACTTGACCCCCGCAATCCCTGCCGCGAAATACGTGTTCGTGTAGGCCCCGCTAACCTGCCTGCCATACGGTATCGTGTAGATCGAGTGCTTTTCGCGCATGTACAGCGGGAACAGCCATTCCGAATCGCGGGACTTCCCAAAGAGCGGAGTCACGAAGGACTCCTTGTCGCGGTAGAAGAGCGGGAACAGCCAGTCGCTTTCCTCCTTCTTGTTGCGTCCGTAGAGCATCGTGATGAACAGCTCGTCGTCGTTATAGTAGAGCGGCATCGCCCAGCTGTAGTTGCCGGACTTCCCGAACAGCGGCGTGATGAGTTTGTTCGTGTCGTGGTAGTAGAGTGGGAACAGCCACGACGCCTCGTATTCGCCGTTCGTGGACGAATTTGCGCCGGCGAGCCCACAGAGGATGCGGCTCTTGGTTTGCTCGTCGTTCTCATAGCGCGAGTAGGGAATCGAATAGAAATTACCCTTGCTCCACAGGTAGAGCGGGAGGATGCGGTGGTTTGCGAGTTCGCCGTCCTGTCTTTCGTAGCCCGCGAGTCCGCAGAACGCCCAGAGGCCATTACTGCTTTTTCCCGGCCAATAGCCATACAGTGGGAAGAGCATGTCGAGGCTTCCGCGTATGTTTATGTGCCAGTAGAGCGGGAATATGCCGAAGGAGTCAGCGTTGTCCATCCACCAGAACGGCAGAACGCCCTTGAAGTCGTCATTCCACCAGAGCGCAGGGAAGAGGCAGAAGTACGAATCGTCGCCATCGCTCTCGCTCCCCCAGAAGAACGGGAACACGCGATAGTCGTTGCCCCTCGTATCGAACTGACAGATCGGCCAGAAGAGATTGAACTCGTCATACTCACCATAGCCGTGCCGCTTGTACTGCGACCAGACGGGGCGAAACGCGAAATGGTCGTCGCCCCACGAGACGACCGGCCAGACGATCGACCCGACCGGCTCGCGCCAGTAGGCGAGCGGCCACAGGTTCACGCGGTCCTCCACCACACCCGTAAACTTCACCTCATCGCCGCTGTACAGCGGAGTAGATGAGAACTCCTTCATCTTGCAACCGCCCACAGCCAAGAGCGCGGCTATGACAATCATCTTGTTGATTGTTGCCAATGTGGAAGTATTGCAAATTCCAATGTTGCCAGTTTCCAGTTTCTTCATTGTTCTTTCCCTCCTTTAGTTAGCCGCCACAAGGCGCGATTACAGGCTCTTCAGAAGCGCCGTGCAGCCTTCAAGGATGTCGGCGTAGGTCTGGTCGAAGTTGCCGGTGTACCACGGGTCGGCGATGTCGCGTTCGGAGCCGGCGAACGACAGCAGTTTCCTGATCTTCCCCGCATCCTCCGGAAACACGAGCCGCCGAAGATCGGCCATGTTGTAGTCGTCCATCCCGATGAGGAGGTCGTATTCCCGCGCCTTCGCGGCATTCAGTAGCCATGCGCGACGCGGCGCGAACGGGATTCCCTCTGCCAGTAGTTTCCTTCGGGTGCCATAGTGGATGTCGTTGCCGATCTCGTCTGTGTGCAGCGCGGCGGACTCGACCACGATGTCGCCCCTGCCCGCCCTTCTGACGAGTTCCTTCATCACGAACTCCGCCATCGGCGACCGACAGATGTTCCCGTGGCACAGGAACAGAATCTTGTGGGTGTGAATTATTTCATCGCGTTTCATCGAAACTCCAATACTGTTTACCGTGCAACGCCCTTCATTCGATAATGCCCAGTCAAAGGATACGTGAAGAGGCAGTCTTCCTCTTTCGTTCCAGAGCCGATGTTGTGTATGACGAGCGGCGTTCCATCTGCCGCCTTTTTGTCGCTCACGATCATGATGTGCGGAAGCCTTCCGCCGACGATGACGGTCACGAAATCGCCAGGTTCGTAGTCGGACGCCGTCTTGGTTGTCTTGAGGCTCCAGCCCTTCCGCTTGAAGAAGCACTGGAGGTTCGGCACACGGCGATGGTCGATGTTGGGGTCTGTCCGCTTGAGCCCCCACTGCTGCGGGTATTTCGCGAAGTTGGACTTCATGTCCTCATGGACAAGTTTCTGAAGATCAACCTTCCGCGCATCGCGTAACGCCCGTATAACCACATCCGTACACACGCCGCTCGACCGCGGCACGTCGCCGTTCGGACACACAAGGCGTCTGTACGCGGGATCGTATCCGACCGTCACGCCAATCTGCTTCCGCGCCGCCGCGACGATATCGACGTTGTTCGTTCCCGCCATCGCCGCAGACGACGCCATAATCGCCGCGCACCAAAGCGTCATCATCATTTTCTTCATCTTCGCTTTCCTTTCTTTGCGTTCTTTGCGGCTAAACCCCATTGGCAATTAGTTATTGACATTCACATTATCCCGAGTAAAGTAAACATCATTAGCGTAGTCATTTCGTCAATCATTTTCTATTTCGAGGTAATTCATAAACCCCGCTTTCGTGGCGTTTGCGGTTCAAGCCACTTGACCTGAAAAGCACCGCATAACTGCAAAAACACAATCACGAAGTCCAC
>Ga0310694_10001795_pt1 | contig 23515 bp, 32 predicted proteins | sample 174DNAGHGhighgp2_FD_203884 | JGI IMG/M metagenome (GOLD analysis project Ga0310694, IMG submission 203884) | Sheep rumen microbial communities from Palmerston North, Manawatu-Wanganui, New Zealand - 1742 DNA GHGhigh gp2 (v2) (version 2) | ecosystem: Host-associated > Mammals > Digestive system... | reverse complement strand
ATGAAGCAGGGGGTGCCCGGTTTTCGACCCCTCCCCCGCCCCTTTTTCAGGGTTTTGAGCGCAGGAGGGGCCGTATCCCGGGTATTAGGGGTTAGGCAGTCGCTCCAACCGTCACAGATGTGGCTGGACGAGTCACTTTTCTGAATTTTCCGCTCAAATTGAGCGAAACAATCTCATCAATGACGTCATTCATGACTCTATTGTACTCATTATCGCTCACATCTTCAGCATTCATTGCGATTCGAGCCAAATAAGAGCAACATGTTGGGCGATTTTCCTGGCGGGCCTTAAGCTCGTCAAAGGAATACCACTCATCAAACTGTTCAAAAGGGTCATAGGGGTTGTCAGTAGTGGTCAGCATCGCTTCATTGATCGCCATTTAGCTCACCTCGATTCCATAGCGACGGTTTGGACCTGACTTACTGGAATATCAAGCATAGATGCGATTTCGGCCTGTGAATAATGGGCATTCAGCATTGACTGAATACGGCTTCTTCTCGTCGCGGTCAGAGTTGTTTTCTCTCTGGGCATGGACAATTGCTTTACTTCCTTCGAATCTGCGTTTTTAAGCAGTTCTTTAAGGAAGGTATGGTGCACTGCGCCAGCCTGGACCGCTTCCCACTCTCTCGGCGTAAACGTAACTCTATCTTTGACAGCGCCAGTAACTTCTCGTTTTTGGTTCAAAGTACGACCTTTAAGCTTCTTCATAGCCCCATTGTCCGATTTAATCTGAGGATTATCGTAAACGTACTGTTTAACAGCCACGTTTGCTAATATCAATGCCCTGCGTTCAAGCGGTGCATTCATCTTAGCATTACGAAGTTTAGCCTCAAGACTCTTTACCTCGGCCTCATAGTGTTTATGAGCTTCAGGATCATACTTAAGGTTCTTGGTAGCAAGCAGTTCTTTGCGTGATTCCAGGGCAAGGGCCTTCATCTGGTTGGCATAGTTGGCATAGATACGTTCGATCTGACTGTTATGCCCAGATATCAATGTCCTTGCATCTTTGGTATCTGCCATCTGAGTGGACTTCTCTTGGATCAGCTGGCCTTTCCAGTTCTTCTTACCCGTTTCCTCAAATATCTTTTCGCCCGTTTCAGGATCGATGCCTTTATATCGGCGCTGATTGAGGTAGGTAGTAGACTTGGCACGGGATATCAATGTGCTTGCTCCGCCAATCTTGCCATCCGAACGGATCTGATACTTCTCGATCAGCCCACGAATATCATTTTCCTGCTCAGACCGTTTCCAGTCCAGCTGATGCTTTTCGGCATCGATGATAACCATGGAATGCTTGATAGCCCGGACCAGTTCTTCGGGTTTTGCACCTGCAACGGTCATGTCGGTTATCAAGTTGGTAACGACGCCCATCTGCTTCTGCTGGTGGGAGTGCGAAATTACCTTCATTCCAGGATATCCAGGATACGCATCTTTGGTATCGAAGTCCTTTAATGCCTCATACTGCTTCTTAAACTTAATGCTGCCATCATTGTTGGGAATCACATAAACCGTATCACCGTCAAAGTCAGCACCGGACAGCTGCTGAGCGGTTTTGGGCGAAATGCCGACCGCATCGACTGCCTGGCCTAATATCTTTTTGGCATCTTTGTGGTTGTTGTTCACAACAAGGGAAGGAATTTCAGTAATGCTCGCATGAGGATATCTAATGAGTACTACCTGCGTTCCGTTCTTATAGCTCGGCGCATATATCTGATTGTCCGGTAAAGAAGTAACAGGCAGGATAACTTTTCCTGCCTGTCCGGGAAATCCATATGCTTTTAAGTGAACTGCATCCGAGTCACAGCTGTTGGCAAAGTCTTCCAACATCTTCTGTTTGACCGTCGGATTGGTCAGTGCCAGAATATCATTCAGCTGTTCCCGCTTACTTGCGTAAGTCAGATCCAGCTGCCGCTTTGCCAACGCAGGCGGCTGTTTGGAAAGCATCTGCGCTGAGATGTTCCGGCTCCAGTCGTTCCAGTTTCCTTCTTCATTCACGATCCGGATTGCAGATTCATGCTCAACGCCATCCTTGTCCACCCATTGCCGGTCCCTTGCAAGGACCAGCCGGTCGTCGTTCTGTATATTGGCCCCAAATGGGTTGGCCGGGTCATCTTTCATCTTCTTGAAGACCGTGTCGCCAATATATCCAGGTTCCTTGTACAGCGGAGCGCCCGGTTTCCGGTTCGTATTGTAGACCACATCATAGCCATCCGGAATATCATCCGAGTAGATGATCATTCCTTTCATGAAATGATTGTTGTCAACTGCAATACGACCCTGCACATAGTTGGCTGCGCCAATGCTCAGATCCGGAACACCTCTTCGGATCTCAATCACGCCGTCCTTCAGGCGGCCATCTTCAGCCGGGTTGTCATCATTCGCATACTTAATATAAACCCGGTCTGTGTGGACCACTTCGGGAGGCTTGCGCATCCGGTAGTCTTCTCCGCCATTCTTGGAATATAAATCGGACCCGGCGGGAACGATCTCTTCCAGATGGTCGTAGATCTCACGATCCGATACCCCGTCTTTGGTAAGCACCTTGATCGTGGTTTTCTGGTTGGTCGCTTTGCCGTACTGGTCAACGGCGATCTTGCGGTGGACAGTATATCCATCCTGTTCCATCTGGGTCAGAACGTTCTTCAGCCGGGTCGCGCTTACCCCAAGGGCGAGCTCCACACCGGGGCCGACATCCAGCATCCGGTGCTCTTCCAGCTCTTTCTTGAGGGCTTCTGTGGTTGCCTCAAATATCTTGTTCTGCCGGACAGCGCCTTCTTTCAGCCTGTTACGGACGGTGCTCTCTTTCTTGGGGTCACCGTACAGTTCCCGGGCAATTGCAGTGGTGCTCATTCCCCGCTCATAGCGGAGCTGCTTGCACCTCGCAATCTCGAAGGCTTTTACCTGTTCCTTGTTCTGGGATATCTTTGACCGGAACTCGGAGGAGTTCATCTCCATCGACTTCGCGATCATGTTGTCATCCATGCCCTTTTTACGCAGGCTTCGGACCGTTGTCTGAAAATTCTTCACATGCTGGTAAGCCGCATCGCCAGATCCATAACGATATCTTCCGGATCCGATCGGGGCTCCTTCCAGGACACTCCTTCCATAATGCTGGAGGAATTCCTGTTCGTCTTTCTCATTCTGCTCATACAGCTCGTCGTTGCTGCGAATATCTATTTCAGACATAGTCGATCTCCTCCGCTTTCAGATTCTGGATGATCCGGTCATCGTCCACGATCAGGTTCATGAGATTGCGAATTTCTTCCGGGTCGGGATGTTCTTCCTTAATATCATTGAACTGGTAGATACGCAGGATGATGTCATCCATCTTTTCCGGCTCAAAGTGCACCTCATTCGGGCGCAGCTTGAGCATGTGCGCAATCTCGCTGTCGTTAAGACCTTTCTTCCGAAGCCCTTCCGCATAGGCTCCATACTCGAGGCAGAACAATGCCGCGTAAATATAAAGCTGCTTCATGGGGGCTTCGATTTCTCCGGTTTTCAAATCATGAATGCGGAGGGAATTGTTCCTGTATGCGATCGAGTCGGCTGTTCCATAGCAGTTGTAGCTGTAGAACAGCGGGCACTCAGGCGTCATCTTGAAGCCGATCGCATCGTTCACATACATGCACAGTGTTTCCTTTGTTCTGGGCTGACGGCGGTTCAGGCGAATTGAATCGCACGCCCACGCGTGAAGCTCAGTCCCTCTTTGAACCGCCTGGGCGGTCAAATATCTTTGGGCCAGTTTTTCTTCTGTGTAGTTTGTCCACGCATTGTTGCTCGGACTCAGGAAGGCGTGTGTTCCTTCCAGCTCCGAGTGCTTGATAAATATCATTCCGTATCTTCCTTTCGTTTTCCGGATTAATGAAAGCCGCATAACTCATCCGGTTCAGCCGATCCACGTAGTAGTCCTGGTTCGGCTGATGCTCAGCATTCGGCGAGCGCTTCACTTCCACCGCCGCCCATCTTGGGCCGTACAATATCAAAAGGTCCGGAAAACCTTGCAGATAGTTCGGATCATTCTTCAGCACAATGCAGTCCGGCAGATCTTTCTTGATCTTTTTGATCAGCCGTTTCTGAAAGTCACGTTCAAGAATATCCATCACCTCCGTCGGGAAACGGACAAAAAAGAAAGGGACGTGTTTCTAAGACACTCTTCAAAAGCGTCAGCATAAGAAACATTCCATCCCTTCTCTATTAGAGAGTGTGTTTTTTTTGCGTACCTCAGTTTGTCCGTTTGGCAAACGTGCTTTCATTGAAATTGCGCTTGGCCTTGATCGCCCGCTGTATTGCAAGGTCTATCGGTGAACGGCTCAGGAGATGGTAGTAGTAAAGATCTGTGAACGGAGTATTCAGCCGGTCAATTCTTCCGGCGCTCTGCACCATGCACTTGTAGCTATAATTCTGGGAATAAAAAATGATGGTGTCTGTCTCGGTACAGTTCCAGCCTTCTGCTCCGGCTGTGTACTGAACAAGATAGACCCATCTTTCCGAAGTCGGGATCGGCTCATGCCGGTGCCCGTTCCATTCCCCGGAATCAAAACCGATCCGAACGGCCATGCTTCGAAGCATCTCCAGTTCGTAATCGAAGTTGTAGAATATCACGGCTTTGCTGTGCATCTGCAGAATTCCTTCGACGGCTTCAATCCTCCTTTCGTCTCCATTCACGGCGTGCCGGAGCACATTGCATAAAGCGCCCGCGTCCGCGATTGCCTGATCCTTATACGGATCCCATCGGACTGACAATATCATTTTGGTCAATTCTTTGTCAAACGGTACATACACCGTTTCGTCGTGCGGAATGGTTTTCTTCTGGAACTCCATGTTCACCACGATTTCCCGTCTCTGACGAAGGAGCTGGCCGAGCCCTACGTAATGGTCGATCTTCGGGTATTTCGTAAACCGGCTGTAAACAATATGCTGGTTCCGAAAGTCCGTCAGGTTCCTGTAATATCCATTGGCAATGAAGATGTTGGCATAGTCATTCCAGCAGTCGCCGGGCGTCGCGCTCAGCAATATCCACTGGTTGGACTTCGCAATCTTCCGGAATGCCTTCGCCCACTTCCCGGTGCCGACCAGCCGCTGTTCGTCAAATATAAAGAACGCTCCGGTCGTGTCCGCATACTTAGGGAGGTTGTTCCAGCTGTCCACTTTGCCGATCTGAATATCAAAGGGCTCGGCCTCGTGCTCCCAGTCATTGGTATCCCGCTTCCGGGCCGTCGTGATGATCACCAGGGGAGGGCCTGCAGAAGTATCACCGCCGCAGACCCGATGGAGATAGTAGTACAGGGCGGTCCGGCTTTTGCCGGTACCGACCCCGCCTACCAGGACGCACCCGTTGTGCATCTCCTCCACGGCTTTCCTCTGGTGAGGATATAAATCGTCAGATGGTATCGTCGTCTTCGTCATGATACATGGAGCCGCTCAGCGTCCGGCGGGGAGGACGAAGCGTGACCTTCATGGAACGGAGGTAAGCCTTAGTTCCGGTCTTACCGTTCACTTCCCAGTTGTACGGGCGGATCTCAATATCCGCGGTCTCGATATCGGCGCTGTCCAGGATGCCCACGCCTTCCTCGTTCAGGTAGGAAGTCGCCCCGTCCGACGTGATAACCTGGATGGTCGGCGGATACCGGTCAAACGCCACGGAAATATCCAGCTGCCAGCGATCGCTCTGGTCTTCCCGCTTTGCGGGCTTATACTTCACGTTCCATCCTTCTTCCTGGAGGATTTCTGCGGTCTCTTCCGGCAGGAAGATGGAGAACGTCCGGTTCCCGGCTTTGTTGTACTCGGTTCGAATACCGCTGAAGTTCCGATAAGAACCGCGGCCAATCATAACGTCATTGATGATTACATTGTCCTTTACCATTTTTCATATCTCCTTTTTGCATAATTTGTCGCATCCGAAACTCTCGTCAATGGTTTCGGCATTCAGGTTGATTCTCCAGTGCGGGCAGTCAATACAGTTTTCGTATGTCTGTTCCCCGCACATGGGGTCGTGTTTCCACGGCAGGCCGCCGTTGGAGCAGGGGCTGGTGTCGACGAAGTCCTCGAAACTGCCATACTGGTTGATCGTTTCGATCGCCTGGTCATTCAGTTCCTCAAAGTAGGAAATATCCACCACGTCCTCCAGGTGGTCGCAGATCGTTTCCGCTTCCATCCACCGGTACCCGCTGGTTCCTCCGACGGCGTAATACTTGCCGTCCTTTTCCCTCATCAGCAGTCCGCCGCCGTGCCCTTTCTTCACAGGAGCAAACAGGCCAACTTTGCCGATGAACACGTAGTCGTGGCCTTTACTGAGCTTTTCTTTCAGTTCATAGATCTGTGCGATGGCATCCCGAACCTTGTCGGCTTTGTCAACTGGAAGGATCTCGTACAGTTCTTCCATCTCATAGAAATCAATCAGCTCGTCCACCGTCTTTCCGGCTTCCTTTGCCGTTTTCCGGATAAAGCTTTTCTGTTTGTCATACAAACTTTCTTCCTGGCTTACATCCGGCAGGTTCTCATTCATGTCCAGATATAAAGCTGTGGTGCAGCTCTTCGTTTCGCACATGTCGGCGAACCGGATCGGCTCATGCGAGAACAGAGTTTTGAATACATACGGCACCTGGAACTGTGCTCCGGTGGCGGTCCACCCTCCGGGATGCTCATTCCGTTCGTCCTCGGAATACCGGGCAATGTACACGGCATCGTTCACCAGGCACATCCGGTCATAGGTGGCCTCGTGTTCGAAAGTATAACCGTAGAGTTTTCCGTAATCCATCACGAACTGGATGATCTCCGGTGTGGCATCCGGAATCTTGATGGAGTCCGTCTTGATGTGGGCAACGGTGAAGCCTCGCTTCTGCACCTCATGCTTCAGGTTGATCATGAACAGCGCTCCGCGTTTGGCCACAATGTTGTCGATGTTGCGAATATCACGGAAGGGATTGTCGAACTTCGCGCTCGTCAAACCGTAAACGCTGTTGATCGCGATCTTCAGCGCCCCGGCCAGTGCTTTCGCCTGCGCCGGATCATCCAGGAACTTCGCCAGTCGTCCTCCGAACAGTTCCTTTGCCTTGTCGTATTCCTTGTGCTTGATGTAGATACGTGCCTGAAGAATATCCTGGAAGTGTTCCGTGTAGGGCCCGAACAGCTGCTCGGCCACAATGGAACTCGGATGCATGCTGGCAATATCCAGCAGCGCCACATCCGTGTGGATTCCGGGTTCAGCATAAACGTATCCGCCTTCGCCCACCTCTTCGCCCCGGTAGGTGCTCACCCCGTGGTCAAACTTGTATCCGGGGAACACCGGCCGGTGCTGGCTGTCGAAGATCGTGTACTCCTTGTCCAGAATATCACCGGAAGGAAAGACGAACGTTTCCACCTCGCCGTCCACGGTGCCCATAAACCGGTAATTGAACGCGCTCTGCGGGTTCTTCTCCCGGCCGAATATAATCCGGGTGGTCAGGCTGTTGGTGGTGTCGTTTACGCTCATGCCGGCGATCTCCGCCAGGATCTGCCTTGCCGTCCAGTCCGCGCTCAGGTGGTTGAATACCGCTTCCGTGGCGAACACGTCGTTGTCACAGTATTCTGCAACCTGCAGCCACTTTTCTTCCGGCACCGGCTGATCCCATGGAAGTCCCAGTTCCTGGTGGTGGATGCCCAGTTCGATTTCCCACTTCTTCAGGCTCTGCTTCTTGGATGAGAAATCGTACACATCGGTGTAGCTGATGTTGTATGCCTCTCCGAACATGCAGTTCTTGGATCCGTTGATGATCCCCTGGGAAATATCATAGACTTCGGGGATCGTCTTTCCGATCATGACGGCATACAGAATGTGGTTATCGTACCGGCGGCAGTTGAAGCCTACCAGGCGATGCTTCACCAGCTCCTCAATATCACACGGCCTCGGATTGATCATCCGCTGGCATGTGTCGGCTCCGGCGTACTTCCAGTTCACCAGCACCAGGTTCGGGAATACTTCGATGTCGAAGAACACCAGCATTCCATCATCCTCGGCAACCGGTTCGGAAATATCATCACTCTTGAACTTCATCAGCGCCACACGGGTCAGGCAGTACTCCGACTGATGGCTGGAATGGATCGCAAAGTCCATAATATCCGGCCGCATGTCGGTTACGTCATAGTGCAGTCCGCTCTTGTAAGCGTCATCCAGGATCTTTTCAATGAAGTCGATGCTCGGCTTGGTTCCCGGGTGGATCTCCTTGTTCAGGTTCCGCTCAATCAGGTCCCGAAGCCCGCGTTCCGACTTCACCGCTTCAAAGTTAACCGTCTTTTTCGCCTCCTTCAGCGGCAGGCCGCTGGAAAGGTGCGCGATCGGAATATCATTGCACCGGCTGACCCGCCTTCTCAGTGAACTGTTTCCCATGAACTTCTTGATCTCGATACCAGGAGCATACAGACTGCTCAGCTCAGAAGTATCACCGTCCCAGATGTAGTGGAGATGCAGGCCGGCTCCGCCCTTGCTCACCTCGGCATACGTTGGCTTCCATCCGGCAGCGGCGGCCAGGTTCTTCTCCAGGGATTTATCACCGTTCTCATCCTTCAGATCGAAGTCGATCACGATGTGGTGCTGCGGCATCTTCACAAAGTGAACCTTGTCAGTATGAAGATCCTTCACTTTGGATACCACGTCCGCCCACTTCAGCTGCGGTTTGTCTTCCGGGCTGGCATACTGCGCCGGCTGGGAGGCAAGCACAGCGTCCAGGATGGATTCCGTGCAGTTCAGGAGCAGCCATGCCGGAATATCACCGGGTGTCTCCTTCGCCTTCTTCCCTCCGCCGGATTTGGACAGTTCAAACTTGTCCTTCTTGAATCCCCGATACAGACTGCGGTACTGTTTCCCGTCCACGAACGCCAGGGAATCGAACTGCGAGAAGTAATTCTTCAGTTCGTCCTTGAACTGGTACATCGGCTTTCGCTTCAGGTTGCTGTTTTCACAGTAGATCTTGTAGTTCTCGTACGCTTCTTTCAGCGTCACCATGTCATCCTTGCTGAACAGCATGTAGTTGGTGTCCACGAAGTTGTAGAAGGCGTTGGTCCGGGCCATCATGTCCGTCGGAATATATCCGTTGTAGGCATCCTTCCCGCCCATCTCCTCATACACGTCCAGGCAGTGTTTCGCGATGGCGCCCAGTTCAAACTCCACCTGTTTCATCAGCTGGTAATATCTTTTGGTGCCGATCCTCTGCCCGCTCGGGCTGACATCGATCAAACGCCGGAGCAAACCGCTCTTGGCATTTGTGATCTGGACCGGCTCATTGCTTGCCAGCATCAGGAAACAGTGTGGAATGAAGTCATAGCTCGATTTGAACTTGATCTTCATTACCATGGGTTCATGGCTCACCAGTGTGTTCAGCTTCGTGTTACTTGCAATGTGGCTCAGGTCACCGTCCGTCTGGATGGCTACCAGCGGATTGTTCCGGAACTGTTCCATCGGGAAGCTGTTTCCGTTGCTGGTCAGTTCCCCCGCTTCAAAACTCGCGCAGTAGGGTTCAAACATTTTACGGACAATATCCAGAATCGTACCCTTGCCCGTTCCTGGATCGCCGTAGAACACCAGGAACTTCTGGATCTTCCGGCTGTCGCCACTCACAATCGCGCCGATTGCCCACTCGATCTTCTTCCGTTCCTCCGGCATGTACAGCGTCCCGATGATCTCATCCCATGCGTCGTGGTTCCCGGCTTCCAGCGGATACGGCAGGCGCTTGCTGACGTAGTCTGTCTTGCTCACTTCCGTATTGCTGAAGGTCAGCCGGTCATCCAAAGGATGGTAATTATCACCGAGCCTCGTCACGTAGGTCCGGAATGTGTTCCAGCTCTGGTTGCTGAAGTCCCTTGTGTACAGCACATGAAGACTGTCCTCAGTATCGCCGAGTTCTTTCCGGCGTTCAGCAAGGTCTTCATCAATAATCCGCTGGACGTCATAGTCATCCTGGCTCCACATTCCGGTGTCCGCGTTCCATATTGCGTAGAAATCGTGGCCGGCAACCATCAGGTCTTTGCTCCGTTTGACCAGGAACTCAGGATACAGCTCCCGGCTTCCTTTTTTGGTGGTTCTTTCCCTGATGGTGTAGAAGTCCATACTCAAAGCACTCCGGCCCCTCCTTTCTCAAATCTATCACCGGATCATTCCGGTAATTACCTGTAGCAGGTCATCACCGCGCGATGCCGGCTTGCGGCAGCGAAACACTTCTGGGCCTTTTCTTTCAGGTCTCCGTGCAGAACGCGCTGCCATACGGCGGGATGTTCCCTCAGGAAAATATCCAGCCTTTCCCGGCTGGCGGGAGTCTTCATTCCGTTCCGGATCTGAACCCGGGTTACGCGGCCGCCTTTCATGCCGTTCCGGTAGCACATCCGCTTGTTCACACGGTCGTACCCCATGTCTTTCAGAAGGTTTTTGGCGATGTTCCTCTTGATGCTCCGAATCATACCGATTCTCCTTTCTTTTTGGTCAAAAATTGAGTTACGTGCAAAAATGCAAAAATTTTGTCCTATAATATATATAATTAATTTTTTCTTTATATATTAATAGACTAAAAATTTGCATTTTTGTCAAATGAAACGCTGGAAGCGTTGATTTATAAGGCTTTGAGGCACGTGCAATTTTGTTGCAAAAATGAAAAATTTGACAAATCTGAAACGTGTTTTTGCACGTAATCACTATGCAAATCTTGCTATTTCGTTTCAAAAGTGTCAAATTGCACGTTTTTGCACGCAGATTTGCACGTCCGTAGCAGGCTCGAAAAGCACTCACCCAGCACTCTTTTTTGCCTGCTTTTCCCGCCTGTTCCGGATGCTGACCAGGGCTTCATGCACCTGGGCATCACTCATCCCCAGCACTTTCTTCTTCCAATTATCACCGGGATACGCCTTGGACAGCTCGACACGTTCGGAGGTGTAGTGCCGTTCGCTCACTGCTCGGGCACCTCCTCATTATTCTCTTCGGGCCCTTTGTCCGTTTCAGGCAGCGGATCCGCATCCATCACTTCTACGGACGGAACTGCGGACCAGAAGCGGCACTTCACGCCGATGTCTTCCTGAGGCATGTCCACATACCCGAAGAAGTACCGGTCACCCGAGCACTGGGCGACGGCTATGATCAGCTTGTTCTGCTCTTCGTCATACCGGATCGGATAGCAGGGGAACAGTTTCCGCTCGCTCTTAGCCGTCTTCCGCGTCTCCACGAATATCATGGCGCTGACGGTCGGGTTCAGTTTGGGAAAGTTCAGTACGTCCCGTACTTCCTGCAGGGTCATTACATGGGGTTCATACATGCAAAGTTCCTCCTTTAGCAAATATCATAGTTTTCGGCCAGGTAATTGTTCATCTGGGTCAGCAGTTCCGTGGCCCGCTGGTCATAGACCGGATGCTTCAGCGGAAACAGGCCTCCTTCCCCGTCAAACCCGTAGCGGTGGTACACAATATCCTTGATGATCGCCTCCGCCTCATTCCGGGCATTGGGATCCGATTCGAATATGGAATTGGTAAAGCTGCTAAGTCCGGCGTTGGAAAGAAGCTCCACTGACCATTTGCCGATGTCCGCCTCGTATTCGCTGTCCAGCATTTCGTAGTTCATCCGCCTCGCCATCACCACCAGGATCTCCATCATGGAGCAGGTGTAGGGGAACGGATCTTTGACTGTAAAAGTATCACCGTCGAACAGCGCGTCTTCCTCGGCTTCCGTCCGCAGGTTCATGCCTTCTTCTCTCCGGTTCTCATCCATGCGGACGATGGTGAAGAAAGCGCAGCCCTGAAGGACTTCACAAAGCTGCGAATATCCGTCAGGGCCGCCGCCTTCGATATGGATCTGGTTCATCAGCCAGCACAGGTAGTGTTTATCCGGCAAACCCAATTACATCACTTCCTCGTCCTCCTCAGGCGTCTTCGATGGAACCGTTGTGGTAGTGCACCGCGTAGATGGTTTCCATCGTGTCGTTCTCAATATAAATGGTGGCGCCTTCCTTCGGATCCTTACCGAACAGGGCAAACCACCCGATACCGAGAAGCTGTTCATCCTGGGTCATCTCTTCATCGTATTCCGGGTCGTGGATGACGTCCTCCGCCCGGTAATAGTGGAGAACTGAAATATCATAGCCCTTCGGGTTGAGATTGAACTCATCCTCGTTGATGGGGTGCGGGGCCAGGTCTTCCGGATGCAGGTCCGGGATCTCCTCGTCGTCCTCTTCTTCAGGATCCTCCGCCAGCGGGTCATCTATCACCGGTTCCTCCATCGGCATTTCCGGCAAATCGTCCTCATTGGTCTTCCCGGCGTAGCTGTCCAGGATCTGGTGCACCCGGTCGGCAATCACGTCCGTAGAAGCTTCCATGGCCGGTATCTCGTGCAGGTGCCCCATCCGTTCTGAAATATCAGTCATCTGTTCGGGCGTCGGCGCATTCTCCCTCCGCATCGTTTCAATCGCGGCAGAGAGCCGGTCTGTCCGGTCCCGGAGGTCTTCGACTTCCTGCTGCGTATCAGCCAGGCATTTGGAATATCCGACCCGGTAACCGCTGAAGAATCCGATTCCTCCGCCGAGGCCTACCCACACCAGGGCTTTCATCCATGCTTTCATACTTTTTCTCCTTTCAAAAAAGAAGAGAGCGAGGCTTTTTGCCCCGCCCTCCGGCAGAATATCAGTTGACTTCGTACAGCCGGCTGTTTCCGCGGTCGATCATGTTGTAGATAAGGCCGTCCGGATTGAAGTTCAGCCGGATGGAAACGTCCTCGTTGCGTTCCGCGCTGAGGATTTCCCGCAGCTTTTCCTCCGGAATGGCATCCAGGCCGAAGTCCACGTAGGAATCCGGATTGTTCTGGGTCAGAATCCATCCGGTTACCTGGCCCTCAGCCGTCCTGGGCAGCCCCAGCAGGTCGTAAACCTCGTTCACGAACAGGTGCTTCCGGATCCGCAGCATGTCGTTCGCTTCCCGCTGCTTGCCGCGCAGGTAACTCAGCACCTGGTCCGGCGTCCATTTCCGCTGCCACCGGTCGCTGTACTGGTCAAATATCTGGCTGTAGATCTGCTGGTACGCGGTGTGCTTCTTCTTGTGGTGAAGCGCCTTGCGTTTGTTGTCGGCCTCGATGGCGCGGTTCATGTCGCGCTCTTCCTGGGCCTTCTCCATGTCTTCCGGCTTGATGCTGTTCAGCATCCTCCAGTCCACGTCATCGCCGAATTCGTCCCGCACATTGCCGCGGTACCGGTCAAAGCCGGTTTCCAGGGCTTTGTAGGCGGCTGCCGTCGCAACCAGGCGGCCGTTCAGCATGCCGTATCCGCCCAGGATGCAGGCCACAGAAGCGGCTCCCATCGTCGCGGCCGGAATATAAGCCTTGACGATCGATTTGCGGGCGATGGAGTTGGCTTCTTTGATTCTTTCTTCTTTTACTTCTTCTTGGAATTCATGGCCTGTCACGTATTCAATGACGTCGTCACGACTGTCCAGAATATCACGGGCCTTGACAGTCGCTTTGCAGGCGCTGTAGACAGTAGCGCCGGCACCCGCAATGCCGGTACCGAGCAGGATCTCAGGGGCATGGGCTTTCACAAACAGCGCGCTGTTGCCCGCCGCGTGCTTGCATACCCCGGCAATTTTCCGGAATATCATTCCCAGGTTCATCAGGATTCACTCTCCTCATTGGTCTTGGTTTCAGTTACTGTGGTTTCGGCGACTTCCTTGCCGTGGCCGGTCAGGATGCAGACCACCTTGCAGATGTTGACGATCGCGGCGTCCAGCAGGAAGAAGGTCATCCACGGGTGTTTCAGTGCGAATTCTTTCATGGTTCATTCTCCTTTCAAATATCAGTTCAGAGGTTTGGCGGGCGGCATGTCAATGACCCACAGGTCATGCGCGCGGTCCACGCAGACCAGCTCGATTCCCCTCGGGCCGGTCCAGCCCCAGTACCGGTCTGTACTGCGGATCCAGTCCCCGTGTCCCATGATGGAGTAAACGTCCTCGATGGTCAGCCCCTGGTCCGGGAAGTTATCGAGAACCTCCATCATCTGGTTGTAAATATCAGTCGCGGTGTCGCCGTCCCACGTCTCTTCCGAGATGGCGTTCCGCCGGGCAGAGCTTACGGAGTTCACCCTCGCGTAGTTCCGGTCGCGGTATGTGCTGGCGTTGGCCTGGTGCACATTCCCTCCGCCGGATAAGGCCCTTGTCCGGTTGTCCAGGCCCAGGGCGCTGTTGATGGCGCTGTTGGCCATATCGCTCAGGACCTGCTTCAGCCGCGGGATGAATATCCGGAAGAAGATGTTCTCTGCGATACTGCCGTCACCAATGTTCTCGCCGAAGAACGCTTCTTTCAGCTTCGTGCCGAACTTCTTTTTCTTCGGCTTGGCACTCACGCTCCGGATAATATCAGCCTTGGACTTGGGCGCGTCCGTAGCAGCTTCGGGAGACTTTTCCTCCTTCTGCTCCTCGATCTCCTTCAGCCGGGCTTTGGCGGCGGTTACAGCTTCATTTGTCTGAATATCAGGCATTCGCGGCGTCCTCCTTCTTCATTTCTTTTCTCATATCAGCAATCTCTTTGAAGGCATCCACCGTTTCATCCAGTGCTTTACTTGCTACGTCGCCGGCGGCAATTCCGAGCCCGGCGCCAGCCACAGTCGCGCATACCTTGCTCAGCGGACCTTTGCCCGCGGACGCCCTCGTCGCAATATCAGCCCCGATGATCCCGGCTCCGGTATTGGCGGCGAGACGCAGGATGGCTTTGATCTTTTCCGCAGGAGTCTTGACGCGCCATTCATTCAGCATAGCTTTGAGAAAACCCATAGATTCGTCCTCCTTATTTGATTCCTTTCGGAATATAATTATTGATGACCACGGTTATGGGTGGCGTGGGCTTACGAAATCCCTTCAGGCCCAGGAAGAGCAGGATCCCTGCAGGAATCGCGATCTCCATCCACTCCAGGAGCTTCTCTGTGTTCAGCAGCTCGATCGGCTCCTTCCGGATCTCCTCCTTCGCACCCTGCAGGAACTTCTGTGCCAGCCGTTTTACCATTCTTCTTCCCTCCGTTCTTTTTCTTGGCGCCGACAAAAATATAGATCTTGTCCGGAGTATCCCATTCCAAGTCCTCCAGCGCTTTCATCAGGGATGACATGTGCGCGGGAGAACCGGTAATGCCGCTGATGGTGTAAATATCAGTCGTCCCATCCCGGTGGGTACCGAAAAACTCCTCCTCCTGGCAGCCGTTAAAGTGAATCAGGGAAAGGACCCGCTCCGAGTCGGCAACCGGGCATACAATGTTGATTGTTACGTTTTTCTTGGGCCAGAATACTACCATGGATCATTCTCCTTTCTTTACAGCTGAATATCCTCGATAAGGTCTTTGTACTGGACGATTGCACTCCTGGCAAACTTGAGAGCAGTTACAAGCTCATCGTTTGCCTCCTGGTCGGGGCTCATGGTTTTGAGTGCTGCGGAAATCTTGGCTTCAGCCACTTCTCCGTCATGAACCGTTGTAAACAGCCTTCCGATAGTTACCGTTCCGTTCAACATAGTCGTTTCTCCTTTCTTTTTTCAGGCAAAAAGAGAAGGAGCCTGTTTCAGCTCCTTTCTTCTTTTCCGGTTCATTCCGCCGTTTCCTCAACAGTAGGCTCTTCTTCGACCGGTTCCTGGGTTTCCTCGTTGTCCTCAGGATCTCCGCCGGACGTGATGTAAACCGTCGTGGGCGTCACAGACGCGGCACCCTTTTTGAAGCCGGAATCATACGCCATTTTTGCGCCGAGGGCACTCAGGCCGATGAGTCCGCCTCCGCTGATGATCCTACCAGCTTTGCTGGTGGTCACCCACACGTATGCGTCCTTCGCCTTCTCCTTCACCCAGGCTCCGATGGTCTTCTTCTGCTTCTGGCTGCCGCCGTTTGCACCATTGTTGTTCACGCCATTGTTGTTTCCCTGATTACTCATAGTTTCCATTCTCCTTTCAAATATAAGTCGTGTTTAGGAAAGATCACAGATTGATCCTTCATTAGGAACTTTGTAAAAGTTGCGAATTTTTTCAGATTGCGAAACTTGGCATCGGAGGATATCGCTGACCGTCCTTATCCTCGTAGAAGACCTCCAGAACCGGTCCGGTCGGGTTCGGAACGCGCAAATATAAGAGTTTGTCCACGTTCCAGCCCACTTCAAAGTCCTCTCCGTTCGGCCGCAGGTACTCCCCGCTGGGATCCAGCAGCCAGTAGAGTTCCGCCCGGCTCTTATACATATCGCTCAGCATAGCCTGATCGAACTCATTCTGGGCCTGCTTGATCTTGTTGTAGGTGCTCGGGAACGACTTTCCGTCAATCACGCACCAAATATCAGTCGACGTGGCAGGCAAAGCCGGAAGCTGGGCATCCCGGATGTGGTCTTCTGAAATGGACGCCTTGATGTTGTCCGCTTCCTTCTGGCCGATGGTTTCCACAACCTTTTTCTGGTATTCCGCCAGCGTTGCCTCCGCCGTAGAATATAAGCCTGCGATCACGGCCTGGCGTTTAACGTCAATCCCGTGCGCTGCCCAGAAGCACATCAGTGAGAACACTGTCATGCCGGCAGTCGGAATATAATCTTTCCAGCAAAGCCGAAACTGCTCTCGCCAGTCAAGTTCGACTTCTCTGGGATCTTCCGGAGCCCAGCTTTTCAGGTTTTCCTTTGCGTTCCGGACTTTTTGTTCGGCCGCTTTGGTTGCCTTCACCGAGAATATCACCGCGGTCACCGAGCCGACCGTGCCCATTCCCATCAGGATTCCGGGAGCGTGGTTTCTGAGGAACCGTCCGATTCCGCTGAGGTTCATTTCTTGTCATCCTTTCTGAAGTCATGTACGAAAATATAGATCAGGAGTCCGATGATGATCCCGATCAGGAAACCATTGTTCACAGAAGACGCTGCCTCCTTTCAATCTCGGCCAGCTGATGAATCGGAATTTTGCGGATCTTTTTTACAGCTTCTTCCGCGCCGTCTATTCCGGTCATTCCCTGGAAAATATCAGAGTTAAAGAATGCTTCACATTCTTTTTTCATCCGTTCAGCGGCTATCCGCTTGTCTTCCAGGTATGACCTGCGGTACCGGGTCTGATTCATCTGAATGGCACAAATATCAGCCTCCGCCCTGCGCCAGTCACGGATCGCGCCAAGACACATGATGCACATCAGGCGTTTCATGCCATCCGGGTCATAATACGGCCGCATCCGAAGGTTTTCTTCCCGAAAACGCTCATTTTCCTCCCGGTCCGATTGGGTCATGTGGGCAACCTCTTCCATAGCATCATTCCTTTCTTTAAAAAGAAAAGGCACTGTCACCTGACAGTTGCCTCGACCTTCACTTCGGTCGGATCTTCGTCTTTGACAGTGCCTTTCGACAGTTTTTGGAGCACCTTCCTTCGCAGGATAGCGCATCCAGCCCGGATCGCCATTCCTGTTGTGTTCAATACTTCCTGGAAGGTTTCCCCTCCATTCTTGGTAATGTATCTCATTGTTTTCCACCCAATAATGAGCAGGAGAATCTTCCAGGCGAGATTGAGCATCCACAGCATAGCTTCCATGCTATTCACCTCCATACAGAATTTGGTTTCCATATGAAGGCTTGTTTTTCATGCGAATATCCCGCCGGGATTGCTGCAGTAGTGTTCCGGGTCAACCTCGGCCCGCATCGGAGCGTCCGCAAAGCCGTACCTGGCCAGTTCAATGGTGCTGGCAATATCATACTGTTCATAGTTCTGCAGATCGTTCTCATCCTCAACGTCAAGACGATACGGAGGAACAGACGGAATGATCACGTGGACAATTTCTCCATCCCGGGCCACAACGTCTTCCATCTGGAAGTCAATCATGGCGCCTTCATAGTTGACCTGATTCATGAATTCGTTCCAGCCGTAATCTTCATCCGGAGCTGTCGGAGGGGAGATCATTGGACTGTCAACCGGTAAGCCGAGCATCTCATGCAGTTCTTTCACACAGCCGTAGCCGCGGAGCGTCAGATTGCGGTTGAAGTGCAGGAATGCGTTCTCAATCTGCGCCATATTGGCCCGGAATATCAGTCCGGGGGCAGTGGCGATACCGAAGGTGGCATAGCCCTTCAGCTTTTTCAGCCGCTCGATCTCGTTCTCGAGGCATTTGATTCGCTTCTGGCTCAGAATATAAGCCTCGTGGTCGGCCTCCTCACCGTACTTCTCCCGGATCTCATCCCGGTATGCGCCGAACTGCTTCTGCAGGAGTCCGTACGCGGCCAGGAGCGACGCCTGCTGTTTAACGCTCAGGATGTGGGCTCCAGCCATACAGGCCATTGTGCCCAGGCCGAGAAGTATCACCGGAATGTAATGCGGGCCGGCAACGTTGATCTTGTCCATGATAGTCAGTTCCGTTTCCTGCTCAGCCCGGTTGTATAATTCCGCGTGCTCATCGTCCGTCCAGTGATCCGGATCGTGGCCGTTGGCTTCCGCTTCCTCCATCAGCTCGTCCACCCGGAAGTGGGTCTGCCATTTCAGTTCCTCCTGGAGGTCTTTTTCAGCCTCCGGCGCAGCTTTGGCCGTTGCGACCACGGTTCCAATCAGCCCGAATCCGCTCAGGATCGTTAATATCAGGCTGCCATGTGCTTTCAGGAAGCGCGGGATACATCCCTGAATGTTCATTGTATTCCTCCTTTTTCCACCGCAATTACACGGATATCAAAGCTTCCTTTGCTTATGCCGTCCACCCGCTTTGCCCGAATGATCACGTTATCGTAATCACGATCGTAGTTCACCATGTCGACAAAATATCCGTCTTTATCCTGCTTTGCGAATTTCGGATTGGTCGTGGATGAACAACGTCCGCCATTGAGATAGCATCCCGTTTTTCGGCATTCGCTGTTCTTTTCCGGGTCACAGGTAAACAGAATACAGGGCTGGTAATCACGATTACTCGGATTCATCTTTTACTCCTTCTCCAGATCATCCTCATGCACATAGGTCGTATTGAAATAGGCATTCGGACTCTCATCCAGTTTCAGAATATAATAGGGCCGGGACTTCTCTGTCGGAACAACCCCTGTGATTGTCCCGACACAGCCATTGGTCCAGCGGTCAGCATTGACCACCTTTACACGATCTCCGGTTTTGAATTTGGCCATCAGTCTTCCCCCTTTCCGAAGATCGCGTCCAGCTGGAAGCTGCTGAAATACTTCAGTTGAGCGTACGTAGCAGGCTCGTTGTCCATGACAACTTTCTTGTCCTTGAACATCGCCTCCAGCTGCCAGGAGCTCAGCCCACGCAGCTGCTTCAGCTGTTCCGCGCCCAGGGTGACGGTCGTCGGCAGATTGATCTCGGGAGCCTGCCCAAGCCGCTCGGCTTTCCGCTGCGCTTCAGCGTAATGCTCAGCGCCCTCGACGAATCCCCGGGCCAAAGCGCCAAAAATAGCGCCGGTGGTTTTTACGCCGCCGATGACCTTTTCCTTGATGGACTTCTTCGTGGTTTCCTGCATACATCATTCTCCTTTCTTTTGGTCGAGAAAAAAAAAGATCAGCTGGACTTGAACCAGCATCTCCGGTTTCCCGGTGTGCTGCCTGCTGCACCATGCCGTCGGCTAACAGATCTTACGAGATGCCTCCGACTAAGTTTATACTCCATCTTTTTCATTAGAAGCGTTGCAGTTTTTGCGAAATATCAGCTTTTCTTTTTCGTAGTCTGCATCTTCTTCCACTTTTCAGGAGGCGTGATAGGCCGGCCGGGCTTTGCGCGCTTTTTCTCGATCAGGCGTGCAATATCACTGTGAGTGCCATACATTTTCTTGGCCAGGGCAGCTGTGAATCCGGAATATTCACTGAATTTGTCCTTGTCCTCTTCGGAGCAGCGGACAGAGGTGACCGTACCGTCTTCCCAGAAGACAACCGTAGTCAGGCCGTCATAGCAGATGCGCATGGGCGTTGGGCAGGGACGCAGAACGTCTCTATTTACTTCAAACAGTCCAAACAGTCGCATCATTCTTTCATCCATATCCGAAATCTCCTTTTCAGCTTTGTTTTTAAGCCATACATTATAGGCCCGAATATCCTCAAGTTTCGGATTTCCGGCAGCCACTCTGTCATACTTCGCGAGAATTTTTTCGGGAACCAGTTTAACAATACCATCGCCCACAAACGGGCTCGGGATATGCACCTTGTAAACGATCTCATTTCCAGATGGAGAACACCGGAATGACCTCGATGAGATCACTCCGATCGAGTTGGCCGGAACGAAATGCTTGTCATCGGTTTTAAAATCATGCAGGAAACGGACCCACGTTGAAATCTCAAACTCGTAATTCATATTACGTACTCCTTTAAACAGTTTTTCAGTCATATCAATGTCATTGATGTGGTATTTCCAGATATCCAACTCGAATTTGTCCGGACTATTTCCATAGCACGCATTCAATGGGTTTGGCAATGCCAATTTTATAGACATACACGGCCTCCTTTCTTAAAAAGGAGGAAGAGGCTTATTCAGCCCCTTCCTCGCTCTCGATCAGCCATCCCAGGTAGACATTGGCCTTCTTCAGGTCTTCGACACCGTTCTTGTGCTTATGCCGGCTGACATACTTCAGCACGTTGCCCATGCAGAAGCCCTGGAACATCTCAGGTGTCATTTTGTCCCGAATATAATCAATGACCTCAATGGCGCCGAAGGTATAATGGCCGGGACGGTTGACGTTGTCGTTCGGTTCCGCAACGGCTTCAGTAGTATCACCGATGACACCGAAACCGCCTTTTCCATCAGGGAACATCTGGCAGGGACTGAACGGAAGAGGGGCTGCTTCACACGGGAACGGGTTATCGACCGTAAAGCCGCCATGACCGAAATCCTTATCGGGATCGATCCGGGAGTCTCCTTCATGGAACGGAACGTTCTCGCCGGGTTCAATGCTGGCATGAATCTCGACGCCGTTTTCAGTTTCCTCAACCGAATCGGTCTTCAGATGTCCTTTGTCGGCCGACTTCAGAATATCACCGATGGAGACCTCATCGGAAGCTTCTTCGGGAAGAACGTGTGTTCTCCGTTTCCGACGTTTCACGTAGCGATCCATGGTGGCTTTCATGTTCAGTTCCCTGTCCAGATCCGGGTACTTCTTAGTCCAGTAATCAATCCTTTTCCTGGCCGCGGTCACATCAATTCCCTCAATTCCCGCCAGGACTTCAGCAGGATTGAGGTTATCATTGGCCGCCTTTGAAAATACCTCGTGAATAAGAGTGACGACCCGTTCATGCTGCAGGTCATTCCAGGCATCGCGTCCGGCAAGCATTTTGGCACTGACAATTCCTGGTCCGCCGGCCTTCTTCGGAATATCAGGCTCTTTGGCGTTATTCAGAAGCTCAATCGCCCGCTTACCGGCATCGCACTTACCCCGGCATTCCTGGCAGACGGTTTCCCAGTCACGAGTGCTGACACTGACCGCTTTGGGGCAAATATAAGGCTTCAGTTCGTCCAGGCTGTCAATGTGGGCAAAGATGTTTTTCTTCATAACAGGTTACCTTCCTTTCTTAATTCAGGCCATCCTTGGCATGGGTTTCATTCATCAGTTCCTGGTAGAAGAACGGCTCCTGGATCATGTAGTTATCGGTTACAGCGCACCGTTCGTGGAAGTCCCGGATAGCGAGGCAGAGGATTTCCAGCCGCTCCTTCTGAACCTGGTAACCGTTCTTACCAGCGCGGGATTCAAACATTTTTCCGGCCGTAACAGCGGGGGAAATATCGTACCCGTCGGCAGAAGTGGTCCACGGATCGTTAAACAGCCGGAAGAACAGCTCCACTTCATAAACCGGAATCGCCTGCGTATGGATCGCCAGATAGCAGGCAGCCACTGCCGGAGCGCACTTGCTGCGCAGGTTGACCGACCCGTAGCAGGCCACCCGGTAAGCGCGATTCAGCTCATCAATGTTGCTCCGGATGAAATCTATCACCGGAGCTTTGCCGCAATTGTAGCGGAAGTTATTGACGATGATGTTCGCGGCCGCGCTGACAGTGGGATTGCAGTCGATCTTGTCATGCGCTGCGATCTGGGTAACCGTCCGATTCGACCCCATGTCATAGATCGTCACATCTTTCCGTACCCCACGGATGACGACCGTTTTGATAGGCTTGTCAGCAACCACCACGCCGGCAAGGCGATGCTGGCCATCAACCAGGACCCCATCCTCATTGAAGACGATCGTCTCGCCGTTGGTTTCCCAGCGTCCGGCGGAAATATCAGCCGCATAGCGGTTAACGATCGCACGGCTGAGCTTCCGGTAATTATCGGTATTGTGCTCCAGATAATCCCGCGCCATCTCCGGAGTAATGGTTTCCACAGTAGCTTTGATCATGGCGTTTCTCCTTTCTTAGTTGAAAAAGAAAGGGGCCGGCTTATTCAGCCGAGCCCTCCGTCTCGCGCAAAGCTTTTTCAAACAGAAGATTATTCTGTCTGGTCAGTTCCGCGAGTTTCTGGTCGTTTTCACAGACGTGATCATTCAATTCATCAGCATATTTCCTGGCAGTGTCCAGGCAGTTGGTGTGAATATCCACGGATTCCTGCAGCTCTTTGATCTTCTTATGATCAGCAAGAGCCGTAAGAGATCCGCCGATAACAACACCCATACCGGTCCAGCCCATCAGTTGCATAATGGTGTCACCATGATTCATCCAGAATATATGAGCCTTTTCCCGCAGTTTCTTAAACATAGAAAATACCTCCTTTTGATTTGCTTTGTCATCAGGGGGCCTGTTTTTGATGCGAGAAAAAGAAGGAAGGACTGCGATCAGTCCTTCTTCAGTCCAAGTCCGATACAGACTGCGGATATTCCGGCAATGATGGCTGCAATGCCATATTTGATGCCGAAAACACCGAGTATGATAACGAACAGGCCTACGATTACACTAACCATAGCATTCCTCCTTTTTGTTGTGTCATACTATGGCTTGTTTTTGTTGCGATTGTCGCTCCTATTTTTTGTCAATGATTACATGCAACCAGACGCCCGTATTATCGTATGCAACGGCTTCGTACTCCGTATTTTTTAGCGCGTCGTTTATCATATTCATAATGTCGGCGATGTCTTCTTGCTTAACACTTGACTTCGCGATAATCGCATCAGAAACCGGTTCATATGTCTTCATAAAAATATCCGGCTTGCATGGGTACTGTTCCCCGTGTACTCCTGTAATGATCCAGTCCCCAGCATTCGCGTGCATAGTTCCTTCGAGGGTTTTAATGTTACATTCTTTGTACGTCCGATACGCTTCAATCACAACGGGTTTCTTTCTGAATTTAGGCATGATCGTTTCCTCCTTTAACGCTCCTTTAGTGAATTATCAGAAAATAACGAGCATGTATCTCCTTCCAATGAATCTCGTCATTTTCTTTTTCCATCTTGCCTTTCTTCGTGTTTTTCTTCCATTTGCAAAAGCGTTCATTTCATCATTAAATTTCACATAATAAAGCATTACATGTCGCTCCTTTAACGAATCAGTTGCCTATAAATTCAAGTGCTAAAAATTCCCGAATCCGTTCGATGTCCGGCATAATGAAACTGCCAAACTGATTGATAGTTTCATTGG
>Ga0310694_10001793_pt1 | contig 23524 bp, 27 predicted proteins | sample 174DNAGHGhighgp2_FD_203884 | JGI IMG/M metagenome (GOLD analysis project Ga0310694, IMG submission 203884) | Sheep rumen microbial communities from Palmerston North, Manawatu-Wanganui, New Zealand - 1742 DNA GHGhigh gp2 (v2) (version 2) | ecosystem: Host-associated > Mammals > Digestive system... | reverse complement strand
GAAGTCATCGCAGATAGAAGGAAACACCTATACCTTGATCGAGACGGAGACGCTGCTCAAGGACCTCAAGGAAGCGAAGGGGCGCACACACGCGGAAGCCCAGATGCTCCTGAACCACAAATCCGCTCTAAAGGACATCATTGCAAATCCCGGTTATTTCGAGAGGCTTTCGCTTGCGAAGATTGAGGACATACATTCCGTCCTGGTCGAAGACATGGGCGTTGAACCGTCGTTGCGTTATCGTCGCGTAAGAATCACGGGCACGAAGTATCAGCCGCTCGATGTCGAATCGCAGATACGGGAAGCTGTCGATGACATGTGCGCGCTGATCAACGGCAAGGCCGATCCGTATGAAAAGGCGCTGCTGGCTTTGCTTCTCATTTCCTACATCCAGCCGTTCGAGGATGGCAACAAGCGGACGAGCCGCCTTGTGTCGAATGCCCTGCTGCTCGCTTACGGACATTGTCCGCTCACGTTCCGCTCGGTTGACGCGAACGACTACCGCGCGGCGCTTCTGCTTTTCTACGAGCAGAACAACCTCTCGGCGTTCAAACGCATCTTCGTCGAACAGGCGGAATTCGCCGTTCACGAGTATTTCTGACGATAAGAGGCTGCGGGAATGTTGCCAGTGTGGAAGTGTTGCCAATGGCCAATACCAATTGCCAATGAGGTTTAGCCGCAAAGAACGCAAAGGACGCAAAGAAGGGAGCATGTCAATGAAGAAACTGGTGATTGCTTCAGGGTTGTGCATGGCGGTAAGCGGATGTATTGGATTTAGCTGGACCTCTAAGGTTGATGACGGTGCGATCTATGAGCTTAATCGCGAAATGTACATCGCCGAGGAGGATGGCCTTATTCTTGTGGATGCGCGAACTGAACACCCTGTGTATTGCACAATCAAGGGAACACTTCCCGCAGGGACAAAACTTCAAGAAGCCGAAAAGATAACCCGCCGAGGATTCTCCTTCTGGTGGTATTTTGGCCCTTATTCCCATGTTGCCGTGTATGGGGAAGTTCTCGAAGGCAATTTCAAAGGGAGCCTTGTTGACTTTGGAGAGCATCGTCAGTGCTGTCCCAAGCACGGATATTGGTACCTGTGTCCGCTTGATTGCCCTGAGCGGAATCTCAAGTGCCTTACGCCCGAGAAATATGATCAAGCGCATATTCTAAAAAGTCATGGCAGAAAGGGAAGCCAATGAAGGTTGAAACTGAGAACATAACGGACACCGAGGCGAGCGCGGAGCTTGTCCGCGAGTTGATGGCGGATGACGCGCGGCGCGGCAACTGGCTGATCCTCATGCACGACGATGACGATGCGGCCTTTATGCAGATCGCCTTCGACGACCATGTCGACGGCATCGATCTTGAATACCGCGAGGGCGCGGACAAGCCGCTGTACCACTGCAAGCGTCCGGTTCTGCGACTTGAGGCTGAGAACGCGCTCCTCGACTACCTTGACGGAATAGAGACATGGAAGCATCGCTTTGAGTGGGAGGAGATGAAGGGCTTTGGCGATGTTGGCGGCTCCATCAGAAGATTTGTTCCAGGACCAGTTCGGTTTGTAGCATTGCTTGTCGCCGCTGTTGCCGGTGTGATCTATATTGGGAAATTACCGCGCAATATGCGCTTTCTGCCTGTAGCGGCTGTCATTGTCTCGCTCTTCGTGTTCCATATCATACGCCGGGCAAAGGCCAAACCTGAGAAGTTCAAAACACTGGAAGACCTTGATGATGACGACGGCGGAATCGACTGGCGCGAGACCGATACGAAGGATGTCGTAGTGGATACACGCGATGGATGGGCGGTTCTTATGGACAATGTCGCTGTCCATGAGGCAAAGGCGGCGGCGCAAGCGCTTGATGATGCACGCATAAGGTGTCGGCTCGACATCATCAGCGAAGATCGTTCCTATCACCGCTACGGGAACGGCGGACTTGGAACGCGCATGTGCGTGCTTGTCGCGCCGGACGACTATGAGAAGGCGAAAAAGCTTGTGTTGTAATGTTGCCAATGGCCAATGACCAGTTCCAAATGAGGTTGAACCGCAAAGAAATGAAACCGAATGATTTCACGTGCCGGATGTGCGGGGCGTGCTGCCGCATCAAGGACGGAATCGTGCGCGTCTCGGACGCGGAGATCGCGCGTACCGCGGCGTTTCTCGGAATGGGCGAAGCGGAGTTCATCGAGCGCGAGACGGAGGTCGCGCCCGACCGGAAGAGCCTCATCCTCAAGAGCCGTCCGGACGGCTCCTGCGCCTACTTGACCGAGGACAACCTCTGCCGCATCAATCCCGTGAAGCCAGAGAAGTGCCGGACGTTCCCGTTCGAGTGGACAAATCCCGACTCGACTTCCGTCTGCCCCGGTCTCGCCGAGGTGCAACGAACGCAAAAACGCAAAGAAAGGATCGACAAGATGAAAAAACGGATGATGGTACTTTTGTGCGCGGCGCTGGTTGTGGCAGTTCCGCAAGATGCGGCGGCCAGCAGGTCTGCCGATTGGTTCCCGGTCTCAATCTGTATGACGATGGCGAGACCGATACCTCCTTTCCCGTGCGATAATGTCGCGGGTCTGTCGATGTGCCTGTTGAGCGGCGAGAACTGCCCTGTTTACGGATTACAGGCGAGTGTATTCACGGGTGGCGCGGAAAAGATATATGGCTGTCAGGCTGGGATTGGGTGCAATGGAACGTATGAGCTTTACGGGCTTCAAGTCTCGCCGGTTCTGAACTTCGCCCAAAAGCTTGCAGGAGCTCAGATTGGCATGGTGAATCTCTCCGGCTATGGCGGTGGCATGCAGATTGGCGTTTACAACCATGCCAAGGCCGACTGGCGCGGCGTGCAGATCGGGATTATGAACTATATAGAGGGCAGCTGGATCCTGCCGCTGGTGAATTGGCGATTTTGATATAGGACCAGACAACGGAAGGGGCTCGTCCTATGGCGGCAAGTGAAAGGAGTAGACGAAAGATGAAGAAACTGGCAAAGGCCATTCTCGCCACAGGGCTCATCGACGCGCGACAGTTCTTCACCGTCATGGCAGAGCCGTTAGCAGGTACGCTTGAAATGTTTTAGTGTACATGATGACTACGATCTGCATGTAGGCAGTGAAAATATGTGCAGATTTTTTTGTCTTAGGTTATTGCTTTTGAAGCGGTTTAATGCTAAAATATAAGATATTAAATCAAGGACGGAGTAGGATATTGTGAAACAGAAAAGAACATTGCTGATGCCTAAAGCCCAAAAATCTCTTGCGATTCTGGGCCAGAACCTGAAGCTCGCTCGCATACGCCGGCGGATATCCGCTGCCATGATGTGTGAACGGGCCTGTGTAAGCCATGCAACGTTGACAGCCATTGAGCAGGGCAAGCCATCGGTTTCAATGGCCGGGTATATGTCCGTTCTCTTCTGCCTCAACATGCACACCGACATTGAAAAGGTCGCGGCGGACGATGTCCTTGGACGTGAACTGCAGGACTTGCAGCTTCCAAAGAGGGTTCATGCATGAAGCGCATAGAGGTTTTCATTTTCGAGTGTGATGGTGATAGACGCATTGGGACGCTCGAATACGACGAACTTCGCGGTAAAGAGGTCTCGTCGTTTGAGCTTGACGAAGATTTCGTCCTTCATCCGTCCGTGTCGTTCCTCGGTCCGGACATTGGCCTTTTCCGGGGCAAGCAGTACCCGACGCTTTCATTTGGCTTCGGTCTGTTTCAGGATGCAGCACCCGATTCTTGGTGACGCAAGATCATCCGCTGCCGCGAGAAACGCGGCAATCTCCGAGAGAGCGATTATCTCCTTGGCGTGTTCGACCTGACCCGCGTTGGAGCGCTCCGTTTCAAGGTCGAAGGTTCGGATACCTTTGTGAACGCTGACGGAGATAACCCTGCCCCGCCTTGGACAACGCTCCGTACGCTTGAGGATTCCTCTCGTCGGTTTGAGGAGGACGATACCGACGAGTCAGCGCTTGCCGTTCTTCTTCGTCCCGGCACATCCCTCGGCGGCGCACGTCCGAAGGCGAGCGTGACCGCTCCGGATGGAAGTCTGTGGATTGCCAAGTTCCCTTCCAAGGAAGACGATTACGACGCCGGTGCATGGGAATATCTCGTTCACATTCTTGCCGAGAAGTCCGGCATCCGCGTCCCGGAGGCTCGGGTACAGAAGTTCTCAAAGACTGGAACGACGTTCCTGTGCCGCCGCTTTGACCGAGAAGGGGCGCATCGCATACCGTTTGCTTCCGCTATGACCATGCTTGGTTGCGAAGATCGGCAGGAGGACGGCAACGGAACATACATTGACATTACAGGGTTCCTGATGCAGCATGGCGCGAATCCCGACGCAGATATTCCGGAACTCTGGCGACGCATGGCCTTTTCACTTCTTGTCTCTAACACAGACGACCATCTGCGCAACCACGGATTCGTGTCGGAGAAGGGTAGATGGCGTCTTTCGCCCGCCTACGACCTCAACGCGAACGTGAAGCGTCCGCAGTCGCTCTCGCTTGAGCTTGACGCCGGTGTGCCGATCGAGTCCGTGGACACGCTCCTTGACGCTGCAGAATACTTCAGGCTTGGCAAGGAAGAGGCGATCGAGGAGCTTGAACGTATTCGATCAGTAGTCAGCCAGTGGCGCGACATGGCAGTGCGTCTTGGCATCCCGCGCCGTGAGCAGGAGGAAATGTCCGTATGCTTTACGAAGGACTGACAAGTCACTGAATTACACCAAAAGAAAAGAATGGAGAGGATGCGACAATGAGTTGCCATGAAGAGGAGTTAATTTGCATCGGTGATGATAATCGTCGGTTGTGAAACAGGTGTGCAGGCGCCGTGAAACGGCGAGTTGTTCTAAATGCCATGGCGGGGACTAGGTGATGGTATTGGATGATTTCAAGTGCCGGATGTGCGGGGCGTGCTGCCGCATCAAGGACGGAATCGTGCGCGTCTCGGACGCGGAGATTGCGCGCATCGCGGCGTTTCTTGGAATGGATGAGGCCGAGTTCATCGAGCGTGAGCCTGAAGTCGCACCAGACCGCAAGAGCCTCGTCCTCAAGAGCCGTCCGGACGGCTCGTGCGCCTATCTGACAGAGGACAATCTCTGCCGCATCAATCCCGTGAAGCCCGAGAAGTGCCGAACGTTCCCCTTTGAATGGACCAATCCAGACTCCGCCGAAGTCTGTCCGGAACTGGCACGAAAGCGAGAAGGGAATTGACTTGGCAACGCTGTTTTTGGTAGAATATGCGCCGTTAATAAGTAGGAGTTTTTTGTAAAGGTGGGTTAACATGAAAATCAGAAACATTGCAATTGGAGTCGTTGTTGTCGGTGCCATCTTCGCCGGTGGTGTGGCGGCGGTTGCGTGGCAGAAGGGTTGGTCTATCCGCGAAACAGTGGAGCTTGGCGCCGGCGTGATTGCGGTGAAGGCGTCGCGGCACACGATCGCGGACAGAACGGCGGCGATCCTCGCGAAGAAGCCACAGTTGAAAGGCGTGGTGAAAAGCGCGGGTGGAAAGTTGCGGATACTCGTCTTCAAGAACGAGCGATCCGTCGAAGTCCACGCCCCTGGCTGGAAAGCTCCGCGCATCTATCCGATGACGGCCTTCAGCGGGACGCTCGGTCCGAAGCTGCGCGAGGGCGACGGGCAAATACCGGAGGGCATCTACGGGATTGGATACCTGAACCCGAACTCGAGCTACTATCTTTCGCTCAAGGTGACATATCCGAACGCGTCTGACAGGGCGCGCACGAAAGCGGACGGACGAACGAATCTCGGCGGCGACATCATGATCCACGGCAAGGCGGCTACAATCGGGTGCGTGCCTGTCGGCGACGATACGATCGAAGACATCTTCTATCTCGCGTCGGCGGTGGGGATAAAGAATGTCTCGGTCGTCATCGCGCCATACGACATGCGCCAAGGCCGCAAGCCGGAACTGGAACGCTCGCCGCTCAAATGGTATTCCGATCTATGCCGTGAAATCGATATTGCGCTGTGCGGAGCGGCAAAGCTTTACGGACGTTTTCTGGAGCATCCGTCAGACGATACGTTGATGGATGTCGTAATGGCAGTGAAGGATGGTAATTGGGATGCTAAGATGGTACGTTACATGAAACTTGAATTGGACAGGACCGTCCCGCGGCGTCTACACACTACAGCTGGCGACGGAGTGGATATTGACAGCCATTCCCTGTCCGTGTTCCTTTCCGGAGAAATGCTTGGATTCGATCCCCCTACGCCTTCTACGGTTGCATGGACTGCGATACTGAGCCGTTCCATGCCCGATGAAAGCGAGGAATATCGTGGTTATCAATCTCCATACCGTATTCATATATTCCCTTCTACGCTAGATGGAACAATTTTGGCGAAGAAGAAGCTTGCTTCGTATATCGGCAAATGACCAGCACGCACGAAAGGTGTCAACAGCCATGAACACCCATATCGTTGATCCAAAAGCAGAGAAAGGTAAAACTGCGTGGAACTACATCTGGAAATACAAGACGCCGGAGGGATTCGACGATCTTGCGATGTTCGGGGATGACGAAACACTGATAGGACTTTGGTTTGAGGGTTCGCGCGATGACTGGCGCAACACGCATGAGTGCGAAAGACGCGAGACGCCGGCGTTCCGCGATGCGCGCCGCTGGCTTGACGAGTATTTCGCGGGACATGATCCCGGCTTCATGCCCAACTATCGCATTGAAGGATTGACGCCGTTTCGTCAGGCGGTCATCGACGAGATGCTGCGAATCCCGTACGGGGCCACAGTCTCATACGGCGATATCGCGAAGGCGATTGAGAAAAAGCGCGGGGGCAGGGTTTCGGCACAGGCGGTCGGTGGCGCGGTCGGATGGAATCCTATCTGCGTCATCATCCCGTGCCACCGTGTCATCGGCGCGGACGGCAGCCTCACCGGCTACGGCGGTGGGTTGGAAAATAAAGTATCGCTCCTTGCGCACGAGGGAATATGGCTGAGATGAAGTTTTTTGTGCCGACGTGTTTAATTTCATTATAATGAATATTTCTTGAAGATTGCCCTTGCACGGCGGCAAAGAAAGGCGTATAATTCATTCTGATGAATAAATTAGAGATAGGAACGGCAATTGCGGAGAGGCGCGATACGCTCGACATCACGCAGGCGAGGCTTGCAAAGTTGAGCGGCGTGTCGGTGCATACTCTTTCCAATCTTGAGACGGGCGAGGGCAACGTCATGCTCGATACGCTTCTCAAAGTCGTCGACACCGTGGGTTTTAAGGTGAGGGTCGGCGTATGAATCATCTGTTTGATAAAGTATTTGCTGACAGGCGTGCGGACGAGGCGCGCAAGGCAGGTGTCTACCCTTATTTCCACCGGCTTGAATCCCGGCAGGACGCAGTGGTCGTCATGGAAGGCAAGCGCCGCATCATGCTCGGCTCGAACAACTACCTTGGTCTCACGGCGTGTCCGGAAGTCATGGAAGCTGCCATCAAGGCGGTTGAAAAATACGGAACGGGTTGCTCCGGCTCGCGTTTCCTCAACGGCACGCTTGACCTTCACCTCGAACTCGAGCGTGAGCTCGCGGACTTCGTCGGCAAGGAGGACGCGATCACGTTCGGTACGGGCTTCCAGACGAACCTCGGCGTCATAAGTGCGCTCGTAGGTCGCCACGACTACCTAATCTGCGACATCGACAACCATGCGAGCATTTATTCAGCGGCTCGTATGTGCCTTGGTAAAATGCTGCGCTTCAAGCACAACGACATGGCCGGTCTGGAGGCGCGCCTTGCCTCGGTTCCGTCTGGCGCTGGGGCGCTTGTTGTGGTTGACGGCGTTTTCTCCGTTGACGGAGACATCGCCAACCTCCCCGACATCTGCGCACTCGCCAAGAAGTACAGTGCAGCCGTGATGGTTGACGACGCGCACGGATTTGGTGTCCTTGGTGATGGCGGACGCGGCACGGCGTCGCATTTCGGACTCGACGCGGACGTGGATATCGTAATGGGAACGTTCTCGAAGTCCCTCGCCTCGCTCGGCGGCTTTGCGGCCGGAAAGCGCGAGGTAATCGACTTCCTGCGCCATTCGTCCTACCCGTTCGTGTTCTCCGCCTCGGTGCCTCCCGCAAGCGCGGCCGCAGCGCTAGCCGCGTTGAGATACCTGAAGCAGCATCCGGAGCTGGTGACGAAGCTGCGTTCGATATCCGAATACACGCGCACTGCGTTCGCATCGCGCGGACTGCCGATGCTCGAGCCTGCCATGCGTCGCTTCACGCCGATAATACCGATACAGGCGGGTGGCACGTACGAGACTTGCGCGGCCGCAAGGAAGATGTTCAACGAAGGCGTGTTCGTGAATCCGTTCATTCCGCCTGCAACGCCCGAAGGCGCAGCCATCGTTCGCACCAGTGTCACCGCCGCGCATACAACCGAAATCATCGACGAAGCCGCAGATGTAATCGCAAAGGCTCTCGTGTGCTAAGATTTTTCTACTACTACCTTCGCTCAATGCGGCTATACTACGGCTTCGTCACTGCGACGACCGTGTTGGCGGGTCTCTATTACTGGCATTTGTTTGGATTCCGCGCTGATGCGACATGTCAGCCCACTGGGTGGACGCTATGCGATGCGGCGCTTATTGCGATGGGGTTCTTCGCCTGGGGCTTCAACCAGATTTTCAGCGACTGGTACGACAGGAAGGAGGACGCGATCAATGCGCCGCACCGTCCAATGGTGACAGGCGCGCTCAAGCCGCTCCCGGCGTTTGCCGTTTCCGCCGCAGGACTTGCCGCTATCGCGGTCGCCGGGTATTTGATGTCTCCGTGGACACTTGCATTCCTCACACTTGGCGGGGCGTTGAACATTGCCTACTCGCTTCTTAAGCGCGTGCCGGTGTTGAACTGCCTTGTTTACGCCTGTACAATTTCGTGCTGTGCGCTGTTCGCGATCGCCGGCATGGCGAAACGCTGCCCGACGCTGGACGAGTTCGGATTTGTCGCGGCTTGGATCATGCCCGTCCATTTTCTCATGTGCCACAACAGTTATTACAAGGATGTGAAAGGTGACCGCGCGGCGGGTGTGCGGACGCTCCAGACGCTCTGTCCGTCAGTGGCGTTGGTGCTTTCTGATTCCATGGTTTTTCTAGCTGTTGTACTGTCGGGGTTTACTGCCATTCTGAACGTGCGTTTTCTTGTGTTTGCCGTGCTTGTTGCCGTGTTGGCGGTAGCATTCCATCTTGCCGTTTCGCGTTCACGCTTTCATCGCGCGACGTGTTTGAACTGCCAGCTCTGCGTTCTCTTGCTACATTTCCATTTCTTCAAAGCGTCATGGCTGTATGCCATCGTCTCGCTTATTGCCATCCAGCTTCTCTTCCTCTGGTACAACGATGAAAAGGAATGAGAACATAACGGGCTTTCGGAAGTTTCTCTTCTACGTGCGTATGTCGCTTGCGTGCGCGTGGCGGTACTGGCGTCACCCCGCCGCGCTCATGAAGGCGTCGCAGCTGACGTGCATCTTCTTCAAGCACAAGCTGAAGAGACTCGCAAGTGGCGAATACAAGCTCGACTTCTATCTGCCGCGTTATCCGTCGCAGGCGTTCTTCACTGCGCTTGAGGATAAAGTTCTCTGCCGTCCGCCTCGCCCTGTCAGCGTCGTTCTCTCGATTTCGAAGGCATGTGCGTATAAATGCCCCCACTGCTACCAGCGCAAGGACGATCCACACGAACTGCCACTTCCCGTGCTCATTGAGAACGTCCGCAAGATGTGCGACTTCGGCATTGTTGCATGGGCTGTCGAAGGTGGAGAGCCTCTTCTCCGCTTCGAGCGTCTGGAGGCGGTTCTCACGGAGATTGCGGGACTTGAGGTGTGGGTCAATTCGACGGGACACGGCGCGACGCCTGAGAAGATCCGCCGCCTTGCGGAATTGAAGGTGACTGGCGTCATGTCGTCTATTCATTCCGTTGACGAAAAGGCGCACGATGCGTTCACAGGAGTAGCCGGATCGTGGCGCCGCGCGCTCGATTTTCTGCATGACTGCCGCGAGGCGGGAATGCTCGTCGGATTCAACACCGTGCTGACGGACCGAGAAGTCGTTGACGGAGGAATCGACCGCATCATGTCGCTCGCCGCCGAAAACAACTGCGATTACATTCAACTTATCCACCCGAAGGCGTGCGGCGCGTGGATGGGCAAGGCGTTCGACAAGTCGTTGCATGCGGAAGCCGTCCGCGTCGCGTGCGAGGCGCAGCGGCACTACAATTCGGCCAAGTCGCGCCTTCCAACGATTCTCACGGCGCAAGTTTACGAGGAATCCGCGGAGATGCTTGGATGCTGCTGCGGCGGAATCGACCGTTTCTACGTGGGCGCGAACGGAGACGTCCAGCCATGCGAGTTCGTGAACATCTCTTTCGGGAATCTCGCCGAAGTGCCGTTCGAAACGGCGTATGCGCGTATGCGCAAGGCGTTTGCTGTGCCGTGCGAGGAATGGACGTGCGAGCGCCGCGCCGCCGAGATCGCCTCGAAGGCGGGTGATAAACTTCCTCTTGCTTGGCCAGAGGCGGAGAAGCTCGTCGTTGAATGGAAGGGTGGCACGCCGACCAGGGTTTACGACAAAATGGGAATATACAGATGAAACAATTCCTCGTTTTGGTCAATCCGCTTTCGCACGGCGGACGCTCCGGCCGTATTCTGCCGCGCCTTCGCACGCTTCTGCCCGAAGGCGACTTTGTTGTGTTGGAGAATATAGATGAGGCGTCGCGTCTTGCGCGCGAGGCGTCGGGCTACGAGGCGGTGGTCGCATGCGGAGGCGACGGAACGGTCAACGCCGTGGCGCGAGGCGTTTTGGCGAATAGCAATACTTCTCTCAAATTCGGCGTTCTCTACACGGGGACGAGTCCTGATTTCTGCCTCGTGCATGGTATCCCGACGGATGCGGAACAGGCAATCGCCGTCTTGCGTGGTGGTGCGGTCCGAGAGATTCCCGTACTCACCGCGAACGGCGAACCGTTCTTCTGCTCAATGAACTTAGGAATGGGCGCGGCTGTTGCCGCTTCCGCCAACAGGCTGCGTCCGAAGTTTGGCGATTTTCTTGGAACGTTCTGGGCTGTTCTGCGCGAAATCGTGCGCGGCAGGCGCTATGACCTCAAAGTGAACGGCGAAGAAATCTGCAATGTCGCCCATGCGCTTGTTACGCGGATATCGCGGATCGCGGGAGGACTCCGCCTTGCAATCCCTCCGCTTGCCGACGACGAGTACGCGCTTTGGTTTGCCAAGGATGTGTCGCGTTTCAGATGCTTGCGGATTGTCTGGAATCTGTATCGCGGCAAGCCATGCGGAGAAATCCGTGTCCTTCGCGACAAGACGATCATTTCGTCCGCCTCTCCGCTTGCGGTCGAGTACGACGGCGACCCTCACGGCACGCTGCCGGTGTCGGTCGATTTGTTCCCAACCCGTCTGCGCCTTGTGGTGCCCCATAATGAAGGAGAATGCAGATGCAAGAACAGAAGCTGATAGAAGTCTTTTCCCGCATTCACGGCACACGGCCTTTCGGGGCGGATGCGGAGGTAGTTCCATTTGAAGGGACGTATCTGCTCGTATCGACGGATTCCTTTTCCGAGCGCGAGGATTTTCTCTCCGGCCTTGAGCCGGAAGCCATGGGAAGGGTGATGGCGTATGGCGCGATTGCGGATATTCTCGCCTGCGGGGCGAAACCGGAGTTTCTTGTCCAGGCATGGAGCATTGACGAGTCACACGCCGAAAGGTTTTATGAGCGCGTTGCGCAGGGCGTCCAGCAGGTCGTATCGCACTACGGCGCAAAGGTCATTGGCGGCGATATCGGCTCGGCGAAGGAATGGTGCTGGACGGCCACCGTGTTTGCGTCCTGCAAAACGCCCGTTCGCCGTATCGCGTCACGACGCGTAGATTTCGATTTGTATGCGACGGGGCCGCTTGGTGTGGCAAATGTCGTGGCGTTCCTCGGACGTCCAATCCCTGAACCGAAGCTTCGTGCCCCCGTGCCAAGTTCGGCGCTTTTCGCCACCGATACGAGCGGTGGTCTTTTCGATGCGCTGGAGAACTTCCGCCGCGTCAATCCCGGCGTATGGCTTGAGTTGGATGCGGAACGCGCCGTTTCGCCAGAAATTGCGCGGAGCCTCCCGTCCGGCGTGGAGAAGGGCTGGGCGCTCGTCGGCGGCGTCGGTGAATACGAACTTGTGTTCGCCGTTCCCGCCGGAGCGCCCGTCGCCGATGCCGTCAAGATCGGACGCGGCGGATTTGCCGTGGAAGAAGAGTGCGATTTCCGCATCATGTACGGCGGAAAGGTTGGCCGCATGTCCGCGCCGCCGCCGGACTATCGCGCGATCAAGCCTCAGGATTGGCTGGGAATGACGGCGGAATATTGGGCTTCAATGGGGTTGCAGTAAATGGAAACTGTTCTTGTTACAGGTGCTGGCGGATACATCGGATCGAACGTCGCCGAATACTTCGTGAACGCGGGATATCGCGTCGTAGGCACGGTTCGCAACCATGTCGCGGAGCGTTTGACGCGGCTTGGAATCAAGACGTTAAAGATCGATCTCGCGGACGCGGCGGATTTGCTGCGACTGTTCGAGGAAAAGATCGACTACGTCGTCCATGTCGCCGCGCGGGCGAGTGACGTTGGCCGAGACGAATGGTTTCGCAAGGCCAACTACGAGGCGGTGAAGAGTCTCGCGTCCGTTGCGATGAAACACGGCGTAAAGCGGTTTGTCTATCTTTCCACTGCGGATGTTTACGGGCTTCACGATTTCAACGGTGAGAGCGAGGAAGAGCTTGCCTTTGACGAAACCGTGAAGAATCCGTATCCGAAGTACAAGATTCTCTCCGAGAAGTGGCTCGCGGCAAATCTGCCGCGCGAGCGCTTTAGCTGCGTGAGGCCGTGCGTCGTCTACGGACGCGGCGATACGTCCATCACGCCGCGAACGGTTGCGTACCTGAAGAACTCGCCGCTCGTATTCCATTTTGGAAAGTGGCGCGGACGGAACCGCTGGCCGCTCGCACATGTGGAGAACGTCTGCCGCACTCTTCACGCCGCGATGATCCTGTCGGAGGCGGGTGGGGAGGGCGTGACCGTGCTGGATTCGCGACGCGTCACCGTGAGCGAATACTATCACGAACTCGCGGCGGAGTTCCTGCCGGGGAAACGCCTGCGCGAGATGACGTTGCCGATGGCGCTGATACGCCCAATCGCCGCGCTTTCGACGGCACTCTCCAGAAGCAAGCCGTTGTTCGATCCGACGTTGTACGCACTCGATACGATTTCGCACAACCTTGATTTCAGTAACCGGCGCATGCTCGCCTGGTTCGAAAAAATGGGAATGGAGGAATCCCGTCATGATAGTTATAGATAAATCCAAATGCGTTCGATGCGGGGCCTGCATACGGGACTGCATCGTCCACGTGCTGACGAAGAACGAGGACGGATATCCGACGTTCCGAAAGGAAGACGAGCGATTTTGTCTGAATTGCCAGCATTGCCTCGCGGTGTGTGCGCGGGGTGCCGTCACCTGTAACGACGTAGGTTTCGGCGACACGCTGGATGTCGAGCAGATCCCCGACGGACGTGCCGAAGCGGCGCTTCTTCGCCAGCGGCGTAGTATTCGCCAGTGGCGCGACGATTCTATTCCTGAAGAAGTCTTGACGCGGCTGACAGATACCCTCGCCTGGATGCCGACAGGATGCAATGACCATCGGCTCCATTTCACGTTCGTACGCGACCGAGAGAAGATGGATTGGTACCGTCGAGAAGTGCTGAAGACATTGCAGGCGATCATCCGCACGCGCCTGCCGAAGTTTTTCTTCCCGAAATTCCGCCGTTACATGGACGAGGTCATGCGGGGCGACGATGTCGTTTTCCGCAATGCTCCTTGCATGATCGTCGCATCGACGCCGAAAAACGCACCTTGCCGCGAGGCTGATCCGTGGATTGCGCTAAGTTACTTCGACCTGCTGGCGCGTGCGAACGGACTCGGCACGTGCTGGAGCGGCTTTGCCGTCCATGCATTCAAGTCGATGCGCGGGGTTCGCCGGGCGCTCAACCTGCCGCGCGGATACGAAGTCGGAGCGGTTCTTCTCTTCGGCGTTCCCGCTGTCAAATATGCGCGCGTTCCACATCCGCGTCCCATGTCAGTGGACATACAGTAGTCAGTTGGCAGTTGCCACGCCGAGGTGAATCCGGCCGCTTGACTTTGAGCGTATGACATGATACCATAGTGCCCATGAAAAAACAGATGACGCAGATAGGCATTGGCATCGCGGCGCTTTCGGCGCTTGCGGTGGAAGGCAAGGATTTCAACCGCGCCGAGCTCAACGCGATGCTCGACAGGCTCGCCGCATCGCCCGAACCGAAGGTTCGCCGCGGACCGCAGGCGACGTGCTACAGTGTGGCGGTGCCGCAGCCAGAACGCTTTGAGTACGTCTGCAAGAATTGCGGCATGCACACCGTCTATCCAAGGAACACCCGTCGGATGGCAAATACGCTCTCGAGGTATCGCGACGACGCGGCGAGTCTCCGCGCGCTCGGTCTCGACATCGCGCTTGACGAGTCGGTGCTGTGCCAGAAGTGCAACCCGTTCACGCAGGAGTGCTGGATCAACGCAAAGTACATTTCGGAAACAGGCGAACTTCTTGGTGATAACGTGAACATCAGATCGGCGCCGAAGCTCGATTCACAGGTACTGCGTACAATCAGCAGATATGAGCTCTTGTCTCGTAAGCGTATTTTCAAGGATCCGAGCAATGACGATGAAAGTGAAAATGCGCGCTTAAAGCGTCTGCCGGCGCGACCGGGCGATCCTGCGGATTGGGTAAGGATTGATCCTGTCATCTGCGGTATTGACCGCATCGAGAAGTTGGCGTGGGTGATCAACGGCAAGCGAACGATCGTAGATAGATACGACGCACGGATTATGAGGGCGTTTCTGACCAGACGGGAAAAGTGGACGCGTGACTTCGGGGAAGAAGTCTCGGTGAAGGAATCTCTGCCCCGTTTGCGCAAACTGCTCGGCGCCGAGACCGCGAAATGACGACCGTCCTTCCATCGGTTGCCGTGCTTGAACTGACCTACCGCTGCAACCATGCGTGCAGGTTCTGTTCGTGTCCGTGGTTCGCGGGGATGTTGAAGCCGGGACCGGAGATGGACGTTGGAGAATGGCAGCGGCTCGTTGAAGTGTATTCGGCGGCTGGCGTTTCGCAGTTCTCGTTCACCGGGGGCGAGGCGCTCTTGAAGGAGGGATGTCTCGAGCTGATGGACTTTGCGGCGAAGCGCGCGAAGGTCGGTCTGCTCTCGAACGGACGCGTCCTGACGGAGGACGTGCTGCGGTTCTGCGCCGAACGTGGCATCCACGTTCTCATGAGCATGCCGGGATTGCGGTCGTTCGCGGCGAACACGGATAGCGACACGCCCGTGGAGCACATCCTTGAGATGTTCGGCAGGGCGCATGAACTCGGCTGTGCAACGACGGTCGGCGTCGCCGTCACGAAGCTCAACTTGCCGGAGCTGTACGAGACGGTTTCGGCGGCGCTCATCGCGGGCGCGGACTCGCTTCTCCTGAACCGCTTCCTGCCCGGCGGACGGGGCCTTTCGCATCCGGAGCTGATGCTGACGGCGGACGACGTGCGCCACGCCGCTGATGTCGCAGAGGAGGTGCTTTCGCGGGCGAAGCGGCGCGGCCATTTCGGCACGGAGCTTCCGTCGTGCATGATCGACGCGGAGAAATACGAATACCTCGACGTTACCACGGGATGCTCGGCGGCGACGGACTTCTTCACCGTCGGGCCGAACGGACGCATCCGCGTCTGCAACCACAGTCCCGTCGAACTCGTGAAGTGGGACGAGTGGGAGCGGTTACCTGAATGCGAGGAGTGGATGCACTATGTGCGGCACGACTATCTGCCGAAGATGTGCGACGGTTGTGACAAGGCCGCGAAGTGCCTCGGGGGTTGCCGAGAGGCCGCGCGCGTGTTCGGCGGCTCGCCAACCGCCCCCGATCCGGTTTTCGAGATGGATAAAAAGGTGTGATGTCCCGCTTTCTCCAGTTCGACAACGTCGCCTTCTCCTATCCGGGGATGGCCGAGCCGCTTCTCAGCGGAGTCACCGCGCATTTCCCCGAAGGTGCGTGGACGGGTATTGTCGGCGCGAATGGTGCGGGAAAGACGACGCTCCTCAAGCTCGCGGCGGGCGTGCTTGCGCCGACCGAGGGACACATCCGCCAGATCGGCAGCGCGCGGTACGCCGTCCAGCGCACGGACGTGCCGCCGGACGACTGGCTCGCGTTCATGGACGCATGGGATCCGCCCGCAATGGACGCGCGAGCGCTGCTTGGAATGGGCCGACCGCTGGGGCTCCCTCAGCCACGGCGAGCGCAAGCGCGCGCAGATCGCCGCCGCTCTGTGGCGGAGACCGGACGTCCTGGCGCTCGACGAGCCGACGAACCACCTCGACGCACACGCGAAGGGCGTGCTGCTTGCCGCGCTGAAATCATTCCGCGGCGTGGGGCTCCTCGTCTCGCACGACCGCGACTTCCTCGACGCGCTCTGTTCCCAGTGCCTTTTCATCTTCCCGCCGCGCATTGTGATGCGTCCGGGCGGCGTCTCAACCGGCATGGAGCAAGACCGCATCGAACAGACGCGCGCGAAGGACCAGCACGATGCGAACGCCGGCAAGGCGCGTCGGCTTCAGGCCGCCGCGCAGCAACGCCGCGAGGCCGCCGAGCAGTCCGCCGCGCTCAAGACGCGCGCGGCGAAGCTGCTTGCGCCGGACGCGGCGATCCGCGTGGACTACGAAATGGGCTTCTGGCTGGAGAATTCCGGCAAGTCGTCGCGCAACTACGTGGCGGAACTGCCGGAAGGGGAGATTGATCTCGGCGACGGCCGCACGCTCGTCCATCCCGCGCTGTCGATCCGTCCCGACGACCGGATCGCGCTCGTCGGCGACAACGGACTCGGCAAGTCCACGCTCGTGAAGAAGATCGTGACGCATGCGAACGTTCCGCCCGAAAGGCTGCTCGTCATCCCGCAGGAGATCGGCGAGGAGGAGTCGCAGGCGATCCATGCGGATGTCAAACGGCTCGATCGCGTTCCGCTCGGTCGCGTCATGACGCTCATCAGCCGACTCGGTTCGCGTCCCGGACGCCTGCTCGCCTCCACTACGCCCAGTCCGGGCGAGATTCGGAAAATCCTGCTCGCGCGCGGCGTGGAAAGGGGCCCCCATTTCATCGTCATGGACGAGCCGACGAACCACCTCGACCTTCCTAGCATCGAGTGTTTGGAGAATGCGCTCGCGGAGACGCCATGCGCGCTTCTGCTCGTCTCGCACGACGAACGCTTTCTTGCGCGGCTCACCGTCAGCCGCTGGCAGCTGACGCAATCCGGTACCACAGTCAGCTTGACAACGGTGATTTCGGACTAACTATCAATTGACTTTTGTTTCTGAAGTGTGGTATAATATTCACGTTTTGGAAACAAAAATGAACTACATAACATTCAGAAGTCGATTCCATGCCTTTGCCTGCTTCTCCAACGAGCAGGTAACGGCCGCATTTCCCAGTTTTGACAGGGGAAATTATTCAACGTGGCTGAAAAAGGGTTACATCAAGAGGCTTAGACGTTCATGGTACGCCTTTGCGGATGTCGCAGACACGCCAGGAATAGGAGACTACTTTGCGGGAAGGATGTATTCGCCAAGCTATCTTTCGTGTGAGTATGTTATGGCAAGGGCTGGGTTGATTCCAGAATCTGTCGTGCAGTTCACGTCCGTCACTTCGCTCAAGACGGCCTCGTTCAAGAACGACTTCGGGGAGTTTTCGTACCGCAGCGTCAAACCGGAGCTGATGTTCGGCTATGGCGTGGAGCACGTGGGCGATGGACTGCCGGTCAATGTCGCGACGCCGGCGAAGGCGCTTTGCGACTTTCTGTATCTCAATTCACAGTACGACACGCCGGAGGAGATCGAGGCGTTGCGCCTTGATGCCGACGTGCTGGAGGAGATTTCACGCGACAGCGCATTTGACGGCGTTGTGGCTCGCTTCGGTTCACAGGCGCTTGCGCGACGGATCAGACTTGCCAAGGAGGTGTATGCGATATGATCTCGCTTGAGTCGATAAAGGGGTTCTTCCCCGAGGAGCTTCGCGCAGGACAGTTCGCGAAGCACATCTTGAAGGAGTACGTCGAGTGCCTTGCGCTTGAATGGATTGCCAGGAGTCCGTGGGCGGCAAAGTTGACGTTCATCGGCGGCACGAACCTGCGTTTGACGAAGGATATTGACAGGTTCTCGGAAGATCTTGATTTCGACTGCAATGGGCTTGCCGTTGATGACTTCATTCGTTTTACCGACGCGCTCATTGCTTATCTTGTGCGTAACGGACTGAATGCGGTGGCGAAGGAGAAGGAGTCCTCCCGCCTGACGGCTATGCGGAGGAGCATAATGTTTCCGGGCTTGCTGCATGATCTTGGTCTTTCCGCTTTCAAGGAAGAGCGGTTTATGATGAAGATCGAGGCGCAGGACCAAGGGAGGGAATACGAGAGGGTCTTCTCTGACGTTCGGCGCTGTGGATTCTTCTTTCCGGTGTCCGTGCCGAACGAGGCGACGCTCTGTGCCATGAAACTGTCGGCGCTCTTGACACGCGGCAAGGGACGTGACTTCTACGATGCGATCTTTCTGCTGCAGCGAACGGAACCGGATTATCCGTTCCTGTCCGCAGTGCATCCGGAAGTCACCGACCTCATGTCGCTCAAGACGGCGCTTAATGCGATGTCCCAGTCCGTAAACCTAGAACTTAAGCGGCGCGACGTGGAGCATCTGCTTTTCCATAGCGAGCGTGCAGAACTCGTCACGCGCTTCCCTGCGTTTATCGAGACGCTTTAACGCAAAGAGCAGAAAACAGAGAGCAGAAAACAGAGGCGGAGGAATGGTCATGAAAATCAGAAATATTGCAATTTGAATTGCTGTTGTCGGCGTCATCTTTGTCGGCGGCGTGGCGGCGGTGGCGTGGCAGAATGCCGCAGTCGCTCCACGCACTATTTGATACTGAGTCCAACAGAAAGGTAGGGCTGTTTAAATGAGAACTCATATTAAAGACATGATCGCCGGATGCGTCGCCTTGCTGAGCGGCATTGCGTTTGCGCATTTCCCGATTGGCGTGAGCCCCGAGTCTGACGACGGGCTTGTGCGCGTTGGCTGGACGCCGGTTCAGCTTGGAATTTGCTCGTGCCGTCCCGTCCAGCTCTTCCCCGGCGATGCCGACGTGTACGGCATTGCGGCAGGTGCGCTGAATTTGAATCAGATGTCGGCCGTTGCTTCGCTGTCTCCGCTTAATATGGTCAGGCGAAACTATTTCGCGCAGATCGGGCTGATTGACGTCTGCGAGTTCAACTGCGCATTGGAGGTTGGGCTTCTTAATCTCACAGAGCGAAATTTTGGCGTGAGTGTTAGTGTCTTTAACGTCGAATCGCCTGACGGTCACTTGGGAAACGACGGCCAATTCTCCTGGTTGCCGGGCTTGCAGGTCGGGTTGGTCAACGGCGGATGCGGGGTGCAGACTGGTTTCTACAACATTGGCGGCAGTCTTCAAATCGGCGCACTCAATGCTGATGGCAGCGTGCAGATCGGCTTGCTTAATGCTGCGATCAATGGAGACAATCGCAGTGCATGTTTTCAGATCGGCTTGCTCAACTACAACCCGCACGGAATCGTCAAGTGGATGCCGATATTTAACTTCTCACGCGGCAATGAGTAGCGACGATGACAGAAATTCGCCAGAAGCAGATTCCCTATCGCAGGCCATCTTGTACGCGAAGCATCCCGCAATGACAGGCAGCTTGCTGCTTTTTGGAGGCGATGGTGCTGGAAAGGCGCGTTTCTGAGATCATTTGAGGATTAGATGGGGGAGAAAAGTATTAGACAGGATTAAGAAAGAAACGGAGGAATGAGGTGTCTATGAAAATCAGAAACATTGCAATTGGAATTGCTGTTGTCGGTGCCATGATTGCCGGCGGCGTGGCGGCGGTGGCGTGGCAGAAGGGCTGGCTTATCCGCGAAACTGTTGAGCTTGGCGCCGGCGTGATTGCGGCGAGGACTTCGCGATCGTCCAAGGCCGCAGGTTGCTTGGGATATAACATGTTTCACGGTAGGCATGTTGGGAAAGAAGAGGGATGACATGCATATATCGCACGAGGGATGGTGAAGTTCAGCCGCAAAGAACGCAAAGGACGCAAAGATCTCGAAGAAAGGAAAACGAAGATGAAGAAACTGATGATAGTGCTTGGATGCGTCATGATGGCCGCAGCGGTGGTGACGGCAGGGTTACTTCAATGCGGTGATCGACATGTGCGACATTCTTTTCTGAGGTGTTCAACTTATAATCGAATAGAATCGGATTTGCTGTTGCCATTCGATTATGGGTTTGATATAATATGGGGGTGCAAAGGAGAAATGTGGCTATGGTCATCAGGCGAGATTATCTTGAAAAGGTTAGGCCGTTCGTCGGTCTTGACGTTGTGAAGGTTGCGACGGGTATTCGGCGTTCTGGCAAGTCCGTACTCATGAGGCAGATTCGAGACATGATTGCCTCAAAGGTTGACCCGAACGGAAAATTTATCTTCATCAACCTTGAGGAGGACGAGAACAGCCGATTCCTTGTCAAGGGGGTTCTACATGATCATGTCGTGAAAGAGGCAAGGAAGAACCTGCCGTCTAAGACGTATCTGTTCCTCGACGAGGTGAGCGAAGTAGAGGATTGGGAACGGATGGTCAATTCGTTGCGGGCGAAGGAAGAAATCGATGTCTATATCACCGGATCGAACTCGAAGCTGCTTTCGGGTGAGCTTGCGACATATCTTACTGGACGATATGTTGAAGTCAAGGTGAGTCCGTTTTCTTTCCGCGAGTTCCGAGAGGCGAGGGAAGACGAGGACCTGTCCGCGGCCTTCAATGCCTACCTGCAGTTTGGAGGTATGCCGTTCCTTTCGCATCTCGGCTATAAGGAGGCGCCGTCGCGAGAGTACCTTGAAGACCTCTATTCCTCTATTATCATGAAAGACATCGTGCGGCGGCATAAGATTCGCGACGTTGATCTCCTGGCGCGTATTATGAACTACGTGCTGAGCGAGACGGGGCACGTCTTCTCGGCGGCGAGCATACTGCGTTACCTGAAGCACGAGCGCCGATCCGCCTCGTTCGACACGGTGATGAGCTATCTGCGGTTTGGCGAGGAGGCTTTTCTCTTCAGTTCCGCAAAGAGAGAGGACTTGATGGGACGGCGCATACTTGCGGTCGACGAAAAGTTCTACGCCATGGACCACGCGATGCGCAGGGCGGTGGTTGGCGGGAACGTCCGCCGCGACATCGATAGAACGCTCGAGGCGATTACATACCACGAGCTACTGAGAAGGGGATATGACGTAAGGATCGGACGCATCAAGGAGAAGGAAGTCGATTTCGTCTGCGAGCGCGGGGATGAACGGGTGTATGTCCAGGTTGCGTACCTGATGGAAAGCGAAGAAACGCGGGAACGAGAGTTTTCGGCGCTTATGGCGGTTCCCGATCAGTATCCCAAGATGGTACTTTCCCTTGATCAAGTGGACTTTTCCTCTAATGGTATAGATCACCGTTATCTGCCTGAATATCTTGTCGGGGCGTGAATGAAGATGGCTTCTGGCTAATTCCCGATAAAAGGAACGAACGACGATGAATAGAAAGAGCATAGTAATTCTTGTCGCAGGCGCGATGGCCATGCTTTCAGGCCAATGTGAGATCTCTGCAACAGTGTAAAGGTGTGCAATCCTGTAAATTCTGTCTAAAACAAAAACGAAAGGATAGAAATGACAAAGACGATTTTCGCTTCATCCATTGTACGCTAAGTGTCAAATAGTGTGAATAGACGTATTGCTAAAACGTCAAAACGTGAAAAATCGGTGTTGCGTAAAACGTCAAAAGGTGATAGAATGTTTTGTGTTAAGGAGGGGCAGCCTGATCGTGTTCGACGAGGTGCAGGCGTTTCCCCGTGCGCGGGAAGCCATCAAGCCTCTTGTGGCAGATGGACGCTACCACTACGTCGAGACAGGCTCGCTCATATCGATAAGGAAGAATGTCGAGGGCATTCTCATTCCGTCCGAGGAACGCCACATCAAGATGTATCCGATGGACTTCGAGGAGTTCCTTTGGGCGAACGGAGAAGAGACCCTGATGGGGGCGATCAGGGAGTCGTTTGCTAGAAGGGAATCCCTCGGGGCGCTCCATCGACGAGCCATGGATGCTTTCCGCACGTATATGCTTGTGGGCGGAATGCCGCAGTCCGTGAAGAAGTACGTCGAATCGCGCGACTTCGACAAGGTGGACCGCGCCAAGCGCGACATATTGGGGCTTTACAGGGACGCTATCGTGAAGTACGCCGGCTCAAGCGCGCTCAAGGTGGAGCGCATGTGGGACGCCATCCCTGCGCAGCTGTCTAGGCACGAGAAGTCCTACAACCTTGCGGACATAGACGTCAACGCGCGGATGAGAGAATACGAGGAGCCCGCGTTCTGGCTAAAGGACGCAATGATATGCAATTTCTGCTACAACGCGACCGAGCCGAATCTTGGGCTGTCGCTGAGCGCGGACCATACGACGTTCAAATGCTACATGGCGGATACGGGACTTCTCGTGAGCCATGCCTTCGACGAGAACGAACTTGCGTCCGAGTCCATCTATAAGCGGCTTATGACGGGCGATCTGTCCGTCAACGAGGGGATGCTCATGGAGAACATCGTTGCGCAGACTCTCGTCGCATCCGGGCGCAAACTGTACTTCTATTCGCGTTCCGATCCATACGACAGGAAAGAGCGGATGGAGATTGATTTCCTCATTGCAAAGTCGAAGCTCGCGAGGAAGAACAATGTAGGCGCCGTTGAGGTCAAGAGCGGCAAGCGCGTGCGGCACGCCTCGCTTGAGAAGTTCCAGGCTAAGTTCTCGGATTTCCTCAGCGAACCGTTCATTTTCCATTCCGGAGACGTCAAGGTGTCAAAAGGGATCAAATGCCTTCCGCTCTACATGATCTCGTGCCTGTAAGGACAATGCTCGTTATGGTGCGGACTGAACGCACCCTGCGACGGCTAGCGCACGATGTCCGTGCGGCCTGATTTTGAGATGTTTTTGAGTTTTTGGGAAAGTTCTCAAATTCGGGCGGAGGAAATTATGATATAATATCCATTGCAAAGGAGTTTGAATAATGAGGCAATTCATAAACTCGTGTTCGGCATCAGTTGAGGCATGAAGGGGCATTGTGCCATAACTGAAAAAAGCCATTTTCCAGTGTTTGTAGCAAAGGATGCCGCCGAAGGGTATGACAAGGCTGGCGACCCGTCGGGGACGCCTTTGGGTTTCATGCCCATTTCCGGGCATCCCATTCAGCAGAGCATGGCAGACCGCATCGTCTGCTCGACGACGACGACGAGAACGCCGTACATGAGATGCTGCCAGACCTCCTTCGGATCGCGGACGCGCACATGCCGCCCGCCGTGGGCGTCAAGCAGATGGGCGAAGAGGCGTTAGT
>Ga0310694_10001792_pt1 | contig 23530 bp, 18 predicted proteins | sample 174DNAGHGhighgp2_FD_203884 | JGI IMG/M metagenome (GOLD analysis project Ga0310694, IMG submission 203884) | Sheep rumen microbial communities from Palmerston North, Manawatu-Wanganui, New Zealand - 1742 DNA GHGhigh gp2 (v2) (version 2) | ecosystem: Host-associated > Mammals > Digestive system... | reverse complement strand
CCTGTTCGGTGTCCAGCCGTCCGTTTAGTGCTCGCCGCTGATCCGGCGAGTCTATTGTGTTCTGTGCGGGCGATTTCCATGAGCCCGTTTTTCCTTCCTCCTTGTGCACTATCCCCCTCCATATTCATTCTTTCCTCATTTTCCCCCTCTGTCGCATATTTGCGGCAGTGTTATCCTGTTCGGTGTCCAGCTGGCCGTTTAGTGCTCGCCGCAGTTCCGGCGAGTCTATGGTGTCCTGTGCCCGGCGCTTCCAACGCCGGGTGTTTCTCTGTTCATCATCTCGCCACCTGATCCGGCTTACATTTTCCCTTTCGGTTGCATATTTGCAGCCGTTAGTAGCATATAGTAGCATTTCCGTAGCGTTTATGCCCTGCTCATTCATGAGCAGCCTTTGTCTTTATTATCCGGCATGTGATGCCGCCCCAAAATAATTGTTGCCAATTGTGGCTAATTGTTGACTACATCACCTCTCGCAAATTGTGGCTAATTGTCGATAATTGTTGACCGCCCCAAAATAATTGTTGCTAATTGTTGCTAATCGTTGACCACATCACCTCTCGCAAATTGTTGGTAATGGTTGATAATTGTTGACCGCCCCAAAATAATTGTTGCCGATTGTCGATAATCGTTGACCCCATCACCTCTCGCAAATTGTTGGTAATGGTTGATAATTGTTGACCACCCCAAAATAATTGTTGACGTACTAACACACCCACAACCTCCCATTACCAGAAGAAGGAGTGCGTTTCCCACGCACTCCTTTCTTCTCTTCTCACGCCGTAACCTCGCGCCTGCGGGTGCGTACGCGGTATATAAGGTATCCCGCCGCCATCAGCAGCATTGCCCACGCACCGTCACCGATGGGGTTCTCCATAGGGCCTGTCCAATCGCCCGGACGATCACGCCGAGGACCGGAAGACGCGGATTCGTCAGCAATTATATCTTCGGAAAACGTCGTGTACGCCGCCTGACTGACGATTGGGGCTACCGGTAGTATGGTGGATGTTGAGTAGAATCGGAACTGCCCGTCTGCCCGAACGAATCTCGAATCGGTAGGAAGGATTGTGGATGTCGTATAGAACTGGTACTTCCGCTCAATCTGTCCGAACGTTGTACATCCGGCTACGGAGTTTACTTTCGAGTATTGTGCACCGGCTGGCATTGCTGTCAACATCACTACGATTGCAATCAATAAATATCTTAATGCTTTCATAATCTCTAATTCTTTAAACATTAAACATTAAACATTAAACATCATTTATTGATTTCCACGACCCGTTTACCTGTTGAATCATAGATTACACCTTGGTTCAGTATGTACATCTTATCCTGCCAGATAAACTTCACAGCACCATCACTATCTGCGCCATCAATGATGTTTACGATATCAGTTGCAATCTCTTCTCCTGTCCGCAGTTCGATTGTCAGCGCGAAGCGCGTCTCATTACGTCCGGCTAATGTCGTGAACTCGTACGTTGTCTCTTTCAGGTCGGTAACACGCTCAAGCTCATAATCTGTCAGCCATATATGCTTTACGTCATCGACAATGCTGTTGTCGTCAAGACTGAACGTATAACTACCACCTGTGTTGGCAATGTATCCTACCGGTATAGGTTGCTTGGCATCATCTGGACTCAGGGCGTTGTATGCCAACTTGTAGCCCTCGGTGAGCGTATAAACCGACATTGTGCTCTCCATCTTCTCCAGGTCGGCATTGATCTCGTATGCAGGAGTGTACTTCTCCGCTATCAGCAGACCGGTGTGATCTTGGCGCGTCTCATTGTTCAAGATGATTTCAAACTCCACTTCGCGCTCAACCACCCGTGCATACCTTGCCGGTGCGTCAGCACGGCTGGCCAATGCAAACGACAGGTCACCGCTTGTACCAACCTGTATGAAGAAGTTCTTGAACGGTTTCAATGGACCAGCATCTGCCCACTTCGTCTGTGAGTTCTCCTTACCATCATCTGATGGAATCGTTATATAGCGGTACGATGTGCCGTCCCACATGTAACTACCATCCCACGGATCAACTTCGGTATTCGGCACAAGTTGACCTACTACCAGTTTCGTATCCCCTTCACCTGTGGTGTTAATCGATACCATGTACGGGTTACCTACGAAGTTCCAGCCCTTATGGTTATCGGTCACCTCTGCCCCCTTGGTGTTGACGTAAGCCTCCACAGGAACAGTCTTAGCCGCCTCAGTATTACCTACACTTATATTGGTGCGCATCGGCAGACGGATTATGGAATAACCGCCTCCGGCACCATCACCAAATCCGCTTTGAGGTTCAGCCGAGATAGTGTAGCCCACACCGGCTTTCAGCATTGATGTGCCGAACTCTCTCTCAAAGTCCTCTTCATATACCCATGCTTTCTCTCTGTTGGCACGCTTTTGCCCGTCGTAAGCCGAGATATACAGATTCGACCCCGGCGTCATGGCCGTTCCATCCCAGTACTTAATATCAGCCAGAGCCACGTTGTATGGCAACGCTAATGCGTACATCTGGCTTAGGTCAACGCGCATCACATAGTCGATAGAGTCTATTGTCTTCTTTGCAAATACACCCTTCAGCGACAGTTCGGGTACACCGTACTTGTTCAGCGTATAACTCTCACCATCGTATATCTCGTCTATACCGCCGAAGAACGTCAGACTGTGTACGCTCAGCTTGTTTGCATCGCCGTTGGCGTTGGTCGCAGGTACAGAGATTTTCGACGTCGGGTAGATCGTCACATTGTAGAACTCGTTCTCTGCCTGCGTACCGTTTACGGTCAGCAAAGCGCCGTCACGTACCACCAGGTCTGCATGCTTATATACATCCTTGCCCAGAGTCGAGAACGGAGCCTCGGATATATTCTTCGTGCCGCGCGAGATAATAACAGGTATTGTCTGCGTATTGGTCTTTCCGCTGTTGGTTACCGACAGCGATTTAGTCGCATTATCCTCCAAGGTCGTCAGGTTACCTATCTCATACAGGTTCGAACCCTTGCCGGTGCAAGTCGGGCTGGCTACAGACGAACCGTTGATCTTCACTGTCGGACTGCTCAGCGTCTCGGTCGTGTAAACCAGTACCTTAGTCGGATACCACTCGACAACCTTCATATCAAACGGTGTCACTTCTGTTACCGGCAGGAAATATACGCCGTCCGACAATCCCGAACTATATGTGCCCCACTGCATAGTGCGGTAGAGGTTCAGATAGTTAGTGTTGTTGGTTTGGTCGGTCTGCAAGGTGTATTTCCACTCGTTACCCGTCGCACCAACCGTTGTGCCGATCTTCCATTCGTATGCTGCACCATAGTCAGCACCAAGAGTGTTAATCGTTCCTGTGTTATTTATTGTGTTGGTACTTTTGCTGTTGTTGCCCCATAAGCCTTTGTTACTATTGTTCACGGCAGAGAAACGAACCCGTTCTCCATAAGCATTGCCGTCATAAAGTGCATAGCGGTCATTAGCAGGTGTAGCTACAGTCTTCACAGGCCACATCGTGTAAGTGCAGATGTTGGATGCGGTTGCCGTATAGTTAGTCTCATTTACCTCTATTGCGACGGCATCAGGTGTACATGCGCCACTCATATTGGCTGGCAGAGCGTACCAACTGCCGCCAACCTTGGTCGCAATCACGAATTTCTCCGGCAAGCTACGCACATTTATCGTCAGCTCATCTGTTAAGTCTGGATCAGGCGTGCTCCATGTTGCGGTTATTGTTACCTCACTCGCACTACCATCACCTTGTTCGCTCGGGCGATAATGAACATATACATCTGCATCAATGACACCATCGTTTGCTGTCAGGTCAAGTGTCGTTGTTGGTAAATTAGGTGCAGACTTGGCAAAGTTCGCATTCCTGTCTGCTGAGAAATACACATCCGCATTATCCGAACTGAGACTTACAATAGCTTCATCATCCAGATTATAAGCTTCAACATGAAGCGGTGTGGCTGCCATGATACCACGTTTGTATGTGTTGGATCCATATATACTTGTCACTGCTATCTCGCCGCTCAACTCTATCGTCGGTTCAGGACACCAGGCTATATAGTCGCCGGTCAGTTTGCATGATACAGTCACTCCATAATCCGGCATCGTCAGCGTGCTGCCCGACAATACACTGGCTGTCACATCCGACTCATCCGATGTCTTCGTCACTTTCCATGAACGCCAACTGTGTGGTAGCACCACACTGCTATAAGCCAATGTCACAGACGTGCCGTATGCTACGTCTTCCTCATTTCCTTCAGTAATGGCGCTTCCACCGGACGGCGTTGCCGTGATAGTCACATTATCTGCTGTAGCTACGGCTAACTTATGCTCGTTGGCAGTCCACTTGGCATATAGTACTACGTCCGAGTTTACCGTCATTGAAGCTCCTGCTGCCTTGCTCGTTCCACTACCATCCGCTTTGGTGTTCCAACCATCAAAGGTGTAACCGGGCTTAGCAAGGCTACCTGTGTTGCCACGTACAGTAACCGAACTGCCGCTCGTGATGTTGGTATGCTTCGATGGCGTACTGCCGCTTGTCGCACCGTTACCATGATAGGTCACAGTAAACTTGCTTTTGGCTGTGGCTGTCAAAGTGACAATTATATTACCAGTCATGCCCCACGTAGGCATAACCAGCAGTTCGCCGTCAGCAAACTCACTATCCTCGGTGATGTCTTCGTATGTTGAGTAATAATCCTGCATCTCCACTTTCACAGTTACAGGTGTACCGTAACCGCTGTTATAAGAAAATGCTGCATACAGACTTTCGGCATCCCCATCTACCTCCGTAGGACCTTCGGTTTTCGTCATGCCGGTTAGTTTGTAAATAACGGAATATTTGTCCTCTCCTGTCCACTCTGCATATAAGGTGGTGTTGGAGGTCAGTGTCACCTGTTGGCAGTCTGCATAAGTCAGCGAGGAGAAGCTGCTGCTTGTTCCCCAACCAGCAAACTCATGGCTGGTGTATGTGAAAGGACACATACACAGATTTGTCGGACTGCTTTTCAGTATCTTCATCGTTTTGTCCGAAGCCGGCGAGCCGCCGTTGGGCTTTAGCGTAATCGTCAACTGCGTCTCATCAGGGGCAGTCCATGTGCTGCTGGTTGTCCAACCGAGTGATGGATTGTCCTGCGAGGAAAGTTGATACACCGCATACATCGCTGTATATCCCTGCTTGGCGGTATGCTTGTTGTCAGCGTTGCCTGCACTTCTGGGAATGGGGTGGATGTAGAATATTCTACTTGCTACATCTGCCGCACCATCATCCCATTTGTAGGAACCGGACGGATTGGTGTACCAATTTGCCTGATTGGACTCAATGTGCCAACCTACAAAGGTGTAGCCACTTACCTCAGGGGCAGGAGGTACTACCAGATTCTGGTCTTGCACCACGAATGGTTGCCACTTGCTGCGAGTGGCATCCCACACATTGTATGTGCAGTCGGCAGCCCACGCGCTCGCGCACGTTCCTATTATCATAAAAACAGCGCAGAGATATTTCATATAGTTTTTCTTAGCCATAACGCCACGATTAATAATGTTGTTCATAATCGTATTGATTGATAAGATATTCGTCGTTTTCATAATTCTTTCCATTTTAAATCATAAATTTGAAATTTGAAATCATAAATATTCTTCCGAATATCTTATTCTACTAACGCCTCCCAGATGGAGTAATAGGTTGTTCCACTTGCAGTCTTCGAAGCTCCTCCGGCAACTATCGTTGCTCCGGCTTTCAGTGTACCATCGAGGTTGATGTCATCCTCTGCTACCCATCCTTGGAAGATCGCGTAATTCTTTTGGCAATCGGTTCCTGTTTCCATGTCTCCATCATCCAACACAGGCGCACTATAACTTCCGCACTCATTCGTAGGCTCTGCTCCATGCATGCGGTCGATATACGTGTCTGCTGCAGCAATGGTGCTTGCAGGAATAGCCACATTCTGACTCAAACTGTTTGCCTCCACGCTTACAACAACATTGGCCGCAGCAACCGCTCCCGCATCTCCGGCTTTCAACCGCACATATACCTGCGTCTTCGAAACCGTCGTCCCGACACGTGTCACCTCAACCGACGAGCCATAACCGCTTCCACTACTCAGACTCACTTCATAACCCGTCGGAGCCGCTACGCTGATACTTGCACTCAGGTTCTTACCGCTCACATAGAACGATTGCGCCGCACTCGCCTCACTCGTGCATCCCGTAAACGCACTCAATGTTCCGTCAACCTTCAATACCGGATCTGTTGTCGGGATAGAATAAATCTTCACAGGACTTTGACTCGTGGCATAAGCCGCAAACACAGAACTGTATTGAATAGTTGCTGTTGTCTCCTGATTATTCTGAATAGTTGCATAGTAGTTAGGACTTGAGCCAACGTCAATTGACCATCTGCGGCGTGCTAAATCTTCTGCACTGCTACCATCCGAGGTAACCGTAGTTAGTTTACCTGCACTCGGGCAGTTAAGCCATTGTGTATTGCTTGTTACGAGTTTCCATGCTCCGGCCTCACCGGCTAATGTTATAACCTGTACCGTAGTTGCACTATTCGTACTCGGCGGATAAGCAGTAACAGTCGTTCCGGAGATATCGAAATCAGTTGATGCAGTTCGGTTGTTACCTGCTGTGTTATAGGTACTCATCGCGGCTGTTGTTCCGCTCAATACAACTATCTTATCTCCAACATTCAGGTCATCTTCATTAGTAACTAACTCAAAGTCCCAACCAACACGGTAAGTCTTGCTTACAATCGCAGAACTCGTTGCGCAAGCACTAATACCAATCGCCTTAATTCGTACAGTCTGACCAACTGCTACAGAAATAGGCGTGGAACTATATGCTGTACTGCTACTCGTCGGGTCAGAAGGCTCTGAACCATCCGTCGTATATTCGTAATATACCGTCGTTCCGGCTAATGCATTGCTCAAACTTACCGATTGCGCGGTTTTAAAGTCTCCTCCATTCGGTGAGAATGTCGGACGCGGTACGGTAATGGTATATGCTTGCGATGCAATCGTCGAATTGGTCAATGGTGATTTGATACCGATTGCTTTCACTGTTCCAGAACAGCTAACCGTAAATGAACCCTCATACAACGTAGAACTTGAAGTGGGATCAGTACCATCCGTTGTGTAATAAATTGCCGCGCCATCCGTTGCACAAGTAATAGAAACTGTAGCACTACCTGTTTCCGGACTGGTCGTCGGTGTAATAGCCGGAGTTGCTACTTGTACTGGAGCTGAACATTGAGTCACATAGTTGTCATACGTGTATCCTCCGTCAACTTCTTTTTTCTCAACAAGATAAACAGTTTGACCACTTTTATCCATATATGAGCGTATATCCACATCAGCGCTTAGGGACTCGTTTGTTCGTATGTACGCCCATCTATTTTGACCAGATACGGTATATGTATGACTATATCGCAGTGGACCTCCACTTTCACTATTGTGCCAATAATAATTTCCAGAATATTCATCGTCAGAAGATGTATGCCAAGCTAATTTATGTGCACTAGCTGCCTTAGCATATAAATATTCTGTTACGTTCGTTTCTAACGTTTCGTCATATCTTGTTCTTGATATTTTATAATGATTAGCAGCCACTCTCGTAATAGTAAGTTCTTGTGCTCCAGACGGTGCTGACTTTGCGGTATCGTTTGTGTACGAAAAGGCTGTTGCTGTAATAGAGGCATCTCCTCCGGATATGGAACCGGTAAATGCATAACCACGATACGATGTCAAGATATAAGTTCCCGTACCATAATCGGTTGTATTACCGCGCTTTACATACACAGTAGAGGTCCCTCCATCGTGTTCATCTGCAAATACTGCATAAATCGGAGTGTTCGCTGTAATGGTCGGTTTCGTTCCGGCAGAAGCCGTGAATATATTACCCGGATCGTCATGACCATCACCCGAACCTACATTGGTCGTACTCCAACCCATAAACACTTTGCTACTACAATTGCTCGGTGCACTTGGGGCGTCCGGCATATCGCTTGCCGCAACTGTTGTTCCATGAGTAAACGATGTCGTCGGGTCACCTGTCGTATATGCCACGCCGTTCACATACCATGTAACGGTATAGGTGTTGATTGTCCACTGTGCTGTAATCGTCAAATCCTGATCCGGCATAGTCGTAGGATTGCCGCTTGGCGAACTGCTCCAACCGGTAAAATGGTAACCTGTCTTGCTTAAATAGGAGTCATCCGGATAGCTAATGGTAGCCCCGTAATTAACCGAACCACCGGCGGTGTAATGCGTGCCGGCAGTACCCGAGCAAGTGCCACCACCCCAGTTCCATGTCAATGTGTGGCTGTTTATCGTCCATTTGGCATACAACGTACAGGTAGCATCTTTCGTCCAAATACCACCTGCGCCTGTATAACCGTCCACGCCTGCTTGCAGTACACCGCTGGAACTAATTACCAGTGTTCCTGTTCCGTTGTTGTCAGTCTCGGAGGTGTAGTATCCGCCGAACGTGTATCCTGTGCGTGTCGGAGCAGTCCAACCGGTGAAACTGCTGGAGTTATATGTCATTGTCACTTCCTCAGCACCCGTTGTTCCGCCATTGCGATCCAGCGAGATAGTATAAGTCTTAGCTGTAAACGTTGCCTCAAATGTAGCATCTTTTGCCAAGATATGGTTGCCGGAAGAACCAGACGTAATCTCAGTTTTCGCCCCACCGGATGGTGTTACATACAATTTGTTAACCTGATACCCTGTTGCCGGAACAGCCGTCGCCGTAATAATCGAACGGTGAGGCATAGCGCTTACTGTGGATGTGCTTGGACTACCGCTCTTGCTCGTATATGCCAGACTGATACTACCATTCGTCGGAGTTGTTATCGTTGCTGTGTGAACAAGCATTCCTGATGACGAATTTACGGTATAGAACTCGCAGTTGTTGTTCTGGTCATCACCACCGGTAGTATGAGTCGTGGTCGGCACAAGAGTCATATCACCGGTCACTACATACTGTTGGAAGTCCGATGATGCCGTAATGGCTATGCTGGCTTGCTCACCATTGGTCTTTGTCTTGTAAATGGAATTGCCGTCACCTGCCCATGCGTAGTTGTTTGCAAAATGCCAAGCGGCAATGTTGTTGTATTGCGGTGTTGTCGTTACATAGAACTTATCTGTACCCGTAACAAGTGTCGGCGTTTGGTTCGAGTTGTGACTCGCATTACCAATACGGTAACGGATTGTACTCCAATTCAATACCGAGTTATCCCAATAAATCTTATAACCCGAAGCCTGATCGTCATCCGGATAAGTAACGCTCACCGTCGGCATAGCAGTATTGACGGCAAAGGTAAACTCGCCACCTATACCCGTCTGTAATTTACAGTTGCTGGCATTATTGGTGAATGTCCAGTTCGAGCTGTTGCCCGATACCATCTTTCCTGTATTTCCGTACCACATGACTGCGCCACCTAATACCAACTGATATTGATAGTAGTCTTTGTTTGCCTCAAGATTAAATGCCACACTGCCTACATGACTGCTCAGACTCTCAATCCACTTGTGCGTGTAGTTCTTATTCGTCGCGTCGTCAATATAAATTGAGTATTTCCAAGGAATCTCATTACTGGTCAACGCTGTACCATTAATCACATCAATAGCCGTTTCTGCTCCATCGCAATACGATGTCCCGTTACCAATTGCCTGAACAGTTACTTTGTATGTCTCACCATAAGTCAATCCGGACCATGTAACACCGGTCGAACGATCGGTTACTGCCGTACGTGTAGCTTGTGCACCACTAGCACCACCGGTCGTGCTGTTGTTATTTGCCAACTCCCATTCACCTGCGTTCTTCTTATATAACTTAACGGTGTAGTTCGTCACATTGCTTACCGCTGTCCAGTTCTTTACAGTCAATGTCGTCTCCGTTCCCGTTGCATCAGCCGTACCGTCTATTGCGCCCAAGGTCGAGCAACATTGAGTAACATAATCCTCTGCCGATCCATAGGTGACAGTAATGCTATAAATCTGAACTGCGCCGCCGCTGACATATAAATAGAATTGATCTACGCTACTTGATAGTTCATCTATTGTTAAACCGTTGTCCCCATTGTTCTTCGGAACAACAACAGATCCGATCTTGTTAGTCTCTGGATCATTTGTTGCTGATGAGCATACAAGAATAGTTCTCGTATCATTTGAACTATGCGTTGCATTAATAACAATTTCAGATACTGTTGCTCCATAATCAGGTGATATCATGTAGCAACGACCTTGCGCCTGGTTGGAAGCATCTGTTTTAATAGAGAGAGATCCGTTGCTAATAGATCCGTTAAGATACCAGTCTCCATCATCCGACTCAATCGTATATGGAGAATTCGCATAACTAGTTACAGAACCACAACCGCCGTTTCCCGAGCAATACGCAGCAGTAATCTCACTTGTCAGTAATTCAGCCGTTCCATCTCCACTACCCGTCGCAAACACTGCCTTAAACGTAATATCTTCGTTAATAGCAGTCGTTACACCGTCAAAAGTCTTCAAACAAACGGTAGGAGCCGCGTCGTGCGTGTCACCTGTCCATGTATCAGACATGTTCGTCCAACCCATAAATGTCTTGGTCGAACATGAACTCGGTGCAGACGGATCTCCGGGTAACGTCAAGTCTTTCCACTGCGTATCGTATTTCACTTCTGCTGTGAATGACGAACCTTTTGTTCCCCAAGACTCACTTCCGTTACTTGTCCACGTTACCGATATCGGTTCATAGAACACAGCCTTAATGGTCACATTTCCGCTCGGTGTTCCGGTGATTGTTGTGCTGGCATCAGTGGTCGAACTGATAGATAAACCATTTTGATCACCATCAAACTCCCAGTTCTTGAACTTATAATTAGTCGTACTTACACCGGCTGCTAATGCACGTGTGGTACAAGTTGCCGTTACACCTGCTACATCAATTGCCGTTCCGCTCGTATTTACCTTATTCACAGTCACGGTATAAACGTTAATTGCCTGTGTTGTGGTCTTGGTTCCATAAGTAATCGTCACGCTCGTATTATTCGCTGCCAGAGCCACATTGGTCGCCGGTGAGAAACTAAATTCACCTGTATGATTGGCATAAGTATAAGTATCACTTGTGCTGTTGCTGTAGTTACGCGTTATAATCAATCCTGTCGGGTCGAAGTTTTCTCCAACAAGATATGCCGTCTTTGTCGGCGCTGTCTGCACCGCAATAGTGCTCAGCGTCGGCAAAGTGAACGTAGTTCCTGATCCGGCTACCCAGCTACTCTTGTCGTCCGGACCTTTACCGCGTACCCAGAAGTAATAAGTAGTTCCGGCTGTCAATCCTGTAACCGCTTTACTGAGATCTTCTGTCGAAGCCGAAGGTGTGGTATTGCCATTCGGAGCTGTAGAACTGGTACTCCAATAGATATCATAGCCATATCCTGTACCAAACGAATTGATCTTCGGACTATTGCTATCCGTAATCGTAAAGGTTGCTCCGCTCGTTGTCAATGATCCGGCGGAGATGCTCGTCGGCGTCGGAACGGATGTCGTGAAATATGATGGCGAGGAGGACGGATACCAATCACTGCTGACACTCGTACATACGGTACGAGCCCAATAGTAATACTTGGTTCCGTAATTCAGCGAAGAAATTGCTTTGGACTTCCCTCCATTTACATTATCCGTCGGCGTTGCATTCGATGCCGGCTGTGTGCTACTTGTATTGCAATAGAAATCATACTTATTCACATCATTCGCATCCGTCACCGTCAACGTCGCACCTCTATTCCCCACAGAACTACTTGCCACACCCGTCGGCGCATCACATGTTTCACAAGCCGTAGCATAGTTGGTGAAATTGAGTTTGTACACTTTCATGTTGACATAATCGTCACTTGTAGAATTCCATACAACCCAATTGGAACTACTATGTTCTATCTTATAGGATGTGTATGATTTATTCCAAATTCGCAAAAAGTCCGTAGCTCTTTCCCCAAATATCCATTTACTACTTGATGCAGTATTTGAAATTGCAGTTCCATTACTTGGACTACTGGATAGACCCATTGTCTTATTGCTCAAGGAGGCAATAGTAAACCCATTCGTACTATTATCACCGGTTATAAGCCAACATTCTCCAAGCTGAGTAGAAATTTCGCTGTTGGTTTCATCTGGGATAGTTGAACCTGCGGTCAAATCACTTTTTATTAATTTTGTTGCACTTTTTTGCGCATTTACAATCACATAATAATTACCGGATACCATTCCCGCAGTACCGGTTACGCGCGTTCCTTTTGTCGCAGCGGTTGCAAACACTGCATAGAAAGTGGTATTTTTATCTACGGTTGGTGCACCGGCTGGAGTGAGAAATAAATCCGTCGGTGCGGTATTTTGTGTTCCCACAATTGGCGTCGCCGTCCAACCAACAAACACTTTACTTCCATCACATGCTTCAGTGGTCGGATTAGTAGGCATTACGTCAAATGTGCCATTGGGATATGCTACAAGAGAAGGTGTTCCGTGGCCTGTATTCCAATTTTGACCACTAACAGACCAGTTTATTCCATACCCCCATTGTGCATACAATGTGGTGTTGCTTGAAATTGTAAATGTGCCACCAGGTGAACGATCCGTTCCCAAATCATCGTTCTGCGTGTTCCAGTGACTGAACACTTTACTTGCGTGCGTAAAACTATTTGATGCCACAGTAACTGTTGCTCCGCTCTCGTAAGGGCTGTTACTATCAGTCGTCGTTCCACTACCACCATTGGCATTATAAGTCATTGAATACATGGTAAATGCAGTGCCCTTTACCCAGCCACTACAACTACTATTGTCACTTGTGCTACATTTCGAGCGCACCCACCAGTTATATGTACCAGCCGAACCACAAGGAATACTTGCCGACGTCGTACCTGCTGCAACAGACATAACGGTATAGTTTCCTCCTGTTGCATAAACATCTGTTCCTGGATTGTTATTTGTTGCTGTCGAATAAGCTACCAAATATCCACCCGCCGGCGCACTGCTCGGCGCTGTCCAACTTACAGGCTTAGTGTGGTTGGCCATATTAATGGAACCATTAGTTGGACTCGTTGGCGCACCACAGGAAGAACCACCGCCGCTTCCAGCTGTTTTGACTGTGAGTTGTACGTCATCAATACGAGTGTTGCCCGAACAACTGAAAACAAGAGTGATGGTTGTTGCCTCTGATTCGGACAAATCAATAGTATAACTCTTTGACGAGCCAGTAATGTCCACATCGTCTGTAGAGCAAGTAACAGAGGACTTTGTATTGTTTGACTTATAAGTTAATGTCAACTCTGTTGCTTCTCCTGTAGGAATGCCACTAATTGTCCATGTTTTACCACTGCTCAACATCAACTCTGGAACTGAGCCTCCAGCCAACTTCTCGTCTCTTACATATACAGTGTTGGCAGACTGTGTGTAAGTAACCGTACCGCTATTATATACGGTTGTTCCTTTACCATAGTTCGCACTTGGTGTTGCGTTATTGTTTCCTGATGTGGCAGTCTTGGCACCCGTCCAAGTTTCTTCCCACAGAACAGTATTGACTGGTGCTGGCGTTCCCCACGCATTCCCAACTCCGATGGTCATCAGAATTGCAAGAACAGAAACGAGTTTTAGTGTCCAATTAATAGTGAATCCCGACGGTGAGCCGACGGTCAACCGACGGTCAAATTCAACATCGTTTCTCTGTGAGCCCACTAACAGACTCCACAGATTTGATAAAAAGTTTTTGCTTTTCATTTTATTTTGATTTTTATATTATTTACTATTTATAATGTACGCGTATACGCGACATTTAGTTTTTATTTGAGGTTATAGGGTAACCCAATACCCTATAACCATAATAATTTTGTCATTTCTTCTTTGGAGGAATTTCCAATAACAAGGAGGCATACCCTTCAAATGGAGTTTCTTCACGGCTACGGTTGCATTCTTGACATAATGGATAAATATATTTCTTCCTATCTTCAGAATCAACTTTAACAACATGTGCACCATCAAAATTTCGCCACGTGAATAGTTTTCCACATTTTGAGCATTTATAAAGCGATGAATTTTCTGGTATCAAGATGTGTTTCAATCCACCTTTTTTAGATTCCCAATAAGCTATCCAACTGCTAAAATCTGTGTAGTCTTGTGGCTCAAGATCACCCGTATGTGGTGCATTCTTAATCTTTGTCATAATATTTTACACTATATGTAACGTGTGCACTTTTGTCATGATTAACTATCTTAATTTTACTAAATATTTACTCGGAATTCTAAACGTGTCATTACGTTTGTTGCATCCTCTGCACATTGGCACTATATACATCGTTTTGTTTTTTATGTCGCCATTCTCTGTTGCCTCTTGCACATGACAGCCACATATATCTTTCATCTCAACGTAGCCATCATCTTTGTCGTGGTGTTTGTAGCAAGGGCATAAATATTTTTTCCCTTTCTTTTTGAGAAGGTCATCAAGGTTTTTTCCTGTCCGATTTTCCCAATACTCTCGCCATGAGGTCTCATTATCTGGCTTCTCATCCGCAGTGTCTTCTGCATTAATTACTCGCACACAAGAATGTGGCAATGACCTTTCATAAATCTCTTGTTGTCTCTTTAACTCTTCTTCGAGTTTAGTTTTTAATTGGATCATAAGCTATTTTTTAGTTGGTTAATAAAATTATGAATCATTCGTGCTTGATATCTCATTACGGCAAGATAAAATCAGGATACGGATGGCTTGCGTTATATTTATTATCTTCCTCTGTGGGATTGATTTCAATAACAACTTCTCCTCCGCATTGAGGGCAAATGCTAGAATCGCCAAATAGTTCTGCGGCTTTTCTCGCTGCAGTTGTCCTATCGCCTTCAGCGGGTCCATAATATAAATATCCACAATAAGTACATCGAATTCTGAATGTACCCTTTTCTAACTTATCATTAAAAACTACTCTCATATTGTTCTATTTTATTACATTACACGTATATTGATTCTATTTCTTAAGATTCAACTTCTTGATTCCTACATCCATTAACAAGCGAGCGAATTCTGTTCCATTAATTAGGCGAACCTTTGCGTCTTTAGCTTTGGCCTTTGCTTTGTCAGTGAAATCATCTGCACTTGAGATTAGCCACAACAACTCATTGCAATCCTGTGCGTCGTGGTTCTTTTGGTAAGCAATGATCTGATCAACACCCCAGTCTCCTGTAATATTCTTATGTTTCTTTACTTGAACAGAAACCCTTAGATTTAGCCACTCAAAATATGCGACTCTGTCAGCATCTCCGTCTTCGGTCTTCGATTCATTCTTTGCCGGAGTTGTCACAATATCTGCACCAATTGCGCGTAAGTAGTTTTCAACCAATTGTTCAAATGTCTTATCATTTGTACATTCCTGTACTACTTTTTGCATAGTCTGACAAGTCTCTCCAAAAAACTCTTCACGCAAATTTATCGGTTTCTTATCTTCTGCACGTTTTATGGCCTTTTTGATTATTTCCTCCAGCCCCGTTATATCAGAGTTTGTTTGCATAATTTTCATACGGGATATCAGATTCCCATCAGCATACTCATCTCTAACCAAATCAGGATGTAGAACCTTTACATTTCTATAGAAACCTAAGTCAACACAACTTTGTGTTCCTTCGTAATATAAATAGCCATTATCCGGTCCATCGGTGTGATGCAAAGATATCCCTAAATTAGTGTAATGTTCTACAGGTAAAGATTCATTTGACAGAACCTTATCATCCAATATCTCGCAAATGCTAAAAGTTCCGTATGATGGCACGAGTACAATATCACCGGCTTTCATATTGTTGATGAAATTGTACAAACTCCAACGACTGCGAGGAAGGTTGCTAATTTTCCATTCATCCTTAATCCACTCATTCATATATTCAATTCCCTTCGAACGAACACCTTCAACAAACTCGTCTGTTGAGAAATCACTCCATCCAATAGAGATGAGGTTATGCTTACGGAACAGATGATCCGACATCTGCCATGCATTCTGCCCACCTGTTATTCGGTGTAACCAATATTGTTTTTCTCTTTCAGCCATGTTCTTTTTGAACTTGATTTCTTTTGCCCTATATGTCTCGTGCGCACTATATATTATATTGTATTTGTTAGCTTTTGTTTTGTTTCTTCGTTTTGTCCTGCTCTCGCCGCTGTTCCGGCGAGCTTTATCCTTAACTTAGTCCTTTTCACTATTTTGTGTCCTGTACTACATTGTTCTACTGATCTGCATACAAAAAGCAACAACATCTTCCGACATTGTTGCTTATAAAAGGATTTATTTCAGTTGTCCGCAAAAATAGGACAACTCATGTTTACTCTTTCACTTCCTCTGCCTCATTGAATGGCAGCTCTTCCGGAGGGTTGGTGAAGTTTATTGTGCGTTTGTCTGAAATAACCGTATCGCCCAACTCTTGCCGTCTCTGCTGGGCAATTTCAGTTGACTACAATCTGTAGCCAACTCACTTCCTTCCTGTTTGAGACGGGTTTTGAGAACGCTCCAATACTTCCGTGGATTCTCGCTGTCTGTTAACACTTGGATAACATCCACAATTGAGAAGAAGTATTTCTCTTGTTTCTCGTCCCAAACGTACCGCACTTGCTTGCCGTCAAAAAGTTGGATTTCGTTTTGCTCTGCCATAATCTTTCAATTATGGTGCAAAGTTACAAAAAAAATCTGACATATGCAAGTAGATCGCAAGAAAAATTTCACTTTTCCCCTTTTATAAGCAAATCAGTATGTCAAAGGTCTTTCGCCCTCATCCGTGTCGGGCACAACTTTTATATTGTTTGTTTTCTTTCTATGTGACATCAATGTGTACCTATATAACAAAAGCAACAACTCCGAAGAATTGTTGCTTATAGGAATAAAGTTTTGGGGAGATTGTTTATCCTATCTCCTTAATCAAATCATCCAGTGATTCGTAATGAATCGTTTCGCCTCGCTCTGCCTCTTTGACAGAAATCTCTAATGATTTCTTAAACTCTTCACTCATTGTCTTCTCCTTTCTTGCCAAATAAATATTCATGCGAGCCGGTATCAGTTAACAATAGCGTGAGCTGCTTATCGTTCTGCTTCCACACCAGCAACCAGTCATCCTCAATATGACATTCCCAAAGACCGGCAAACTCCTCGGTTAGCATATGAGGTCGGAACTCGTCAGGCAGACAACCATCCTCCATTAGGATAGCCACCACATCCCATAAATCGTCTATGCGCTTGCCCTGGCGCTTGCATTCCCTGACGGATTTCTCGAACCGGGCAGTAGTATCAACGCTATACATCATTTAAACTTGTTAATTAGCTCCTCTAATGAGTTATAATGATTGATACGACCGGCCGCGATATCAGCCATTGCGTAGTCCAAGCCGCACATGGGGCGTTTTTGTCCTGCGGAATTGTTTTGTGCTACAGTTGCTTGCATATCAGCCTCCTTTCGTGTTTACCTTTGTTCCGCAAAGGTACAACATTTTTTTGATATATGCAAATTTTTGAGCAAGAAAATGTCTTTTTACGTCATTTTTCTTTCTTTCCTATAAGTACACATTAAGTCAATGTCCGTTTCTGCATTGTTTTCCGTGCCGCAGCAGCACTAATCTTTTGCACTATAAGTCCGTGCGCACTATTTGTTGTTCTTTTTGTGATCACAAGTTAACCTGATAACTTGCAACCGTATTTTCGTTCCTTAATATATTGCTTTGTGTTCGTATTATCATTTCGCTAGCATCAACAAAATGATAACACGCACAAAAAACGGTAACTCCGTTCAATAGTGGAATTACCGTTTACTTGCGCGCTTTTGCGCTATATATAATAAAGTGTAGTTGCTACCAAATAATCATGCTTTGAGGCATGATTCGATGTATATATACAATGTTGCCTTCAACGGAATAGATGATTGCCATCTTTTTGCCAAATGATATATTGCGCATCAATTGACCATATTTGATTGATAACTCAACATCCACACCGGGAAGTTCTGCATATTGTTCTATCCAATCTAAATGCTTTCCCAACAGCTCATATTGTCTGCGAGCCGTTAATGGAGCAGCACATTTCTTATGAATAAACTCCTTCAACTGCGCAATATCAGAATAAGCTTTTGATTTGAAACGAATGGTGTAATGCATCAACGTGCCTCCCTAATATCATTCAAACCATACGCTTGACCAAGTTGCTTGGCCAATTCATCCATAAACTCCCCACGAGTGTAGTACACTTCGTTTACGTTATTGCCCATTATCGGGAAACTGGCTTTTTCTCTAGTCGGTGTTGCTAACATACTTTTTGATTTTTGTTGTCCGTATTACCTTTGACGTAGCAAAGGTACGAAAAATATTTGACATTCGCAAATATTTCAACAAAAATCTTTCACGACACCGCTACAATTCTTCTTCTTGCACGTTCGTGTTACCAAACGCGCGCGGTAATTTCCACTATGTCAATGTCCGTTTCTGCTTTGTTTTGAGTGCTGCAGCAGCACTAATCTTTTGCACTATACGTCTCGTGCGCACTATTTATTGTTCTTTTTGTGATCACAAGTTAACCCGATAACTTGCAACCAGTTTTCGCTTTGTCTATAGCGAAACAGTGTGATTATTTGACATAGCAAACAAGAAAAGAACAACTTGCATTCACAAATTGTTCTTATCTTGACAAAACGGTATTTTTCTATCTTACCAGTCTAACGCCTCTTCCTTGAGTAGAAAATCTGTCAGCGATATAGTAAGAATTCCATTATCATCGTGCCATGGCACTACCGGTGCATTCTGAATCAGCACTCGCTTGAATCCGTCGCCTATCTTCCTGAATGACTGCGTCTCTTGTTGCCGTTTGTCACCGGAAGGAACCTCAAAAGCCGATTGGATATAATAGCGTCTGCTTCCGCTGTTGGCAACAAAATCCACCTCATATTGCTTGCGCTTTGGCTTGTCGTTTTCGTCCTTCTCTACCACCGGAACGATACCTACATCTACCGAGAACCCGCGAGTAACCAGTTCGTTGTATATCATGTTCTCCATCAGATGACCGTCATCTTGCTGCCGGAAATCCAACCGAGCATTACGCAAACCCAAATCGGCAAAGTAGTATTTCTGCTGGGCACTGATATACTGACGACCTTTCACGTCATAACGTCGCGCTTCACTTAGCAGAAAAGCATCTTTTAGATAACCGATATAGCTGTTTATCGTGTTCTGCGAGATGGTTGACTGACGCTCCGACTGGAAAGTGTTCTTGATCTTCAGCGTATTGGTCAGCGAACCCACCGAGGAAGCAAGCACGTCTGTCAGTATGCCTATTTCTTCCACCCCGCGCAAATGGTAACGGTTAATGATGTCTGACAGATATACATTCTCAAACAGATTCTTTAGATACTGTTCCCGCTCTTCTGTCTTCTCCGTCTGCCATACTTGAGGCATTCCTCCGAAACGGAAATACTTGCTCAACAACACCTGCGGATGCTCGTCATACAGCGTACATATATCCGCAAATCGGAACGGGCTGACGCGTATCTCGTCTCCTCTGCCACGAAACTCGGTAATGATATCAGTGGACAGGAATCGAGAATTGCTTCCCGTCACATATACATCCAGATTGTCGCGGTGCAGAAATCCGTTCAGTACAGCTTCAAAGCCCTCAACCAACTGTATCTCGTCCAATAAGACATAGTGCATCTCATTGTCCTTTGTGCGCTCTGTCACATAGCGGTAGAGAGCCTCGGGCTGAAGATACTGCTGGTTCATGAAGTCATCAAGGGCGAGTGCTATGATGTGGTCATCCTTTACCCATTGCTCCATCAGATGGCGACGGAACAGGTGAAATAACAAGTATGATTTTCCACATCTGCGAATGCCCGTGATTACCTTTACCATACGGTTTCCGCGCTTGCTGTCCAAGCGGGTGATGTACTCTGAACGACTTACTTCCTTCATGCTCTATTGAAAATTTTTGCAAAGATATGCATTTTTTTTCAATAAAGCAAATAAATCGTACTTTTTTTGTCAAAATAATCACACTATTTCAAAGATCGCTTTCTTTTGGAAACATTTGGGTGTCTACTTTTTTCAGGATAAGACACTTGCAGTTTTGACAGTTTTGTCAGTTGCCAAAAATCTGCTGCTTGTATATAGCAAAAAGTTGAACATTCGCACTCAAATAAATCCGTTTCAAATAAAGGTCCGTTTAATTGAACCTACCTGCCACGAAAGCTTGTTCGCTGAATGTGATTTACAATACATTACATAGAAAATTGCGCATGCTCTATTGCTGAAAAAAGAATATAGAGAAAGAACTTAAGAATACGAGCAATAGCATCATTTCTGCCGATAATATGACAGGCGAAATTGTCAAGTTATCTTTGCGAAGTGAAAATTTTAGCAAAATATATGTAATATATTTGCATTTGTCAATTTTTTTTTGTACCTTTGCACGAAATTGTAAAAGCAATGCATGCACAGTTAAAATATATCCGTTTGTGCTTGTGCTGTGCATTGGTGCACCTCTCCTTAACGCCATGAATGCAGGTTAAGCGAGGTGTTTTTTAGTTGTAATGGCGTGTAATCGGTTGTTGCTGCAAATATGCTCATGGTTGCGGATGCGAACGATGATAAGTTCGTGTATGCAGGTTATAAGTGTATGAGAATGAACATGCAAGGTGAAAAACATGAGCGTTCAAATAAACGGACCTTTATTTGAAACGGATTTATTCAGGGGAGAAAATCCAACTTTTGCTATAAATATGCAGATAATTTTTTGAAACTGACAAAACTATCAAAACTACCAGAGCACATTTTTGAAAATCTCAAAATCTCATGACAAAATAGTGCTGCTGCGGCACTGAAAACAAAGCAGAAACGAACATTGACATAGTGAAAAACAAAAATTTAGGAAAAAAGGAAAGATTTGTGCCGGAATATTTGCATTTGTCGATTTTTTTCCGTATCTTTGCGAAATTTTCGCAAGATAACCGACTAAAACAATACAATTATGGCACAGGAAACGCTCAAAAGTCTGATAGCAGTCATTATGACTCTGCCGCTTCATGAGCAGGAGCAGGTGGTTCAGGAGTTACAGGGTAACATCTCTATGCTCAAAACCAATGCCGCGCCCACAGACGAGCAGAAAGCGCGTTTGCGTATGGCTTATCAAGAGGCGCAGGACGGGAATGTTATCTCTCAGGTAGATGCTCATAAGATGATTGAAGAGTTTGTCCCTGAAGCATTGACTCAAACTGTATGAAAGTGGTTTGGACAGAGCAAGCCACTCGCGGCTGGCGAGAGGTGGCCAATTATATTGTACGGGAGTTTGGTCAACGTGGTTTGGAACAATTCCAACTGCGAACCATTGAATGTGAAGATGCGATTGCACAATTCCCGAACAGCGGCTCTATTGAATGGGATGACTCCGGTGAAACGGCTACCTATCGTTCGTGTATCGTGCATAGGAGAAGCAAGATGCTGTATTTCGTGAAAGATCAAACAGTGTATATAGCTGACTTTTGGGACGTAAGGGCTAATCACTAATCTATAATAGATATATTTCCTTTTTGCCTGACATGAGAGAGATCTCGTGTCAGTTTTTTTATGGTTGTTTTTCACTATGCCTTGAAATATGTACATGGGAGATTGGGTTCTCGTGTGGACGCAAAAATAAAAATAATTTAAGTGAAGCCAACACGATAAAAGGGCAAAAAATAGTGCGACTGCGGTACTGAAAACAAGGCAGAAATGATCATTGAAATGATGTAAATAAACAAAATTAAGGCAAAAAAGGGAAAATTTTGCTCAAATGTTTGCAAATGTCAAAAAAATTTCGTACCTTTGCAGTTGCAAAGGTTTAACGACAAAAATCTGACAATTATGGCACAGGAGACATTGCAAAGCTTGCTTGGGGTTGTGTTGACTTTATCCCCACAGGAACAGGAGTGGTTTGCACTCAAGTTGAATGAAAAACTTGATTTGCAGTTTGAGCATACCCGCCCCATGACTCGTGAACAGTTGCTTGCGAGTGCTGAGGAGGGAATGCGCCAAATTAAGGCCGGCGAGTACCTAACGAACGAAGAGGTGTTTAAAGAAGAGATGAATGTGGCTGTATGAGAGTCGTTTGGTCACATCGCGCTTACGACAATTACCAAATAGTAAAAAGGTACATCAAGCGCAAATTCGGAGAGCGTAAAGTTCGTGAGTTTTGTAGCGAGGTTCGTAAGGCAACTATACAAATCTCCCACCACCCAGACAGAGGTTCATATGAACTATTGTTAGAGGGAGGAAGTTATGAATATCGTAGCATCCTTATCAATGGATTAAGTAAGTTGGTATATGTTGCAGAAGACGATATAATCAATGTCGCAGACTTTTGGGATTGTCGTTGGGAGCCTGAGAGGATAACTGAAGGGCTCTAATTTTCAGACATAATATTTTTCTTTTTTGCCGGACATGAGAAGAATCTCGTGTCTTGCTGTTTTATTTACATCACTTCAAGAAAAGAAGGGGTGCTGTACGTTTTTCGCTATGGCAAAAAAGAATATATAGAAAGGGGACGCATTAAGAGCAATAGTGAAGATAAGAAAAGGATCATCACGGGATCATCTCCCAAGAAGAGTACAAACAGAACAAAATAGAAGCAATTTATATAATAAGGAAAAAGGAACATGATTATAGTCTATTGGTTTAGATCATAATCACAATATGATAAATAGTGCGCACGAGAGATATAGTGCAAAAGATTAGTGCTGCTGCGGCACTGAAACAAAGCAGAAACGAACATTGACATGTTGGATTACCGTAAAATGTTGGCAATTTGCTTTTGCAAAAGTGACAAAATATAGAAAAATCACTTTCCAAAAGTAAAAATGTTGCTGAAAATTTGCTTTTCTGGAATAAAAGTTGTATCTTTGCAGCGTGTTTCATTAAAAGAGCTACTGCTATGTTACAAGAAAGCCAATTCAGACAACTGCAATCAGAGTCTATGCGCCATGTGCGCGAGGTGGATCTGACGCACAAGAGGTATCTGTACAGCCAAATCAACTGGGATGCGCGACTTATCGGTATTCGCGGTGCACGAGGAACAGGTAAAACGACGATGCTGCTGCAATACATCAAAGAGCATTACGCCGATCTGAGCAAGGTGCTGTATGTGACGTTGGATAGTTTCAGTTTCCAATTGATGACGCTGTACGATGTAGCGGAATATGCTTATACGCACGGCATCGAGGCGCTGTTTGTTGACGAGGTGCATTACATGCTGCAATGGGGGCAGCAGATCAAGAACATCTTCGACTCGTTTGCCGACCTGAAGATTGTCTATACCGGTTCATCGATGTTGCAGATTGACGAGGCGCAGACAGATTTGTCCAGACGCCAGACGGTCTATGACCTGCACGGGTTCTCGTTCCGTGAGTATCTATTGTTCAAGGGTATATATCGGCACGATGCAATTAGTCTGGAGGATGTTCTGAACAATCACGCATCGCTGGAGATGGAGATAACTTCCGCTATCAAGCCTTTGATGCACTTTGGTGAC
>Ga0310694_10001791_pt1 | contig 23533 bp, 25 predicted proteins | sample 174DNAGHGhighgp2_FD_203884 | JGI IMG/M metagenome (GOLD analysis project Ga0310694, IMG submission 203884) | Sheep rumen microbial communities from Palmerston North, Manawatu-Wanganui, New Zealand - 1742 DNA GHGhigh gp2 (v2) (version 2) | ecosystem: Host-associated > Mammals > Digestive system... | reverse complement strand
TACAAAGATACGAAAAAATACGCACCTCTGCAACTTTATTTAGTTAACTAATGTATTGAATATTAGATAGTTAGTTAAATAATGAAACAATAAATTACCACCCAAATTGACGCAGAACCTAAACTTCAAAAAACGGTCCTGAAATCGTTTTATCTAATCGCGACCTTGATACTCTTTTCGCCAATCTTTATTATTACTACGCTACCAGTCTGAAGAGTGGTATTGATCATTGCACTCTTCACCAAATGTTCAGACGGGAAAATGATCATTTAGAACCCATCAATTTTATATACTATAGTGTTATATGGATACGATATTCTTTTAATACCATATGGTCTGTCTATGCCACGACAATACTTTGTAATAACTTTCTGCTCGTAGATTTTAATAATATCATGCCAACTAAAAGTGTTTCTGCATGTATTATCATCATACTCTTTTTCTTTATAGAATACTATGGTGAATGTCTGATTTGGAAAAAGACACTTTATAAAAAGTCGTATAGATGTTGAGGGCTTCCACCAACAGTTGTCGATGTTAGCAGATGTTGCAATGTGAAAAAAAGAAGAACATTCAGGACAATGCCCTTTCATAAGATATTTTTTTATGTAAAGCCCCTCATCCTCAACATTTTTGTCGTCGAACCAAATCCACAGAGTGTCCTCTTCATTATTATTGATAGAAACAATTATCTGTTCTGCCTGAAAATCATTATATTCCACGATGACAGTATCAGCTTTTATTTCATATGCATAGGAATTCAAATGCATGAATGAAAATAATAAAAAGAGAATCATAGTTACAGTTTTTTGATTCCTCCCACGACTCTCGCTTCGTACTCTTCCTATTCTTATCATATGGTTTCCGTCTTAATTATACTATGTTCAAAACAAACCGTTTCCTAATAGATTGCCCGAAAAATCGATGATTCTGTGATTTCCCGTTCAAAAAACGCAGGCCCAGCCAAACTTACGAACCAAATCTTGCAAAAGGCTACGGTCGCGCATAGGAATGGTGACTGCAACGGTTTCGCGCTGATTGTCACGCTCTGCAATGTTGGCAGTATCAAGGTCATACTGCGTCTGCATGTTCATCCAAATATCAGCTGAGATGCCAAGGGCTTTTTCCAAAGCAACAGCAACGCTGAGTGACACGTTGCGTTTGCCATTGATGGTCTCGCTGAGCACAGAGGGCTTGATACCTGTCTCAGCCGCCAGTTGCTTCTGAGTCATGCCACGCTCCTTGAGTTCGTCCTTAATCATTTCGCCAGGATGTGTGGCTACGAATGGAGTTAATACTTTCTTACTCATAATGCTTCGAAATTTCAAATAATAATGCGTTTACAATGATGCCTGTTTCATCAGGCGAGCTGTAGAAGAAAAGGCGATATTGTGTGTTTATCCATACGGCATCGACACCATTGAGGTCGCCTTTCTTTTTCTCGTAGTGGAGCGACTTGATTTGGAAAAGGTCCTCCAGTCTATTGACAGCCTTGATGTAGTTGACCACTTTGATGTATTGCTTCACTACATCCTTAGACAGCCGTTTATACTGGTGGTCTTGGGTCTCACCATTGGTGTAGAGTTCCTCTAAAGCCGTGTTGTCAAATTCAATGTTCATTGTCTTAATACATGTCTGACGGGTGCAAAGATAAGAATTATTTTGCGAATAATTATCATTTTTGCGAACTTTTTTATCGTTTTAGTTTTTTTTGATATCAAAGTTGTTGCTGTAAGAGAAAAGTAAAACCCTTATATGCCATTAACGGGCACATAAGGATTATTACAATTTCAGTATGCGATTGGCATCAGCCTGACTACAAAAGTACACAATTATTCTGCATCCGCCAAATGTTCAGACGAAAAATGATCATTTAGAGTTCGCATCAATCTTATATGACGAGCTCACTTTAAACAAAAGGTAATTATTACCATTGTTATAAAACATCTGAAGCCATCCGCCAGTTATTATAAACTTACTGCATTGTGGTAGGACACTACAAAACTCATGACCATCAAGATATTCTTTTTTCTTTTCATCTACATAGCTTAAATCTGTTATTATTATATTTGATCCAGAGAGGGTATAATTTCCATATATTTTGTTGTTTGTTGAGGAGACGTACATCCTTGCATCGTCTTTCCCCAATTTAATGATATTCATCCAGTCACGACTATAGCTCAACGCTTCTGATTTTCGGACCATTCCTGTAGACACATCACCATATCCATAGAGCTTCCAAGTGACATCGCTGATATTTACTACGTCTTCCTCTTTATGGTAGGGTATCTTTAGTAATTCTGTCAACTTCACTCGCTTCTTGAGCATTTTTCTAACATATTTCGTCGGCAAACGATGATATGTCAAATTTTCAGGACGATGAGTTCTAAAAACAATTGAGTCCTTTGAGAAAGAGACAATAGGCAGAGTATCACACATCATCACGTATCCTTTTCCGTCGCTTTCATACTTAAATAATGTGTCATTGGTAATTCTGAATTTAAGCCCAAACATAGCCATCTGTGGTGGTTGCCAGGCATATGTCCAAGTATTATCAAGAGGTCTTACTATCGAGTCTTTCTTTGAACATTCGTAAATAAAAGCAGGCGGACTATCAGGCGACCTGTAAAGTGCCCAGTATCCAACACCGTTCTGCGTTATCACCTGGAAGTAGGATTGCTTGCATGAAGTGAATAGTGTAGACAGGATTGAAAACACTATAATCACAAATGGAATCATAGTTACAGGTTTTTGATACCTCCGACGACTCTCGCTTCGTACTCTTCCTATTCTTATCATATGGCTTCCCTCTGAATTATACTATGTTCAAAACAAACTGTTTACTAATATATTGCCCGAAGAATCAAAACCTGTCCCTTTGATTTTGAACATTTAGTATTATCCCCACTGACTAGACAGCTACAGTTTCTTCTACCTTTTCTTCCAATGCGTCCTTGATGTAGGCATTGATGGATATTCCTGCCTGTAGTGCAAGCATAGCTATCTGGCGGTGAATGGTGGGAGTGAGGCGCACGTTCAAAACGCCAGTATAGCTCTTGTCAGGCTCAATGCCTTCATCTTGGCAATAGGCCAGATAGTCATCAACAGCCTCATGAAAGGCGTTGGTCAGTTCCTTGACACTCTCACCCTCGAAGTTCACCAGACCGTTGATGCCCTCAATCTTACCAAAGAACACCTGGTCCTTATCGCTGTAGTTCACCGAGCCGATATAGCCTTTGTACGTCATTGTATTCATATTGTGGTCCTCCTATTTTTGTTTAATTAATCCTGCTTCACGTAAATCGTCCAAAACCTGCTTCATGGCATACTCTTTCATAATGTTGCCAGGATGAGGTTTGTGCAACATGATGGGGCGCTTGTCGCCATTCTTGAATATCAACCTCAATCCAGATGTTCTGCCCTTGTTACTACGCTCGTAGCCATAGCCCTCCAACAGTCGTTGCATCTCGTCGAACGTGAAGTCCGAGGGCATTTTCAGGAATCTTTCTCTGAGTTTTTCTTTCGTTCCCATGTTAATACTTCAACTTTCCGCCTGCAAATGTAACTATTATTTAGTTACAAACCAAATGTTTTTGTCACTTTTTTGTTTTTACATTGTATTTTTATGGAATGTAGATGTGCTTAAATAAACAAAAGGCGTATCAATACCATCATGCACTTATTTTTGCCAAGACATAACATTGAAAAAGGAAAAAGTCCCTGTTTATAGGGCTTTCCAGCGATTATAGGGGGGCAAAGACCTAACGTAACACCTAACATAGAGTTAACACAGACCTAACATGAGATTTGTGGTTTGAGATTTGAAATTTAATTTTTAATGTTTAATCTTTAATTTTTATGTTAGGTCTATGTTAGGTCTATGTTAACTCTTATGTTAGGTGTTGAAGCCCTATTTCTGACACTAATTACTTAAATATCAATAAGATAGCAAAAATCAATGTTAAGTCTTGGGGAAAATAAAGTTTTTGACGAGAAAACGATTTTTTTGACGAGAAGACGAGAGAACGAGATTTACACTTCTCAAGCAAGGAGCGTCTCGGTGGAGGGCGCCGAGCGTCACCTTGGTGAGCAAGGGGTATCACCATAGTTAGTACGGAGCGTCTCCTTGCGATGCTTCGAGACGCTCCTTGGTGGGGTCGAGAGACGCTCGTTGCTCGAAAAGTGTATTTTTCGGCTGAACCAAGCGATGAAAAATCTATCAACAAAAGAGGTCCTATTTTGTGTGTTTTGTGTTTACAAATGTTAAATATTGCGCTTCCATGCAACTTTTCTACTCTATAATTTGGTTTATATTATAAACTTATTTATCTTTGCACCGCAATCCGGATGAATCGTGCCTTGTCCGACCTTTCTGCAGGAGGAAGGATGGGGCACAAAAGAGAGTTAAACAACATTTCTTTTAATCATCAAAACGTAAACAACAATGGAAGAGAACATGAATTTGACTGCCGAGCGCAGTCTGGAAATTATTCGAGAATCGATTGAGCGCAGCCAGCGCACGATAACCCGCAATTCGGCTGTGCCAATGATATGGTGGGGCGCGTGCGTTGTAGTATTCTCATTAATTATTGCCTATCTGTGGGCCAATCACGGCGGACCAGCCTGAAATGCCTTGTGGGCCGTCATGTGGCTGGTGGGCTATGTAGGCAACCGAATCATTGACAAGAAGAAAGAAACCGTTCCAACGACATTTGTAGGCAAGGCCATCGGCTATGTCTGGGCTACATTCGGTATGTTCTGCGGAGGCCTCGGCATCATGTTCGGCTTCATAGGCAGCGGCATCCTGCCCTTGGAACTGATCTTGCCAAAAGTGTATGCTTTCGGCTGTATTACGAGCGTCATCTCCCTGTGTTTCGGAATGGGAACAACCATCACGGGACTGCTTATCCGCAACCGTATCATTCAGATTTGCGGCTTCATTGCGGGCTTGGGCGGCTTCTTCGGTGCCCTGCATTTCCCTGGCCACGAACAACTGTATGTGATGGCTGTCGTAGCAGTTATCGGCCTCATCGTTCCTGGAGCGTTGATTCATTTACAAAATCAAAAGTAAGGAGGGCACAACTATGTTCCAGCCATTAGACCCACTGCTGCACGCCGAGTTGCGACTGGCCGTGATGTCGCTGCTCATTAGTGCCGACGAAGCCGAGTTCCCCTACATCAAGGAGCAGACGGGAGCCACAGCGGGCAATCTGAGCGTGCAGGTCGATAAGCTTTCTGCGGCAGGCTACATTGAAGTAGAGAAGACCTTCAAGGGCAAGCGTCCCTGCACCATCTGTCGCATCACAGACCAAGGACGGCAGGCGTTCGAGACATACATCGAAGCATTGAAATCGTATCTGGCCATCGACAAGTCTTGAAGTGCCACATACAAAGAGAATGCTGTTCCCTTAGAGGAAACGGTCACATGGTCACAGCCGTGACCTGTGACCGTTTTGTGCACATTGGACATAAGCTAAGAATTATGAAAGCGATGCTAAAAAACGTGAAACCTGCTTGTGTTACAAAGTTTTGCAGTACCTTTGTACCTCAAACGGCATGTTTTGCGTGCTGGGTAACAGAATATGTAAATTGTAAATAGTCAAATAGTGAAATAGAAATGGTTAGTCTGACAGGAATAGCAAGAAACTTTTTCAAGTCACGCTGGAAGGAGCTGGACCGCTACGATACGCAGGGCGAGCAGATGCAGCGCGAGGTGCTGGCACGACTCATAGAAAGGGCCAAAAGCACAGAATATGGCCGTAAGCACATCTTTGAGACCATCCGCTCGTACGAGGACTTCGTGCGCAACATACCCGTAAACACCTACGAAGAGCTGAAGAACGACATAGACCGCATGCGTCAGGGCGAGAGCGACGTGCTGTGGCCTGGTCGCGTGAAGTGGTACGCCAAGTCGAGCGGCACCACCAACGACAAGTCGAAGTTCATACCTGTGTCGCCAGAGGGCTTGAAGCACCTGCACTATAAAGGTGGTGCCGACGCTGTGGCAATGTACCTGAGGAACAACCCCCAAAGCCGCATGTTTGACGGCAAGGGTCTGATACTGGGTGGCAGTCATGCTCCCAACTACAACCTGCCTGGCTCACTGGTGGGCGACCTGAGCGCCATCCTGATTGAGAACATCAACCCGATAGTGAACCTGGTACGCGTGCCCAAGAAGGAGACAGCCCTGCTTGCCGACTTTGAGGAGAAGCGCGACCGCATAGCACGCGAAGCCATCGGCAAGAACGTGACCAACCTGAGCGGCGTGCCCTCGTGGATGCTCTCTGTGCTGAACCGCGTGATGGAGCTGTCGGGCAAGACGCATCTGGAGGAGGTGTGGCCCAACCTGGAGGTGTTCTTCCACGGTGGTGTGGCCTTCACGCCTTATCGTGAGCAATACCAGCAGCTCATCACCAGTCCGAAGATGCACTATATGGAAACCTATAACGCCAGCGAGGGCTTCTTTGGTTTGCAGAACGACCCCAGCGACAAGTCGATGCTGCTGATGCTCGATTATGACGTGTTCTACGAGTTTATGGATCTCAGCGGTCAAACCGCTGAGCACACTATCGTTCCCATCTGGGGCGTGGAGAAGGGCAAGAACTACGCCATGATTATCTCGACATCGTGCGGTCTGTGGCGCTATATGATTGGCGACACGGTGCAGTTCACCTCGACCAATCCCTACAAGATCATCATCTCAGGTCGCACCAAGCACTTCATCAACGCCTTTGGCGAGGAACTCATCGTTGACAATGCCGAGAAGGGACTGGCCTATGCCTGCGAGCAGACGGGCGCCCAGGTGCTGGAATATACGGCTGCCCCCGTGTTCATGGATGCCAACGCGAAATGTCGTCACCAGTGGCTCATCGAGTTTTCCAAGGCGCCAAACGATCTGGCACAGTTTGCCGTCCTGCTGGACAAGAAACTGCAGGAGATCAACAGCGACTACGAAGCTAAGCGCTACAAGGACATCACCCTGCAGCAGCTGGAGATTATCCCTGCCCGCAAGGACCTGTTCAACGACTGGCTGAAGGCCAAGGGCAAGTTGGGCGGACAGCACAAAGTGCCACGACTGAGCAATAGCCGCGAGCATATTGATCAGCTTCTGCTGTTAAATGAAAAATGAAAGATAAAGATGAGAGATATGATTAGATTTTGCAACAGAAAAGACTGGAAGGCATGGGGAGGCATAATTATTGTCTTCTCTCTCATCTTTCATCTCTCATCTTTGTTCGTATCCTGCGCTCGCATGGGCAACCCAGACGGTGGCTGGTACGACGACACACCACCCAAGGTGGTGGACGCATCACCCAGCGACAAAGCAGTGGGGGTGGATGCCAAACAGGTGGTCATCAACTTTGACGAATACATCAAGATTGAGAATGCTCAGGAGAAGGTAATCATCTCGCCACCACAGATAGAACAGGCCGACATCAAGGCTGCTGGACGACGTATCGTGGTCAACCTGAAAGACTCGCTCAAGCCCAACACCACCTATACCATCGACTTCAGCGACGCCATCGTCGATAACAACGAGGGCAACCCCATGGGCAACTATACCTACAGCTTCTCTACAGGCACAAATATCGACACCCTCGAGGTGAGCGGTTACTGTCTGAACGCAGAGAACCTGGAGCCCATCAAGGGAATGCTGGTGGGACTCTATGAAGACTTCGAGGACTCGCTCTTCCACACCCAGCCCATGATGCGCGTGTCGCGAACCAACGGCAGCGGACAGTTTACCATCAAGGGGGTGGCACCAGGCGCCTATCGCGTCTATGCCCTGCAGGATGCCGATGGCGACTTCGTCTTCGGACAGAAGAGCGAGATGATAGGTTTCTTGCACGACAGCATCAAACCCTCGTGGAAACCTGACGTGCGACAGGATACCATCTGGCGCGACTCGCTGCATATCAGCAACATCCTGCGCATAGACTACACCCACTTCCTGCCCGACGATGTGACGCTGCTCTGCTTCCAGGAGCCGCAGACGGACCGTTATTTCCTGAAGAACGAAAGGCAGACGCCTGAGAAGTTCGGACTCTTCTTCAGTTATGGACATGACTCGCTGCCTGAGATTCAAGGTCTTAACTTCGATGAAACCGATGCTTTTGTCATCGAGCCGTCCCTCCATCGCGACACCGTCTATTACTGGTTGCGCGATACTACATTAGTCAATCTGGACACGCTGCGCATGCAGGTACGCTACGAGATGACCGACTCTACAGGCATGCTGGTGGCACAGACCGACACCCTCGAGGTACTGTCGAAAGTACCCTATGCCCGTCGTATGAAAGATCTGCAGAAAGAACGCGAGAAATGGGAGAAGGAACAGGAACGCAAACGAAAGCGCGAAGAGCCCTACGACACCATCATGCCTGCCAAGGCCCTACAGCCAAAGCTGAGCGTATCGGGACAGATAGACCCCAACCGCAACATCATCTTCGAGATGCCTGAGCCGCTCGTCTTTTGCGACACAGCAGCCATCCACCTGCAGACCATGATTGACTCGGTGTGGTATGATGTGCCGCTGGAATTCCGACAGACCAACGTCCGCCTCTACGAGTTGTCGGCATCATGGAAAGCAGGCGATGAGTATTTGCTGCAGGTTGATTCGGCAGCCTTCCAGAATATCTATGGAAACGTGTCGAACGCCATCGAACAGAAGATCAAGGTGAAGTCGGAAGACGAGTACAGCATCCTCTACGTCACCATCAGCAACAGCCCTGTGACAGCCAACGACTCGTTGGCACAGATCATTGTACAACTGATGGACAACTCAGACAAGGTGGTGAGACAGGAACTTGTGGGTGAAGACATGATGGCCGACTTCTTCTACCTGAAGCCAGGCAAATACTACATAAGAGCCATCGTCGATCTGAACGGCAACGGACAATGGGACACGGGCATCTACGATGAGGACCTGCAGGCCGAACCCGTTTATTACAACCCTGAGGTTGTGGAATGCAAGGCCAAATGGGACGTGAACCGCACCTGGGATCTGACATCAGTACCTCGTTACAGACAAAAGCCACTGGCCATCACCAAACAGAAGCCCGACAAGCAGAAACAACTGAAGAACCGCAACTTGGAACGTGCCAAGAAACTGGGCAAGGAATATGTCCAGGGGTTGTAGTGATTGGTTAGAGGTTAGGGGTTATTGGTTAGGGGTTAATAGTTATTATAAACCTTAGTTTTGAATGACATGAAACGAATTCTATTGATGATAATGTTCTGTTGCAGCCTAATGGCTGTAAGGGCACAAAGCAATTGCGGCATAGAGAATACAGCATTCCGCTCAGGCGAGTTCCTGACCTACGATCTCTACTTCCACTGGAAGCTGGTGTGGGTCAAGGTGGGCATAGGCAACATGTCAACGGTGATGTCCACCTATGATGGCAAACCCGCCTACCGTACCACGCTGACCACAGGAGGCAACAGCAAACTCGATGGTATCTTCACCATGCGCGACACGTTGCTGTCGTACTGCGGTCTGTCGGACCTGGCTCCCCTCTATTACCGTAAGGGAGCCAAAGAGGGTAAACGCTACTATGTTGACCAGCTGTGGTACTCGTATCCCAACGGAAAGACCCATGTGAAGATACACCGTGTTAACCACAAAGGCAAGCGCACAGACGACGAGCAAGATTTCAACGAGTGTATCTACGACATGATGAGCATCTTCATGAAGGCACGCAACTTCGATGCCTCAACGATGAAGAAAGGCGACATTCTGCCCATGCCTATCATGGACGGTAAGAAGATGACCGACTCATGGCTGTTGTACAGGGGTACCGACACGTTTACAATGGAGGGCAACAAGAAAGAGAAGTTCCGCTGTCTGGTGTTCTCGTTCTACGAACGGGACAAGAAAAAGAACAAGAAGCACGAGCTGATACGCTTCTATGTGACTGATGACAAGAACCACCTGCCCGTACGCCTCGACATGAACCTCAGCTTTGGTACTGCCAAAGCCTATCTGCGCAGCTATCAGGGTGTACGCAACGAGATGACCTCAATCATCAAATAGGGTGTCAAAGGGCGTTTCGGAGAAGCGTTCTCGTGTCTTCGAGAATGGCAAGAAGCTCGTCCATCTTCTCGGCTCGCAACATGGCTATACGCGTCTGACGGAAGTTGGGAATAGCCTTGAAGACAGGCGTTGCCGCCAGATGACGACGGGTGTGGAGGATGCCACGATACTCGTCAATACGCTCCACATTGATACGTAACTGTTCTTCCAACACATCTATCTTCTCGTCGAGTGTCAGCTCACGACGACTGAACAGCCAGGGACAACCAAAGGTGGCACGACCTATCATCACAGCATCGACACCATACTCATCGAAGGCGCGGTCGGCATCGGCAAGCGACTTGATATCGCCATTGCCAATGATGGGGATATGGATGTGCGGATTACGCTTCACCTCACCTATCAGCGTCCAGTCAGCCTCGCCAGTGTACATCTGAGCACGGGTGCGTCCGTGGATGGTTAACGCCTGAATGCCACAGTCTTGTAACTGCTCAGCCAACTCGGTGATAATCAACTGCTCGTGATTCCATCCCAAACGGGTCTTCACCGTAACAGGTAGTTTCACAGCATCCACCACCTTACGCGTAATCTCCAGCATCTTGGGGATGTTCTGCAACATGCCGGCACCAGCACCTTTGCCAGCCACCTTCTTCACAGGACAACCAAAGTTCAAGTCGATAAGGTCAGGGCCTGCCTGTTCCACAATCTTGGCAGCCTCAACCATCGCATCCACATCACGACCATAGATCTGGATGCCCACAGGACGCTCCACATCGCTGATGATGAGTTTCTGCTGGGTGGACTTCACATCGCGTATCAAGGCTTCTGCCGACACAAACTCGGTATAGACCATAGCGGCACCAAAGCGCTTGCACAACAGACGGAAGCCAATGTCGGTGACATCCTCCATCGGTGCCAAGAACACAGGGCGCTCGCCCAAATCAATCGATCCTATTTTCATTGTTCTTTTGTTTTTGTTCTGTTAGAAAGGAACTGTCGAGGTAAACGTGAGACGCTCGCCGCTGACAGGATGATTAAAACTGAGCACCTCTGCATGCAGGTACAGACGGTCGGCCCGTCGACCATAGAGAAGATCGCCCTTGATAGGGGTACCAAGACCTTCTTCATGGGCACAATGCATGCGTAACTGATGGGTGCGACCAGTATGGGGAATGAGGGAAATACGGGTGATGCCGTTACTGACATCAAGTACCTCATAGTCGGTAACAGCCGTCTTGCCGTATTGATGATCCACAAGCTGTCGGGGGCGATCGGTCAAGTCGGGTCTCAAAGGCAGGTTGATGGTCCCTTTCCCATGAACCTCCCCATCGAGTAGGGCTATATACCTTTTATATATAGTATGCTGGTCAAACTGACGTTGCAAATGATGGTAGGCCTCGTCGGTGAGGGCAACAACCATCAGTCCCGAGGTGTCCATATCCAGACGATGCACCATCCTGACGCTTGGGTACTGCTGGCGCAGCATAGTCTCTACTGAAGGCTCATCACTCTTGCCTGGCACAGACAGCATACCCGCAGGTTTGTCGATGACCAGAAGCACAGCATCAGCATAAAGGATGGTATGGGGCTTATGGGGTCTCTGAGACCTATAAGGCCTATGGGTCCCATAAGACCCATTAGCCCCATCTCCTGCTCCTATCATCCATTCAAGAATTGGTTTGCATTTCCCTTGACAGGCAGGATAATAGTGGTCATGATGACGCACCTCCATGCGGGGCGAACGACCCTGCCAGAACTCAGCCATACAGAGCGGACGAAGGTGATGAAGGAAAGCATACTGCAACAGCTTGGGCGCACAACATTCACCAGAACCCGAAGGCGGCACTTGTTGGGCGGTTGGGGCAAAGATGGCTGTCAGCGAGCGACGCTCACCCGCTTGGTTGAGCATCTCGAAATGGTCGAAAAGCCAACGCTGCAGGGCATCAGAACGCTGTTTGCGCTCCTGTCGTAAGCGTGCAATCTCGTCTGCATAGGTCTTTACTTCTGCCTCGGCAGATGCCAATCGTTCCTGCCAGCGTCGTTTCAGACGACGTAACTCAGCCTTCTGAAACTGACTCTCACGAATCAATGCATCAAGCTGACCTTCTGTGCGAAGAGCATCGCGCCTCGTCTTAGCTGCTTGCACCATCGTCTTATAAGCACTTATCTCACTTTCAGCCTCAGCTTGCAGATGCGAAAAACGGTCTTGTGCCGACACATAGTCATTGGCACTTTCGAGCATCGTAACACGACTGTTGATAGCTGATATGCGTGCCTCTTCCTGTTTGAAATAGCCATCGGCTTGCAGGTAGTCGAAGACAGCCGGCACAAACCAAGGATGATTCTCACGTCCCTGTATCTGTCCGCTATATGCCGCAAGGAACCCCAGCTGTCCATCAGCATCCTCACATACCAGCACTCCAAACATCTTGCCAGCCTGCACCTCATCGTGCCAGTCGGATTGCGCAGCCACATACGCTTTCACCTCTTCTGCTGCGAGCAGACACAGGGGGTCGGGCTCGTAACTGAAGGGGTTGTTAAGTGTTGCCGGACGTGGCAGATCGGTATGTAGCGGATGAAGGGTCATTCGGCGACCTGTTGATTAAGCCTTCTTGACGTTCGTGGCCTTGATGAAGTAACAGATAAGCAGGATATAGGCCACAAGAGCAGCCAACTCTGACAGATGGTTCTGACTCCATTCATCGCTGACAAAGTTCAGACCACTGAAGCGCATCAAAGCACTCACCACACCCATCAGCGCACCACCTGCAATGAAACCGCTGGCAATGAGGGTACCCTTCTCGCCACGGGCACTATTCACAGCTGTGTCTTTAGTACGGGTCGTCACATACCAGCTGATGGCACCACCCACAAGCAACGGCAGGTTGAGTTCCAAGGGAATGAACATACCCAGGGCAACAGCCAGAGCAGGCATCTTACAAAAATTGATGATGAGTGCCAGCAAGGCACCAATACCATAAAGCAACCAAGGTGCTCCCTGACCGTTCATCACGGGGTCGATGACAGCTGCCATCGCATTGGCCTGAGGTGCAGACAGTTGACCGGAAGTGAAGCCATAAGCCTCGTTGAGCAGCATGATGACACCACCCACGGTGGCTGCCGATACCAGCGTACCCACAAACTTCCAAGTCTCTTGTTTCCGTGGGGTAGTACCCAGCCAGTAACCAATCTTCAGATCAGTAATGAAAGCACCTGCCATTGAGAGAGCAGTACAAACCACACCACCCATAATCAGGGCTGCCACCATTCCGCCAGTACCCTTCAACCCGATAGCAGAAAGGACGACTGAGGCAAGAATCAGCGTCATCAGCGTCATACCCGATACGGGGTTGCTACCCACGATGGCAATAGCATTAGCGGCAACAGTGGTAAAGAGGAAGGCAATAAATGTCACCAGGAGGATGGCAACGACAGCAAACCAGAGGTTGTGCATCACACCCAACCAGAAGAAGATGAATGTCACAGCCAAAGCCACGATGGCTGCGATAGCGATGAAACGGAACGACAGATCACGCTGTGTACGAACCTGTTCGGCTGTGCCACCGGCACTTCCTCGCAGCTCTTTGCCTGCCAGCGACACGGCACTCTTGATGATACCCCATGACTTCACAATACCGATGATACCAGCCATAGCAATACCACCAATACCTATCGAACGGGCGTAAGTCTTGAAGATGGTCTCGGCATCCATCTGACCAACTGTCAGCGCTACTTCGGCACCTCCCACAGCCAACACCTGATCATGGAACAACAATGACAGCAGAGGAACGATGAGCCACCAAACTGCCACAGAACCCAAACAGATAAACATGGCATACTTCAAGCCGATGATATAGCCCAATCCCAGGACAGCTGCCGATGTGTTGAGTTTGAAAACGAGCTTAGCCTTTTCAGCTACCGTCTCTCCCCAGCCAATCATACGACTGGTCACCGTCTCGTTCCACCATCCGAAGGTCGTAGCGATAAAATCATAGATACCACCGATGAGGCCAGCGAGCAATAACGGTTTGGCCTGATCGCCACCCTTGGCACCACTTACCAGCACCTGTGTGGTGGCTGTAGCCTCAGGGAAGGGATACTTGCCGTGCATATCCTTAACGAAGTATTTGCGGAAAGGTATCAGGAAAAGGATGCCAAGGATGCCACCCAATGCCGATGCCATGAAGACCTGTACAAACGAGGCCGACATCTCTGCACCATACTTAGCCTGGAGAATGTAGATGGCTGGCAAGGTAAAGATGGCACCTGCAACCACAGCACCCGAACAGGCACCTATCGACTGAATAATCACGTTCTCACCCAAAGCCTTAGAACGCTTGGAGGCTGTTGATACGCCTACAGCAATGATAGCGATGGGGATAGCGGCCTCGAACACCTGTCCGACCTTCAGGCCCAGATAGGCAGCTGCTGCAGAGAACAGCATAGCCATCAGGATGCCCCACGTCACAGACCATCCGTTAACCTCGGGGTACTGTCCCTTCGGTGACATCAGCGGTTCGTATTCTTCACCTTCTTTCAACTCCCGAAACGCGTTCTCGGGCAGTTCTTGTCTGATTTCAATTTCTTCCATAAGTCTTCTGTTGTTTTTCGTTTTGTGGGCACAAAGTTACTAAAAAGCTGTGAATAAGTGAGTGAAAAGCAAAAGAAAACTGCTTATATTTGGTTTTTCGGTTGCTTTTTTGTAACTTTGCCGCGTTTTTAATACGTATTAAGATGAAAATAGCTTTAATAGGCTACGGCAAGATGGGTAAAATGATTGAAGAGATAGCCCGCAGCCGCGGTCATGAGATTGTGAGTATCATTGATATTGATAACCAGCAGGATTTCGAATCAGAAGCATTTGCTTCAGCCGATGTCGCTATTGAGTTCACGGCACCACAAGCCGCCTACGGCAACTATCTGAAAGCCTGGGCAAAGGGCGTGAAGGTGGTATCAGGATCAACAGGCTGGATGAAAGAACACGGTGACGATGTGAAGCGTGCCTGCACAGAGGAAGGTAAGACACTGTTCTGGGCCAGCAATTTCTCTATTGGTGTGGCAATCTTCTCGGCTGTCAACCGTTATCTGGCTAAGATCATGAACCAGTTCCCACAGTACGATGTAGAGATGGAAGAGACCCATCACGTTCATAAGCTCGACCATCCCTCTGGCACCGCCATCACTTTGGCAGAAGAGATTGTAGAGAACATCGACCGTAAGGAGGCGTGGGCAGAGGACACTACCGACCCGAAGATGCTGCGTGTGGACCATATCCGCAGAGGTGAGGTTCCTGGTATCCATACCATCCGCTATGACTCTGATGCCGACCTTATCACGATCAGTCACGATGCCCACTCGCGCAAAGGTTTTGCCCTGGGTGCGGTGCTGGCAGCAGAATACACTCAAGGACATCACGGACTGCTGACTATCAGCGATATGTTTCAGTTCTAAGAAGTTAGGGAAGTTAAAGAAGGAAAGATGAAAAAGAAGGAAAAGAAACCACTGAACATGAAACGACAGTGGATAAAGTTTGGTATTGTCACATTCCTCTATCTGCTCTTCCTGTTATGGGTGGGCAGCTGGCTGGGACTGTTGGTAGTGCCGTTCATCTATGATGCCTATATCACCAAAAAGATCAAATGGCAATGGTGGAAAGACCGTGAAGGACCTGTACGCACCGTCATGTCGTGGGTCGATGCCATCGTGTTTGCATTGGTGGCTGTCTATTTCATCAACCAGTTCTTCTTCCAGAACTACGTCATTCCCTCGTCATCGTTGGAGAAGTCGCTGCTGAGAGGTGACTATCTGTTTGTGTCGAAGCTGAGCTTTGGTCCTCGCATCCCGCAGACCCCACTCACCATGCCGTTGACACAGCACACGCTACCCATCCTCGGCATTCAGTCGTATATCCCCTGGCCTCATTGGGACTACCGTCGCGTGAAAGGCTTCGGCAACGTGGAGCTCAATGATATCGTGGTGTTCAACTATCCTGCAGGCGACACCATCTGCAGCAATGAGCGGTATCAGGTGTACTATTACGATCTGTGCTACGATGAAGGACTCAATGAATATGCCCGACAGAATGGAGGAGCAGTACCTACCAATCTGCCAGAGTTGCTTGACTCGATCTACACCCGAGAGCAACAGCTTCGTTGGTTCAGTCAGGTTTATACTGCCGGCAGACAGATTGTTGACAACAAGAAAATGGAGTATGGTGATATCAAGACGCGTCCTACCGACCGCAGGGAAAACTACGTGAAGCGCTGTGTTGGTCTGCCTGGACAGACGCTACAGATCAAAGATCGTATCATCTATCTTGATGGTAAGCCTAATAAAGAACCCGATCTGGTGCAGTACTCATATAAGGTGATGTTTAAGACTGGGGCCTTCCTCTCTGACGATTTCATGAAAGAGAACGGTATCACCTGCGAGGATCTGGGCTATCCCGACGGTTCCAACCGTTCAGATGATGGCGTACACATGCGTGGTGAGGTGGCTGCGATGCCTCTTACACAGAAAGCCAAGGTGGCATTGGAACGTAGCGGACTGACTACCAGCATCACCCTGAACACTACGGCACCTGAGAGTGACTGGATCAAGATTTATCCGCATAACGGCAATAAACATTGGACACGCGACAACTACGGTCCTGTCTGGATTCCGAAGAAGGGAGCCACCATTGACCTGACACTCGACAACTATGCTGTCTACGAACGTCCAATCCGTGCCTATGAGGGTAATAAACTGGAGATCAAGAACGGACAGATATACATCAACGACAAGGCCACAACGAAATATACCTTCAAGTTGGACTACTACTGGATGATGGGTGACAACCGTCACAACTCGGCCGACTCGCGCTACTGGGGTTTTGTTCCTGAAGATCATATCGTGGGTAAGCCTATCTTCATCTGGTGGTCCAGCGATCCTGACCGTTCGTGGTTCTCTGGCATTCGCTGGGGCCGTCTATTCAGGTTTGTAGACAACATCAAATAACTCCTTACAGAAGCCCCTGTTGAAAGGGCAAGGAGTCTGAGTTAAGCCTATGCGAAGAAAGAAATCAATCAAGTTCGTGCTCACCCTGTTGACAGCATTCGTGCTGATGCTTGTCTTCAGGGCCTTGGCATTCACCCTCTACACGGTTGACGGACAGGGACTAACGCCGCTGTTTGTCTCTGGCGACCGTGTGCTGGTGAATCGTTGGAGTTACGGACTGCGCATAGGGGGCAACAACAGTCTGTTTGGCTACAGCCGAATCTGTCGTCAACAGGTGAAGAAGGGTGACATCGTAGCTTTCGAAGACCCACGCGACAAAGACCATTCGCAGATACTTATTTGCAGATGCAAGGGTGTTCCTGGTGACACCGTCAACCACAACGGTAAGACTATCCTGATACCAGGAGTGAAAGACTGTGCCGATACCGACTATTACTGGATGGAGGCAATAGGTCCTTCAAACGCCGTAGACTCACGACAGCTGGGTTTGGTATCCGAGAAGCTCATTATCGGACGTGTGTGTCGTATCGTCTATAGTCACAATCCTGCACAATCGCTCTTCAAGGGATGGCGTAATCGATGGATGATACACCTATGAACACGGCACTTCTCTCAACAACTTATTTTGGACCTGTTCAGTGGTATCAGAAGCTATACCGTTACGACCAAGTTCTGATTGAACAGCATGAAACATTTCAGAAGCAGACCTTCCGAAACCGCTGCCTGATAGCTACTACTCAAGGCATACAGGTACTGACGGTTCCCGTTTCAACGGGTGACAGTCATGCTATCAAGGATGTACGGGTTAGTGATCACGGCAACTGGCGTCATCTTCATTGGCAAGCCCTGCAGTCAGCCTACGGTGACTCTCCGTTCTTCGAATACTATGCCGATGATCTTTGGCCTTTCTTTGAAAAGAGATGGGACTTCCTCTTAGATTTCAATGAAGCCATCCGTCAGAAGATGTGCGAACTGCTTGACATTCATCCTCAGGTGGGATATACCTCTGACTATCAACATATCGATTCTCAGCACTCAACTCTCAACGATTTCAGAACAGCTATCGACCCCAAGCATCCTGTTGCTGATGCTGACTTCATCCCACGCCGATACTACCAAGTGTTTGAGCAGAAACATGGCTTCCTGCCCAACCTCAGCATTCTAGACCTCCTATTCAACATGGGACCCGAGAGTATCTATTACCTTCAAAGCTAATTGTTTCTTCCTGTGATGATGGCAGGATCAGAGACTCTGCATGTCGTTGAGTTTCTTGTAGTAGCCTTCTTTCTGAAGGAGTTCCTCGTGAGTACCGCTCTCCACGATTTGTCCCTCGTGAATCACGTAAATCTCATCGGCAGTCTTGATGGTTGACAAACGGTGGGCGATAGCCACTGTGGTACGTGTCTTCATCAGACGTTCCAAGGCCTGCTGTACCAGACGCTCGCTCTCCGTATCGAGTGCTGATGTCGCCTCATCGAGAATTAAGATAGGAGGATTCTTGAGAATGGCACGGGCTATGCTGACACGCTGGCGCTGACCACCTGACAATCGTCCACCTCGGTCACCAATATTCGTATCAAAGCCCTGCTCACTCTCCGTGATGAAGTCGTAAGCATTAGCAATCTTGGCTGCCTCGGCAATCTGTTCGTCTGTAGCATCATCGACACCAAACGAGATGTTATTCCTGAAGGAATCGTTGAAGAGGATAGCCTCCTGATTGACATTACCAATGAGCTGACGCAGATCGTGAATACCCAGTTCCTTCACGTTAATACCATCAATGAGCACCTCTCCCTCCTGCACATCGTAATAACGTGGTATCAGATCCACCAGCGTCGATTTGCCACCACCGCTCTGCCCTACCAATGCTATCGTCTTTCCCTTAGGAATAATGAGGTTGATATTCTTCAACACCCAGGGACCGTCGCCATATCGGAAAGAGACATTGCGGAACTCTATCTGATGTTCGAACGAAGAGATATGCTGTGGCTGTGCCACTTCGCGGATATTGTTCTCTGCCATCAGAATCTTGTCGATACGTTCCATTGAAGCCAGACCCTTTGGAATGTTGTAGCCGGCTTTCGAGAAATCTTTCAGAGGTTGGATGATACTATAAAGTATGACTAGATAATAGATGAATGTTGGTCCTGTGATGGAGTGACCACTGAGCACCAGCGAACCTCCAAACCACATGACGACAATGATCATCACCGTGCCCAGGAACTCTGACATGGGATGGGCCATCGTCTGACGGATATTCACCTTCATGATGTCATTACGGTAAGCCGTATTCACACGGTCGAAACGATTGTTCATCTTCTCCTCAGCACAGAATGCCTTGATGATGCGCAGGCCACTCAGCGTCTCTTCCACCTGACTCATCGTATCGCTCCACAGTCCCTGTGCTTTCAAACTACGCTGTTTCAGCTTACGTCCTACGAAACCCATGAACCAACCAAAAATAGGTACAAAGACAATAGTGAAGATTGTCAGTTCCCACGAGATAAACGACAACGTAGCGAAATAGACGATGATAAGAATAGGATTCTTGAACATCATGTCAAGACTTGCCATGATAGATGACTCCACCTCCTGTACATCACCACTCATTCGGGCAATGATATCACCCTTACGCTCTTCACTAAAAAAGCCAAGCGACAATGAGTTGATCTTTTGATAAAGCTGGTTGCGAATATCACGAACCACACCCGTGCGGACAGGAATGATAAAGGCTGAAGCCAAGAAATGAGCACCCGTTCTCAATGCTGTGGTAACAGCAAGAAATACGCCTATGAGTAACAATGCCGTCAGTTGACCATAGGAGGCTATCAGACCGTTAACCAGATAGTTCAGGTTGTTCATCAACACCGTCTGCAGATTACCCCAGTCCCACGCCATCAGACTCGTTGCAGCCTCTGCATCGCCTGTCTGGAACAATATCTGCAGGATGGGAATAAGTGCTGCAAAAGAGAAAATATTCAAGACTGCCGAGAGGATATTAAAGATCACCGACAGCGCCAGATATTTCTTATATGGAGGCACAAAACGCCTCAGAACATTCAGGAATTCTTTCATCGTACCATTGTTTCTGGATGCAAAGGTACGAAAAATTAAGTATTAAGAATTAAGAATTAAGAATTATTTATTACCTTTGCACCCAAAATAACGTAAATATATGCAAGAAACAAGACAAAACAAGATTGCCAGACTGCTACAGAAAGAACTGAGCATCATCTTTCAGGAGCAGACACGCGGCATGCATGGTGTCATGGTATCGGTGACACGTGCCAAGATATCACCCGACCTCAGTATCTGTACAGCCTACCTGAGTATCTTCCCGTCGGAGAGGGGACAGGAATTGCTACAGAATATTGAAAGGAACAGTCAGCAGGTGCGCTTTGCCCTGGGTCAGCGCGTACGTCATCAGTTGCGTATCGTGCCAGAGCTGCGATTCTTCATCGACGACTCCCTCGACTATATTGACCGCATCGACGAACTGCTCAAGAAATGAATTTCCCGTTCTACATAGCCCGTCGTTATCTCTTCTCAAAGAAGAGCACCAATGTCATCAACGTGATTAGTGCCATTTCCGTATTGGGTGTGGCTGTTGCTACGATGGCTATGGTGGTGGCGTTGAGCGCTTTCAATGGCTTCAGCGACTTTGTAGGAGGTCTCTTTACTAATTTTGACCCCCAGCTGAAGATAACTCCTGTTGAAGGTAAGACGGCACCTGCCGATGATCCTCTGCTGATAAAGGTGAAACAGTTGAAAGAGGTTGAGGTGGCTATGGAATGTGTGGAAGACCAGGCTTTGGCCATCTATAACGACCGTCAGGCTATGGTCACCGTCAAAGGTGTTGAGCAAGACAAGTTCCCGCTCTTGGTTCATAACATTGACTCCCTGCTCTTTCCTGCTGGCACGCGTCTTGAACTGCAGGGCCCAGATATTGACTATGGCATCCTGGGCTATCAACTGGCCGACCAGGTACTGGCTACAGGTCTTTACCATAAAGACCCTGTTTATATCTATGCCCCCCGACGTGAGGGACAATATGATATCGGGGACGATACCGACTCGATGAGGGTAGAAGAGGCACTTTATTCTGTGCGCGAGCCTGGAGCTGTGTTCTGGGTCAAACAGTCAAAGTACGATCGTAACTATATCCTGACAAATATCAGCTTTGCACGTCGCGTGTTCCACCAGGAGGGCAGGATATCATCGCTTGAATTACGACTGACTAACGATTGTAATTTCGAGAAGACCAAGTCAAAGATCAAGGAGATAGTAGGCTCTAAGTACGATGTGAAAGACCGTTACGAACAGCAGGAAGATACCTTCCACATCATGAACATCGAGAAGTTCTTTGCCTACGTCTTCCTCACGTTCATCCTTGTGGTGGCCTGTTTCAACATCATCGGTTCGCTGTCGATGCTGATTATTGACAAACGCAACGATGTGGTGACCTTGCGCAACCTTGGTGCCAGTGACCGTCAGATAACGCGTATCTTCCTGTTCGAGGGTCGTCTGATCTCGGCTATTGGTGCCGTACTGGGCATTCTTTTGGGACTGCTGCTGTGTTGGTTACAACAACAGTTTGGACTGGTTTCACTGGGGCGTTCAGAAGGGTCTTTCATTCTCGATGCCTACCCTATCAGCGTTCATCCCCTCGACATCATCCTTATCTTTGTCACCGTCCTGGTGGTGGGCTTCCTCAGCGTTTGGTATCCCGTTCGCTACTTCTCAAAACGCTTGTTATCTTGAAAAACAGTTCTGCCGCCAGTATTACTGACGGCAGAATTGCTTTTTATACCAAGTATCGTGGATAGGATTTACTTAACTTGAAACTTCGTTTCGAGTTCGCTCACGTTCGACAGAGCGAATAAATTCGCTTTGTTCTCACTTACTCGCGAACTTCCCAAATGTCGTTGGTTTCGAGGAGCTCCTCGAAGTTGTGATACTTCTTCTGTGCGCTTACCTCAGCAATCTGTGCGTGAACAGCATCGTTGTAGGTAGGAGCATCTACATCGCGGATAACACCCAGTGCGATGGGGAATCCATCCTCGGGAGCCATCATGGCCAGCTTCAGCTGCAGGGTGTTGTCCTCGCAGTGAGCATCGTGAACCAGTACATCGTCGATGGTGTAGCCATCCTTACCGATCTCAACCACCTTCAGTCCGAAGCCCTGCTGTACCAGTCCGAACTCATTGTTCTCGCCGAATACCAGCTTCTCGCCGTGCTTTACGTAGATGGCGTTCTTCTTACGGCCCTCGTTGTTGTAAACCACATCGTGGCAGTGGTCGTTGAAGATCACACAGTTCTGCAGAACCTCAGTTACGCTGGCACCTTTGTGCTCGTAAGCAGCCTTCAGTACCTCTACTGTTCCCTTAGCATCGGTAGCCACGCAGCGTGCGAAGAAGTGTCCGCGTGCACCAAAGCAGAGCTCAGCTGGGCGGAATGGATCCTCAACAGTGCCGTAAGGGCTCGACTTAGATACGAAGCCACGAGGTGAGGTAGGTGAGTACTGACCCTTGGTAAGACCGTAGATACGGTTGTTGAGCAGGATCATGTTGAGGTCGATGTTACGACGGTTGGCGTGGATAAAATGGTTACCACCGATAGCCAGTCCATCGCCATCACCCGATACCTGCCATACGGTCAGGTTGGGGTTAGCCACCTTTGCGCCAGTAGCGATGGCAGCAGCACGTCCGTGGATGGTGTTCATGCCGTAGGTAGCCATGTAGTGGGGCAGACGGCTGGAACAACCGATACCAGAGATAACTGCTACGTTCTCGGGAGCTACGCCAATCTCGGCCATAGCCTTATGGAGTGAAGCCAGGAAGAAGTGGTCGCCGCAACCAGGGCACCAACGAGGCTGGCCTTTCTTAAAATCTTGTGCTGTATAACTCATAATAGTTTATTTCTTTTAGTCGCTACGCTTTGTAAAAGCGCTAAAGCGGTTACTTTAAAATGTCCTCGAATGCGTTCACCAACTCTTCTACTACGAATGGCTGACCCTTTACCTGATTGAACTGGTAAGGAACGAAGCCGTCGACCTTCATGCGGAGGTAAGCAGCGAGCTGACCCATGTTCTGCTCGGCTACAACCACCTTCTTGTACTTCTTCAGTACGTCGGCAGTGTTCTTTGGCAGTGGGTTCAGATACTTGAACTGAGCCTGAGCTACCTTGTAACCCTTAGCACGGAGCTCGTCCATAGCAGAGTGCAGGTGGCCATAGGTAGAACCGAAGCCTACGATCAGCAGGTCGGCATCCTGTACGTCGCCGTCAACTTCGAGGTCGGGCACCTGGATGTTGTCGATCTTCTGCTGGCGCAGACGAGTCATCAGGTCGTGGTTCTCTGGGTTGGTAGAGATAGCACCTGTCTCAGAGTCCTTCTCAAGTCCGCCGAGGATGTGAGTGAATCCCTCGCGACCAGGAACAGCCCAGTAGCGTGTACCGTTCTCGGCACGCATGTATGGAGTCCACTTACCCTTCAGTTCCTCAGGA
>Ga0310694_10001790_pt1 | contig 23539 bp, 16 predicted proteins | sample 174DNAGHGhighgp2_FD_203884 | JGI IMG/M metagenome (GOLD analysis project Ga0310694, IMG submission 203884) | Sheep rumen microbial communities from Palmerston North, Manawatu-Wanganui, New Zealand - 1742 DNA GHGhigh gp2 (v2) (version 2) | ecosystem: Host-associated > Mammals > Digestive system... | reverse complement strand
TGCTTTCCAGATAAACTATCTCATGCAGAAGAGCAGGAAGCGGGAACTCAACGGCGAGGAACTGCTCATGCTGCAGGCTGCCACGGTATGCTATGAGAAATTCAAAGACTTCTCTTTTGACGAAGTAAAATAATTAACCCGATGTTTAACCCTTAACTGTTAGAACAATGAAGGTAACAGAATCTTTGATGAAGGAAGCAAAGCTGACGATTGCCCGCAATGCCGAGTCAATCGCAACCGCAAAGCGCGGCGTATCAGTTTCCTGCTCTGGTTGCGGTGCCGGCTGCTCTGGTATCGTAGGTGACTAACCTTAACTTTTTAGGGGGCTTCCTGATAATAGGGAAGCCCTTTTCATTATCTTATTATTCGTATGAAACCTTACAAAGCAGCACTTCCACTGGATACGGTAGGCAGGATAAGAGGCATCCTGCTGGATTTGGGGTTGTCCGTTTCAGAACAGCACATGGGGAACGACAGCATGTATTACTCTTGTCGTGTGGTTATCGACAATGACAACATTGGCCGCTTTGACATCGGCACAAATGGTAAAGGCATGAGTGCCGAGTATGCATTGGCAAGCGCGTATGCGGAACTGATGGAGCGACTGGAAAACCGTATGCTGATTTATGCAATAAAATATGCCTCCGGAACTTTCAGACAACATAACAAAGAATTGTGTGTCGGTTTCATTCCAGAACTCTCATTCAGGTATTTCCCCGACGAGACATTCAAGGAACTCTCTATGGAAACGCTTTGGGAGCATTGTCAGAAGCTTCTGCCCAATGTTGCCAAGTATGGGAAAGCGCAGTTCGATGGTCAGGAGACCTATAGGATGTACTATGCTGACTTTTACAACGCTACGAAGAAGGAGACGGAGCATCTGCCTTATCACTTGATAAGGCTTGCAGCGAGTTCCACAGGACTGTGTGCCGGCAATGTGCCTGAAGAGGCAATCCTGCAGGGCATCAATGAGATATTCGAGCGCTATGTGCTTCAGCAAATCTATCTCCAGCGTCTGACTCCTCCGACCATTCCTTGGGAAGTGTTTAATGGAACGGAGATACAGGAGCGCTTGTCTCGTCTGAAGGAAGAGAAGGAGTGGGTGATAATGGTCAAAGACTGCTCTTTAGGCAAGGGATTTCCTGTACTTGGGTTGCTGATAATAGACAGGAATACGAACCGCTACACGTTCCGTCTTGGTGCAGACCTGTCGCCAGTTATTGCCCTGCAGCGGTGCTTTACAGAAGCATTTCAAGGGGCCGACGCCTCCGACACCTGTCTTCAACCTATCTGTATTGATGATGATTGGAACATTTGCATGGAACACAATCAGAGTGTCATCAATGGGAAGGGAAGGTTCCCACATGAAGTGTTTGCCAATAAACCAAGCTGGAAGTTTGAGGGCTTTGCACTGAAGGAACAGTCTTCGTACAGGGAAGACTTGTGCTACATCAAGGGGTGGTTGGAAGGCAGGGGGTATACGATCTACATCCGCAACAACTCCTTCCTTGGTTTCCCTGCTTATCATGTCTTTGTTCCTGGTCTTTCCGAGGTCGATGCGGAGCTGTATGATGTGATTGCTGACTTGAAGGCAAACAATGACGGGTTCTTTAAGGCAAAGCCAGAATACAGATTACAGAACCTTGACACAAAAGAAAAGGAAGGTTTGATTGATAAATACAAACACAATACCTCTACAGAAGTATCGCTATTCCCATACAATGCCAACGCATTTAACAGATTCAGCCGACAGCTGATGTTGGCATTATTGTCCTATTCATTAGGCAGGGACAGGGATGCCTACACCTTTATGGACATGTTCTTGAAGGAAAGGGAGTGTGCCGGAAACACATTGGAAGCATACTATTATTGCGTTCGTGATATGTTTTACGCAAAGACTTTCTGTGTGGCCGACGAGGAAATCATAGACAGCCTTGCGACCATCTATTCTGGGGAATTGGTTAGGGAGGTACTTTCCGACATGGCAGAAAGGGATGGTATCTTGAAGAACTTCCCACTTCCCATGTGTTTCTGTTGCGGGGAATGCCCGGTAAAGGACAATTGCTCCTACTCCACTGTCATCTGCATAGAGCAAAAGATTCAGCAAAAGCAAAAAGAAAACAGCATTAGCCAGAGTTTGCTTGGAGAACTTTTCTTATAATGAATAGTCGTTGAGAATCAGCCTCTTTTCTAACACACCGTGCCGCGATGGCAAACACACCGTGCCGCGATGGCAAACACAACGTGCTTCGTTGGGCCATGCGGCACGCTGCGTTTTTTAACATTTCAACAGGTCGTAGTTCAAGATGCGCGTTTCCGTGGCTTCGCAGACCTCACCAGCAAGGGTGTTGAGGTGGTGGAAGCGGACGTAGTCTGAAGTGCCGTTGTTGTGCCACGGGGCGAGGATGAGCAAATGGCCTGCTGCACAGGCATAGAAGCGGCGCTGCGAGGGCTTCCAGTATTCGCCGATTGGCTCCTTCTGGAGGAGAATTAGCGGGAGCTGGGCATTGAGGGCATCGTTGACAACAAGGCTTTCGCCCTTTGATATGCCTGGCGTGACGAGGACGGTTCCCTCTTCCGCCATTTGCAGAAGGCGCTGACGCTCCTGCTGGTATGGCTCGGTGGTTTCCGTGGGCTGGCCTGTGGCAGCATCTTTGCGGTGGAAGAACACTTGTTCCTTCAAAGGGTATTTCAGGAGGAAGAGGTTTCCGAAGGCAGCATATTCGCGACCTGCAATCCACAGGTGCAGTTGCCGCTCCATGAGCTTCGGGCATTCCTGACGGATGCGGGCGCGGAGCGGGTTCTCGGCCATATACCGCTTGATGTTCTCCAGCATGCCCGGGCGGTTGATGATGCGGTCGTGGTAGCCCTTCTCGAAGAGGACAGGGCGCATTGTTCCCGAGGGAGAAGCCTCGGGCACGACGGCCGTGCCCGTCGTTTCTCCGACGGGGGTTAATGCCCACCAGGCGCGGGTGCAGCCGGTTTTGAAGCCGCGGACTATCGTTCCGAGGTGCTTGCCTTCCGGCAGCGCTTCCTTTACCCTTATGAGGAGGTGGATGTGGTCGGGCATGATGCAGATGCGCCATACCTCTGCCATAGGATAGAAGTGGCTGATCTTCTTCGTTTCCTCTTCCAGAACTTGCCGCCCAAGTTCCGATAGAACCATGTGCGGCGCATTGTCAGTGCCGGGCTTTCCCTTTGCATGGCCTTCTATGTGGCCAAAGACGGGCTTCCGCCCCTCCACCACTATCGTCACCATGTAGATGCCTTTCTCCCGATAGTCGTGGCTGAAGGAGCGTCGGTGCTGGTTGTGTATCGTCTCGCGCCTCACGTTATCCAAAGAAGATGGCAGCCACGACCATGGCGGCAATGATGCCGCAGAGGTCGGCGAAGAGGCCTGCCATGACGGCGTGGCGCGTCTTGCGTATGCCAACGGAGCCGAAATAGACGGCGAGGATGTAGAAGGTGGTGTCTGTTGCCCCTTGGAAGATGCACGACAGGCGTCCGATGAAGGAATCTGCGCCGTACTGCTGCATCGCATCGACCATCATGCCCCGTGCGCCGCTGCCGGAGAGGGGCTTCATGATGGCTGTGGGCAGTGCTGCGACATAGTCGGCATTACCGCCAAGCATTTCGACAAAGCGTCCGAGGCCGTCGATGATGAAGTCCATCGCGCCCGAGGCACGAAACACGCCTATGGCAACAAGTATCGCCACGAGGTAGGGGATGATGCGGACGGCTGTCTCGAAGCCTCCTTTTGCCCCTTCCACGAAGGCCTCATAGACGTTTATCTTCTTGATGATGCCCGCCGCTATGAAGGCGATGATAATGCTGAAGAGGATGATGTTCGCTATGACGGTGCTCCAGGTGTTCATCGTTTCCTGCCCCACCAGAATACTAATCCATACTACGCCGCACACGAGGGTGGCAATGCCGAGCATGAAAGCCATGATGGCCCAATTGAAGAGGTTGATGCGCTGGTACAGGCTTGTGATGACCATGCCTGCGAGCGTGGCGATGGCTGTCGCGATGAGGATGGGGATGAAGACGTCCGTTGGCTGTGCCGCACCCATCTGTGCGCGATAGACCATCACGCCGACGGGGATGATGGTCAGTCCGCTTGTGTTGAGCACGAGGAACATGATCATGGCATTCGTCGCGGTGTCCTTCTTCTTGTTCAGTTCCTGAAGCCCCTCCATCGCCTTGAGTCCGAGGGGTGTGGCCGCGTTGTCGAGCCCCAGCATGTTCGCGCTGAAGTTCATAAAGATGTGGCCGAAGACGGGATGCCCTGCAGGTATCTCCGGGAAGAGGCGCACCATGAGCGGCGACAGCAAACGCGCCAGAAGGTTGACAAGCCCGCCGCGTTCACCAATTTTCATTATGCCCATCCATAGGGACAGCACGCCTGTAAGGCCGATGGAAATCTTGAAAGCGGTCTCTGCATTGTCGAAAGTGCTGTTCATAATAGCAGGGAACACCTCGGTGTTGCCCATAAGGAACTGCACCACCGCGATGACAAACGCAATGATGAAAAATCCAATCCAAATGTAATTCAGTACCATGTCGTTTGATTTACTATTTAATGATTTACTATTTACTATTTATTATTGTCTCTCGAGGTGTGCCTCATCCAAAGAGGTCGCCCTGTATGTAACCGTCTTTAGACGGGGAAATGTGCAGATGCCTGTAGGCGAGTTCTGTCACTTCGCGGCCTCTGGGAGTGCGCTTGATGAAGCCCTCCTTGATGAGGAACGGCTCGTAAACCTCCTCCACGGTGCCTGCGTCCTCTCCTATGGCGGTGGCTATCGTGCCAAGACCAACAGGGCCGCCCTTGAACTTGTTGATGATGGTGGTCAGGATTTTGTTGTCTATCTCGTCGAGACCGTAGCGGTCGATGTTGAGGGCCTCAAGTGCGATGCGTGCAATGCCGAGGTCGATGCGTCCGTTGCCTTTGACCTGTGCAAAGTCGCGGACGCGGCGGAGCAGTGCGTTGGCGATGCGTGGCGTGCCACGGCTGCGGCTGGCAATCTCACCGGCGGCCTCGGTGTCGATAGGCACACCCAGGATGGCGCTCGAGCGCATCACTATCTTCTGCAAGGTGTCGGCATCGTAGTACTCCAAGTGCATGTTGATGCCGAAGCGGGCACGCAGGGGAGCCGTGAGCAGGCCGCTGCGTGTGGTGGCGCCCACAAGGGTGAACGGCGCCAGGTCTATCTGTATGCTCCGTGCCGAAGGGCCTTTGTCGATCATGATGTCGATGCGGTAGTCCTCCATGGCACTATAGAGGTATTCCTCCACGATGGGCGAGAGGCGGTGTATCTCGTCGATGAAAAGCACGTCGTTGGGTTCGAGGGAAGTGAGGATGCCTGCCAGGTCGCCGGGCTTGTCGAGCACGGGTCCGCTGGTGAGCTTAAAGCCGACTCCCAGCTCGTTGGCAATGATGTTGGACAACGTCGTCTTGCCCAATCCCGGAGGGCCATGCAGAAGTGTGTGGTCGAGGGGTTCTCCGCGATACTTCGCCGCCTCGACAAAGATGCGCAGGTTCTCGACAACCTTCTGCTGCCCGCTGAAGTCCTCGAAGCACAAAGGCCGCAGAGCGTTCTCGAAGTCCTTTTCCTTCTGCCTTCCTTCTTGTCTTATATCGAAATCTTCCACCTTATATGAAATTCATAATTGTTAATTCATAATTCATAATTCTCGGTTCACAATCCCTGATTCATAATGGCTTTGCTTACGGCGCAGCCTAATTATGAATTATGAATTGTGAATTATGAATTGCTTTCAGGGCTTCGTCTTCGGCCTTTTGCATCAGGGCTCTTTCCTCGGGCGTCTTGTCGCGGAGGCCGCAGAGGTGCAGGAGGCCGTGGATGATGATGCGGCGGAGCTCTTCGCCGAAAGTGGCACCATACTGTCCGGCGTTGCTTCTGACGGTGTCGATACTGATGTAGATGTCGCCGCTCAGAGCGCCAGCCTGGCTGTAGTCGAAGCCGATGTGGTCGGTATAGTAGTCGTGTCCGATGAAGCGTCGGTTGATGTCGAGTATCGTCTCGTCATCGACGAAGATGTAGTTGATGTCGCCTATTACCTTATCATAAGCTCTTGCCACTCTTCTCACCCATGCCGAGACCTCTGCCTCGGCGATGTCCGGCATCGCTACGTTTATGGTGTTGTAGGTTATCATGCTTTTTTCAATTCATAATTGTTAATTCATAATTCATAATTATATCTTTTGCTGAATATAGGTTTAGGCTTTGGGCGTACCTGATTATGAATTATGAATTGTGAATTATGAATTCTTCAAAAGTTCGACAGCCTTTTTGACCACCTCGTCGTTTTCGTATATGATGGCGAAGTACTCGCTCATGTCCCAAAGGTCACGCGCTACGAGTCCCTTCACGACGAGGCGTATGTTCTCGATGGTCTTCTGCCTCTCCTCGTCGTCCTTCGGTCGGATGTCCTGCTTCTCGCCTTCCGCGAAGATTTCGTCTATGAGCTCCTGCGGCAGTTCGAACTCAGCTTTGAACTTCTCGAAGCTTGGGTAAGCCTTTGACAGCTTCTTCCGGTTCTTGTCCATATAGCGGAGGTTCGCATTGATGATGATGCTTTTGGCGGACATTTCCCTGTAGCACTTGGCATAGCGTGTCGTGTCGAGCGGCACGAAGCAGTCGGGCATGATGCCTCCTCCGCCATAGACGGTGCGGCCTTTCCGGAGTGTCTGATAGCGCAGGGAGTCGGGGAAGTGGATGCTGTCGGCGTTGGTCAGCTCGCCTTTGTTATAGCGGTTGATGACGTCCTTGGCGTAGTCGAGGCCTTTTCCCTTCTCGTAAGGCTTCTGTATGCTGCGGCCGGAAGGCGTGTAGTAGCGTGCCGTGGTGAGGCGAATCATGCTGCCGTCGGGCATGTCGAATGGGCGTTGCACGAGGCCTTTGCCGAAGGAACGCCTGCCCACGACGATGCCTCTGTCCTGATCCTGGATGGCTCCGGAAAGAATCTCTGCTGCCGAGGCGCTGTACTCGTCGATGAGCACCGCCACCTTACCCTCTTGGAAGATGCCGCCGCCGGTGCTGCGGAACTCCTGGCTCGGCACGCTGCGGCCTTTCGTATAGACAATCATGTCGCCCTTCGCAAGGAACTCGCTGGCGATGTCGGCTGCAGCTTGCAGGTAGCCGCCGCTGTTCTGCTGGAGGTCGATGATGAGGTCCTGCATCCCTTGCTCCTTGAGCTTCTTGATGGCGCTGACCACCTCGTCGTGCGTCGTCTGCGCGAAGTTGTTGAAGCGGATAAGGCCGATGGTGGGCGTCACCATGTAGGCGGCATCCACCGAGTTTACGGGGATGCGGTCGCGCTTCACGTCGAAGTAGAGCGTACCCTTGATGCCCCTGCGCACGATGCCGAGGTGTGCGATGGTTCCCTTCGGGCCTCGAAGGCGGTGCATGATTTCCTCCCTGCTCATCTTCACGCCCGCAATGGCAGTGTCGGCCACGCTGATGATGCGGTCGCCCGCCAGGATGCCCACCCGCTCGCTGGGGCCTTTCGGCACGGGCTGTATGACGAGCAGCGTGTCCTCAAGCATGTTAAACTGTACGCCGATGCCCTCGAAGGAGCCTGTCAGCGGCTCGGTGAACTTCTTCGTGTCCGCCGCGTTGGTGTAGGCCGAGTGCGGGTCGAGCTTCGAGAGAACGCCTTGTATGGCATCCTCCACGAGCTTCTTGCTGTCCACGCTATCCACATAGTAGTTGTTTATCATAAAGACAGACATCACGAGCTTCTGCATGTTCTTCTCCAGATCCTCCTGTGATTGGTCTTCCGTAGGCGTATTGCCGAAACGCAGCTGTGCCGACAGGCTCATGCCCATAAGCACTGCGGCCATAACAAAGATAAGTCTCTTCATAAGGGGTGTTATATTATGTATAATGTATTGTTTGCGGCGGCAAAGTTACGAATAATTTTCGACATACCGATGCCTGCGGCAAAAAAGTACGGAAAATAGGCGCTCTGTAACAATAAAATGCTGTGGGGCAGCAGCCCGACAGGGTGTTTCCCCGGTGCGTTTTTTTAGAAGCCCCGGCATCGCATGACCCGACCGGAATAAGGGCCTGCTCTTGTAGGGAGAAGAAAAAAGCCGTGGCACGCCCGGAGAGCTTTTCCCGGACACGCCACGGCAATTCCTACGACGCACGGAAGCGTCTGTTGCTGACTACTTCACGAGCACTTTCTTTCCGTTCACGATGTTGATGCCCTTCTGCAACCTTTCGATGCGCTGGCCGGAGAGGTTGTAGATGGGAGCCTTGGCGCTCGTCTCCTGCCACAGGCCGTCTGCCTGAATGTCGCGGATGCCGTCGGGATCGATGTTCGAGTAGGCGCCATCGTAGAACCAAACCTTCTCATGGCCGGCCTCGAGCACAGGATAGTCGTCGGTAGCAATCGTCTGATACCAGACAACATCGTTCCTGTCTGCGTTGAGCTTGAAGCAGATCTCGCCGCTCAGCAGCTGTGCGTCGGTCACAAAGGTGGCATCCTGAGGATTAGCCTGCTGACCGCTGGAAGAGCCGTTGATGTAGTCGCCCTTGTAGTAGCTGTTGATGATCTTGGAGTTCGTACCGTTCAGAGCGCCGAAGAACTGAGCATAGCGTGCTGACTTCACGGTGCCGATGGAGAGGCAGTTCGTGATGGTCACGAGGGAAGAGTTGGTGTAGCCCACCATGCCGCCGAAGGTGCAGTTGCCCGGAACGTTTGCGGAGTTGTAGAGATAACCGTCGAACAGGCAGTCGGTGATGTTGCAGACTGCATTTGTGCTGTTGTTGGTATAGCCCACGATGCCGCCATAGTTGCCGCCATTGCCGCCGTCGTTGCTGTCAAAGGTGCCCGAGTAGGTACATCTCTCAACACGAATCGTACCATCATTCGAGCAGCCCAGGATGCCGCCCTGTCTGCCACCGACACTCGTATTGTTGATGTTTACGAAGCTGTGTATGTTGCGAATGGTCACGTTTCTGTCGCGAGCAAATCCAGCGACAGAGCCTGCGCTCTGGTAGGTGGTGTTGAGTTCGCCGTAGATGTTGAAGTTCTCGACAAGAGCATTGTCCGAGAGCACGCCGAAGAGACCGAAGAAGTTGCGGTCTGACGTAGCGTTGAAGTTCTTGATGGTGTGTCCCTGGCCGTCGAAGTGGCCTTTGAAGCAAGCATTGCCAGCCGGAATGGGTTCCCAGTTGCCGATAGCTTTCCAGATATAGTCCTCACCCAGATCAGCCAGGTCAATGTCGTTCAGGAGCACAGCATTGGCCGTAAGCTCGCCACCGTTAACGACTAAGGCAAACAGAGCAAGGTCGGCTGCCGTCTTCAACTGGTAAACACCGTCCACAGGCTTAATCATCAGGTCACAACCGTTCAACTCCTCGGCAATGGCAAGCGCTTCTTCTGTAGAGACATCTCCCAGAATGCAGGATTCCAAAGCTGCCGCAGCCTTCGCAGACCATTCATTGTAATCATCTTCGGAAATCAGGCTTCCTAACGTATCAAGATTGTCTTGCAGACGATTGGCTGCTTTCCACATGGCTATGTAGGCCATGCGGCAGGCATGAACCTCATTGAAGAGGGCGGAGAAGGTGTTGATGAGCGCCATCTTGTCTTCAGGATTTTCCGCCTTGCCAATAGCATCACTGAGGTCCGCCTTCAATGTCTCCGATATATTCGGATACTGGTTAAAGTCGGTAAGGTAAAAGTCGTAGTCATAATTTGCGATGACCTCGGCACGAGACACATAGCCTTTGAGCACATTCGTCAAATCGTTGTCAGCGTCGGCCGCTGTGCCGAGATAATAGACATGCACATTTCCGAAAGGCAGCCAGTCGCCATCAAGGCCAGTCCCAAGGCTGCGTACACCAACAGTCAGCTTGCCGTCGGTCACCTCCGTAGCGACAAAGTTCTGGTAACGTCCGGCACCAAAGGCAACGGCACAGCCGGCCGAAGAATTCGGAACCCAGCCATAGATGCCATCGAAGTCATACTCTATGTCGCTGGCATCAGCCTTGTCGTCAAAGACGACGTCCTCGCCAATAGACTGGACGTAGTTCACGGTGTTATTCATGAAGAGTTGGCCGGCATAGAACTTGTTGTAAATGTCATTACCGGAACGGAACAAGCCATTGAGCGACATCATGTAGATGCCATTGGGCAGCTCGTTGAGGCTCTGGCTGATGCTGAACGTGCCCAAGCCACCGGCACGCAAGATAGGCATAGGCTCAATGTCGGGATAACTCTTCAACTCTACGCCGTCGCTCTCTGCATTCCATCCTTCAGCACCCTGTGCAAAGTTAGCGTTTTGCAGCAGACGTGTGACCTCAGTGCCTGGTGTCAGACCACCTGCAATGGCGTTCTCCAGCATCTGGCTTACAAAGGCCATTTCGGCAGCGATGCCTTCGTCGTCGAGGTTAAGCTTACTCATTATATAATTATAGGAACCGTTGGGATAGTCTGCACCCGGCTCTACGTAAGCCTCAAGATAAGTCTTCAGGAAGTCGGTGTAAGTGCCTTCAAGGTTATTATCGTCAATGTATTGGCCTGCTTCCTCACACGCTTCACGGTAAGCCGTGTAGTTTGCTGCAGAAACCAGAATGCTCTCCTTCAGCGAAAGGCTTTCCCTGTAAACTTCGAAGAACTTCTCGAGTGTCTCAATGCTTTCCCATGACTCGACGCACAGTTCGTACTCATCGAGCAAAGCCTGGTAGGCATAAGTCTCATTGATGAAGTCTTCCGCCTTGGAACGAACGTCGTTGATGAAATCTTCAAGATTGTCTTCGGTGAGATTGACATAGTTTTCGTCGCCTAACTCATAGACGATGCCTTGGCCACCGTAGGGCACGGGATGCAGAGGCAAAGCGTCTTCTTCATCGGACGGCTGTGCCTCAAGATCCTGAAGCCATGCCACGTCGAGGAACTCGCCTTCGTTCAGCAGCCAGCAAATCTTGCCGCTTTCGAGTTCGGATGCGTCCGTCTCGGTAGCAGACAGTTCGACGGTGCTTGCAGAGCCGTTGATGGGACTGCCCATATAGTAGCTGTTGGGAAGAGAAGACTTGTTGCTCTTGACAGCGCCGAAGAACATTCCATAGACTGCAGACTGCACTGTGCCGATGGAGAGGCTGTTCTTGATGGTTACGACGCCGCCGTTGCTGTAGCCTACGAAGCCGCCGAAGGTGCAGTTGCCGGGCGCTGCGTTGTTGTTGACCACGCTGCCATCGAACAGACAGTTGGTAATGTCAACGATGGTATTGCCGTTGTTGTTCACATAGCCCACGATACCGCCGTAGTTGCCGCCGCCGCCTGCATCGTTACCGTCAAGGGTTCCGGAGTAAACGCAGTTCTCGATAACGGTCTTGAAGGTCGTGGAGTGAGCGCCACCGAGGATACCGCCTTGTCTGCCACCTGCGCTTGAGTTGTTGATGTTAACGCAGCTGTGGATGTTGCGGATAACGGGACGGTCGTCACGAGAGTACGCTGCAACGCCACCTACGTACTGGACGGTAGAGTTGATCGTTCCGTCAATGCTGAAGTTCTCGATGAGGCAGTCGGTGGAGATAACGCCAAAGAGACCGAAGAAGTTCTGGCTTGAGTTGACGTTAAGGTTCTTGATGGCGTGACCCTGTCCGTCGAAGTGACCCTGGAAGCAGGCATTGCCGCCAGGGATTGCAACCCAGCTGCCGATGGGCGTCCATGTGAAGGTCCTTCCCTTTGCCTGGTATGCTTCAATGGTTGGGCCGAAGTCGATGTCGGCAACGAGGATGCCGTTGGCGTTGAGTGTGCCGCTGTTGACAAGAGCAGCGAAGCGCCTGAGCTGGTTCACGTTGCTTATCTCGTAGATGCCTTCGGCGTTTGCCGGCAGGGTGTAGTTGTTGTCGAAGAGGTCGCAATAGGTGCAGTAGCCATCCACAAAGTCGTGCTCGTCCTGCTCTACCTCTGCGGGCGTATTGGTATAGGTGTTATCGCTGTAAACGGAGCCGTCGCAGTGCTTCTTGCCACTCATATAGACTTGCCCATGCGTGGGGTCGAGGACGGGAGCGTCGTCTGTGCCGATTGTCTGATACCAGCCTATTTCGTTCTGGTCACTGTTCAGCGCGAAGCAGACTGCACCGGTTGGCAGTTGCTCTTCGGTGAATGCGAATGTTTCGTTCATTGTGCCTTGTCCGTTGGCGTGGGGTGCGCTGCCTTCGAGCCAGCAGTTGCCCTGCATGTTGCCTGGTGTGTTGCTTCTCAACCAGCCGATGAAGGCGCCGCCGTAGGTGGGTGTTGCTTCTTCGTCGAACATAGATACCTTGCCCATGTTGAGGCATCCTCTCATCATGCCATTGCCGTTGTTGAGGTATCCGGCGATGCCGCCAACCGAACCGTTGGCAACGGTGTAGGTAATGGTGCCGTAGTTAGCGCAATATAATATGGTATCGCCTGACATGTAGCCGACGATGCCGGCAAAGCAGTCGTTGTTGCCTCCCAATTCGTTCAGGGTGCCTGAGAAGGTACAGCCGGTGATGCGGTTTTGAGACTGTGCAGAGCCTACAACGCCGCCCACATGGTGTACGTCGGCTTCGGATACGGTAATCTCCAGTTCGGAGTGCACATTCGAGATGCGACTTGCAGACGACCACCCGATGGCTCCGGTACCATGTGCTGCTGTGGCTTCAAGTTTACCTTTGATGCTGAAGTTCTTGACATCGGCATTGTTGATGTTGCCGAAAAGCCCGAACTTGCCCCTGCTCTCACCAGAGAAGCCACTAATTGTGTGTCCCTGTCCGTCGAAAGTGCCCGTGAAGGGTGCGCCATCGATGCCGATGGGGGTCTGCCACGTATTGCTGAGTGCGATGTCGGCAGTCAGCACACCATTAGCTGCACGGTTCGAATTGACGTAGTCGGCAAAGGCCAGCAGGTCGGCTTCTGTTCCAATCTCGAAGTTCTTGGCTTCTTCCTTGTAGCCGCCCAACGCTTTGATCTGCTCTTCGGTCATCGACGTTTCCCAGAATGCGATGCCTGCCACGTATGTGTTGTTCTTCTCGCCATCTTCGTCACAGAAGAGGTAGAATCCAAACGGCTGAATCTTGAAGCGGTCGTTGTTGTCGGGGTTTGCCTCGGCTATCTTTTCGCCGTTCTGATAAAGGATGTTCTTGCCGTCGCGATACGTCAGCACAAAGCGGTTCCAAAAGCCGTTCTTCACTGTACCGCCGTATCCTAAGGAGCCTACGCCTGCTTGGTTGTTGTGGATGAAGAGGTCGCCGTCGTTTCCATTGCCGGGGTCTGTCTGGAACAAACCGTCGTAGGGACCTGCGTCTTCCACCATTATGTCAAGCATAAGGGTGTAGGACTGTGAGGCTGTGGCGCCTTCTGCCCGCGATACTTTCAAAGCCGATGTGCTAGGCACAAAGATGGCTTTGTTGGTTTCGTCCGGACCTTCGGCTGTTACGATTCCTGCGTTCTCAAGAGTCGTGAGCGTAACGCTTCTTGTTCCCAGAGTGGCAGGTGTCATCACGAGGCTGCCCTTGTCGGGAGTCATCAGATTGTCCGGGTCGTTGAAGTTCCATTGCGCCGTCGGCTCAGGAATGTCTTGTGCCCAGACCTGTACACCGTTCCCCGTTAGTCCAATCAGGACAATAAGGAAAAGAGAGTAGAGTTTCTGTTTCATGTTAGTTTGGTTTTAAGTTAATAATAAGGATTTATTGTCTTTCTCGTCGACATATTTGCCTTGAGAGTGATTTCTGTGCTTTGCAAGAAGCACCGCTTCGTTGCCCTCCTCCATACACATCAGGCTCCGTCAGCCATCGAGGCACGCTCCGTCAGCCATCGAGGCACGCTCCGTCAGCCATCGAGGCACGCTCCGTCAGCCATCGAGGCACGCTCTTCTTGATTATGCCCAATTCAGTGGTATGACCAGCGCTTAAGCATATATAATAATGTAAAAAAGAGTTAACTCTGCCACAAAATTAAAAAAAAATCTGAACCCGCAACTTTTATAGCCACTTTTTTTTTGGTTTATATGTAAAAAAATGTAACGCATAGCATGTCAGCCTGTTCATTGCACAACTTCTCCATGTGTTTGTAGGTCTGTAAGTTCGGTCTGGCAGGGTACTTCGCGTCTTCCGAAAAAAAAGTAAGGGCAGATGCTGTCTCTGCATCCGCCCTTTGCTTTTTCTGAATTGCCAGAAGCCCTTATCTCTACTGTCCGCTCTCCTCGAGCATCTTGAACAGTTTGTCGAGGCGCGGAGCCATGATGATCTCCGTGCGACGGTTGCGTGCCTTGCCCTCGGCGCTCGTGTTGACATCCACCGGCTTGAACTCGCCGCGTCCGCAGGGCAGTATCTGCAAGGGATTGACGTTGTACGTCTCGGTCAGGATGCGCACGACGCTCGTGGCACGAATCACGCTGAGGTCCCAGTTGTCCTGGAAGACGGCGGTGTGGATAGGCACGTTGTCGGTGTGTCCCTCAATATAGACATCGATGTCGGTCTGTTTGTTGAGCACCTCCGCCAGCTTGCCGAGCGCCTCCTTGCCTTGGGCGTTGACGACGGCCTTGCCCGACTCGAAGAGCAGTTTGTCGCTCATTGCCACATAGACCTTGCCGTCCTCCTCGCGCACGGTCAGCTCGTCGCTGCTGAAGCCGAGCAGTGCGTCCTTCACGCTGCTGAGCAATTGCTTCGTCTTCTGTTTTTGCGTGTCAATCATCCTCTGCAGCTCGGCGATGGTCTTCTCGCGCTCCTGCAGCTCACCCATCTTGTTCGTCAGGTCGGCATTGAGTTTCGCAAGGTCGGCTGTGAGCTTCTGGTTCTCGTCCTTCCCCGAGGCAAGCAATGCCTGATAGTTGCGGATGCTCTTGAGCAACGCCGTGTCTCTCGCCAAGCCGTTACATGTTTCATCAAGGATTGCATAGTCATTGCGCGTCATGCCCAGGAGGTCAGCTAAACTGTCGCGGCTGTAAAGTGCCGCATACCTGCCGGCTTCTGCAATCTCGAACTTCTTTTTGCTCACTACACACGATGAGAGTAGCGCAGAGGCTGCTACAAGCATCAAAATGTTCCTTTTTTTCATTTTCTTTTCTATTTTAAAAATTTCCTTGTTCTCCGTTTTATGGTTTATATCCCTTTGCGTCAAACGATTAGGTTCAAAACTGGCCTCCGAGAATCGTTTCTTTTCGTCCGCCCTACCCCACGGCTGCAAATAATCGATTCTCGCGCGGTCAAAATTGTTGTTTTATGTTAAAAAATTGTTCCAATCATTCGCACCTTGTCCCTGTTCCTTGTTCATGTTCACCTTGCCATGTTCAGGGCGTAGCCTAATTATGAATTATGAATTGTGAATTATGAATTGAATCAGAAGAACTTTACCTCTTCGCCGACGACTTCGCTCAGCAGCAGATTGGCAAGCCGGCTTGTGCCGAGACGCAGCCATTGATTGGTGATCCACTTCTCGCCGAGCACCTCCTTGACGATGGTGTAATAGACGAGGGCATCATGCACCGTGTTCAGTCCGCCGGCGGGCTTGAAGCCGATCTGTATGCCTGTCTTGTCGTAGTACTCCTTGATGGCTTGGCACATGACGTAAGCCGCTTCGGGTGTGGCAGCGGGCTTCTCCTTGCCGGTGCTCGTCTTGATGTAATCTGCCCCGGCATACATGGCGAGGAGGCTTGCTTTCTTGATGTCGGAGGCGCTCGGCAAGAGGCCTGTCTCCAGGATGACCTTCATCTTCCGCTCGCCGCATATCGCCTTGAGTTCGCTTATCTCGTCGATGACCGTCTCGTAGTCACCGCTCAGGAACTTGCCGACGCTCATCACGATGTCAATCTCCGTTGCACCGTCCTTCAAGGCAAGCGCTGTCTCCACCGTCTTTATCTCAATCAAAGCCTGCGACGAAGGGAAGCTGCCGCTCACACAAGCCACTTCGACTCCCTCCACCTCAAGGCTTTGGCTTACAATCTTGGCGTAACAAGGATAGACGCATATCGTGGCCACATGGGGCAGTTCGGGGTATGCGTCCTCGAACTTGTTGACCTTCTCGGTGAAGGCGAGCACGCTCTCCTCGCTGTCAGTCGTCTTCAAGGTGGTCAGCTCGACGCTCCCCATGAGGAACTTCTTCACTTCGCGTGTGTCGTTTTCCGGCACCTTCTTCTCGATGATTGCGGCCACTTTTGCCGCTACATCAGCATCGTTGATGTCTGTGTTGTACTGCTCGAGCATCTGCTCGTACTTGCTTTTCTCAATCATTGCTGTACGTTATTATATTTATATGTTGTATCTGTCTGTCTGCTTTCTGTTCAGGATTCTTCGGCACACCTGCCTCTATTTCCTCAAGTCGAATACTCTGTATTTCTTTGGAGCGATAAGGCCGTTGACAATAAGGCCGAGAATAATTCCTATGAGCAACGACAAAAGGACAATAATTGTCTGCCCTCCGTTCAGTACCCATTTGGCAAAACCCGCTACAGGCGTGCCATCATAGTTGAAATACTCATAATCGTGTCTGGCTTTGCTGTTAAAGCCTGAACCATTGTCTGTTAGATAGGTATAGACGTAGTTCTTGTTGTAGAACGTAAAGACACGCGAGGCACCCTCTGCATGAGGATAGATCTTCTCGAAAAGCTTGTTGCCATTGGCATCCAAGAGTGTGTATTGCTGTTCTCCATCGAACTCTTCTTCTCCTTTCAGAAGTGTCACACCGTCAAGAAAATCTATCGAAGTGTATTTGTAGATAGGCTCTACCACATATTGGCCTTTGCCGTTGTTCCAAAGTCCCAAGTAGTTATGCTGTCCTCCTTCGCTATCGGAATACGACTTTGCCGCATCTTCCCTTACGCAATAGTCAGGACTTTCTGATGACGGGATGCTCTCTCCCCTCACATCGTAAGGCTTGGTCAGCTGCATGCCCAGCAGCACGGCAATTATCGCGCCAAGAACCATATATGACAGGCCTACGGTCACTTTGTTGGGTCGAAGTCTTATAAACATAACACTTGTATTTTATGTGGGTTGTTTCCTTATTGAATCTTTGTCAGTTTTGTGTTGTTTTTGTGTCTTTGCTTATCGCGAAACGTCTTCTTTTCCAGGTTCTTTCTCATCGCTTTTGTGAGGTCAACGCCAGTTTGGTTCGCAAGGCAGAGCAGCACCCAGAGCACGTCGGCCATCTCGTCGCCGAGTGCCTCCTTGCCGTTGTCCGTTGCCCGTGGGTCGCTTTCCTTCCACGACTGTTCGCCATATCTGCGTGCCATGATGCGTGCCAGCTCACCGACTTCCTCCGTCAGCACCGCCATATTAGTCAATTCGTTGAAGTAACGTACTCCATACGCCTTTATCCATTGATCTACACGCTGTTGAGCTTCCTGTATCGTCATGTTTTCTTCAATCATTATCTCCATTACTATATATCCCCCTCCTCCTCGGGGGAGGGGTTGGGGAGGGGGCTTTTATTCCTTATTCTTCGTGTCCATACATATCGTGACGGGGCCGTCGTTGATGAGTTCCACCTGCATTTCTGCTCCGAAGACACCGGTTCCTATGGGCTTTCCGAGGCCTTCGCCGAGGACAGAGACGAACCTCTCGTACATAGGCACCGCGTGTTCATGGCCTGCGGCACGTATCCAGCTGGGTCGGTTGCCCTTCTTGTAGCTGGCATGGAGCGTGAACTGGCTCACCACGATGATGTCGCCGCCAACGTCCATAACACTCTTGTTCATCACACCCTCCTCGTCGTCGAAGATGCGCAAGCCCAGCACTTTACGGCACAGCCACTGGATATCCTCCTCTGTGTCCGCAGCCTCTATGCCAAGGAGCAGCAGTAAGCCTTGCCCTATGCTTGACACCGTTGTGCCTCCAACGCTTACGCTTGCCTTCTTTACTCGTTGTATGACGGTTCTCATCCTCTGCCCTACCCTTTTACATATTATTATATAATCAACTGCAAAGCTACGACAATTTGTCGTTTTCTGCAAGTTTTTCCTTCAAAATCTTTGCCTTCGCCATGCCGACGGCCGCTGCGAGTTCGCTTTCTTCCGCTTCTCGGATGCGCTTCACGCTGTGCCATTTCCGCAGAAGCAGCGCTTTCGTCTTAGGCCCGATGCCTGGCACGTCGTCCAACACGCTTGCCACTTGGCGCTTGCTCCGCTTGTCGCGATGGAATGTTATTGCGTAGCGATGCACTTCGTCCTGTATCTGTGTGAGGAACCGAAAGAGCGGCGATTCCACTTTCAGCGTGATTGTTTGGGGCGGGAAGCCGTAGAGAAGCTCGTTCGTCCTGTGCCTGTCGTCCTTTGCAAGGCCGGCAATCGGGATGGAGAGGTGCATTTCGTCCTCAATCACGGCACGCACAACTTCCATTTGTCCCTTGCCGCCATCTGTAATTATCAAGTCGGGTAGGGGCGAACCCTCGTCCATCATGCGGCCATACCTGCGCCTTACTACTTCCTGCATGCTGGCGTAATCGTCCGGCCCCTCAACCGTTTTGATGATATACTTGCGGTAGTCCTGCTTGCTCGGCTTGCCTTTTCGGAAGACGACGCATCCCGCAACGGCATCTGAACCGCTAATGTTTGAATTATCGAAGCACTCTATTTGCATAGGCAGGGTAGGGAGTTGCAAGGCATCCTGCAGCTCCTTCATCAATCGAACCTGCTTTTGCTCCGGATTCAGCTTGTCGCTCTGGCTGATTCGGTCTTTCTTGTATTGCAGAACGTTGAGCTTTGAGAGTTCCAGGAGCTTTTTCTTGTCGCCCTTTTGGGGAACGGTAACGATAATGTCGCCTAAATGTTTCACGGGGAACGGCACTATAACTTCCTTACTTTCACTACCGTATCTTTGTCGCATCTCGATGATTCCTGCGGCAAGAAGCGTTTCGTCCGACTCGTCGAGGCGCTTTGCGTACTCAAACGTGAAAGCCTGAGTGATGCAACCATTAGTGACGTGAAGGTAGTTTATGTACGCCACCTTTTCACTATTCTCGATGTTAAAGACGTCGATATTATGGAGGGAGTTGCTCACGACCTCGCTCTTGCTGCGATAGTTCTCAAGCAGCAGATACTTCCGCTTAATGGCTTCCGCCTCTTCGAACTCAAGCTTTGCAGCATGTTCTTTCATCTTCGACAGCATTTGCCGCTCTAATTGTGCCGTGTTTCCCTTCAGTATCTCCTTTGCTTCGGCGATGTATTCCATGTATTCATCATGGCTTTGGCGGAGCGTGCAGGGTGCCTTGCAGTTCTTTATGTGGTATTCCAGGCACTCTTTATGCTTGCCTTTTGCGATGGAATCGGCTGTTATGTGCTCTCGGCAACGACGCAGCGGATAGAGTTTCCCTATGAGTTCCAGCAAGAGATACATCGTCGGGACGTGGCTATAAGGACCGAAATACGTGCCGAAACGCTTGTCGATCTTGCGCGTTTGGAATATGCGGGGAAGGTATTCGTTAGTGACAACGATGCTTGGATACGTTTTCCCATCCTTGAGAAGGATGTTGTAGCGGGGCGACCATTGCTTGATCAGGTTGTTCTCCAGCAGGAGTGCGTCCTCCTCTGTCTTGACGACGATGTACTTTATGTCGCGTATCTTGGAGACGAGAATCGCAGTCTTTCGGCTGTCGTGCTCTTTGGAGAAATAGGAATAGACGCGCCGCTTCAGGTTCTTCGCCTTGCCTACATATATTATAGTACCCGTTTCATCGAGATACTGATAACAGCCCGGACATTCAGGCAGACTGCTGACAATGCCCATCAAGTGGGTGCGAAGCTTGTCTCTCTCTGCCTTTTCCATGGTCTTTATAATGAAAGGGGTGTTGGTGCGATGGTTGCGTTAACAACGCAACATACGGGACGTCACATTTGTTATATCTTTAGGAGAGTGGTCATCTCCACGTCCTTGTCGAAGACAGCCCTGCCGTTCAGGCCTTCGATGGTCAACTCGATGATGAAGTTGATGTAGATGTTCTTAGGATTGAACTGCCTGACGAGGTTGTATGCGGCCTTCATGCTGCCTCCCGTGGCGAGGAGGTCGTCGTGGAGGAGCACGACGTCGTTCTCGTTGATGGCGTCCGTGTGAATCTCAATCGTGTCCTTGCCGTACTCTTTCATATAACTTTCCTTGCGCGTTTCGGCAGGGAGCTTGCCCGGCTTTCTGCACATCACGAAGCCGGCACCTAGCTTGACTGCCAGCGCGGCGCCAACCACGAAGCCGCGGCTCTCGATGCCAACCACCTTAGTTATGCCTTTGCCCTTGTAGAGTTCGTACAGCTCGTTGACCATTATCTTGAGGCACTTGGCATTCTTGTACAGGGTGCTCACGTCCTTGAACTGTATGCCTGGGACTGGGAAGTCTGGCACATTGCGCAGATGCTTCAGTAGATATTCGTTGTTCATCTTGTCATTTACCATTTAACCATTTACTATTTACTATTTGATTGTACGCAATTGTTTCACGTGAAACTTATCTATTCATCATGACAAGCAAGACGTTTATGTCGCTGGGGCTGACGCCGGGGATGCGGCTTGCCTGTGCCATCGTCTCGGGGTCTATTTTCTTGAGTTTCTGACGGGCTTCCGTGCTGAGCGACTTGATGCTTTCATAGTCGAACCGTCCCTTGATGCGGAGGTCTTCGAGGCGCTGAATCTTGGCTGCTATTTCCTTTTCGCGGCGTATGTAGCCGCTGTACTTCATGCGCACTTCTGCCGCCTCGATGATTTCCTCGCGACGGTTGGGGATGGCATCCAGCCTGTTCGACAGGGTAGGGATGAGTGGTGCGAGATTTGTCAAGGTCAGCCCCGGTCGCATGATGAGGTCGATGAGCTTGCAGCCGCGTTGCAGCTCTTCGCTTCCCAAGGCACGCAGCCCCGGGTTGATGAGCGCGGCCTTCACGCTGAAAGTGTTGCAGAAGCCTTCTATCTCGCTGATAATCTGCTTCTTGGATAGCCAATGGTCGTAACGCTCGCGGCTTGCCAAGCCAATCGAATAGCTGCGTTCAGTGAGTCGTGCATCCGCGTCGTCCTGACGAAGCAGGATGCGGTACTCGGCCCTCGACGTGAACATGCGGTAGGGTTCGTCCACGCCCTTCGTGACGAGGTCGTCAATGAGGACGCCGATGTACGACTCGTCCCTGTGCATGACGAATGGCTCCTGTCGGCCCAGCTTGCGTGCCGCGTTGACGCCCGCCACGAGTCCTTGCCCGGCAGCCTCCTCGTAGCCCGTGGTGCCGTTCACTTGTCCGGCAAGGAAGAGACCGTCCACCTTTTTCGACTCCAGCGAGTGCCGAAGCTCCGTCGGGTCGAAGTAATCGTATTCGATGGCGTATCCCGGGCGGTAGATTTGCAGGTTGCGGAAGGCAGGAATCAGTTTCAGCGCCTCAATCTGGGCGTCGATGGGGAGCGAACTCGAGAAGCCGTTCAGGTAGAACTCCCGCGTCGAGCTGCCTTCCGGCTCAAGGAAGAGCTGGTGCTCCGTCCTTTCGGCGAAGGTGACGAGCTTCGTCTCGATGCTCGGGCAGTAGCGCGGGCCGATGCTCTGAATCTGGCCGTTGTAGAGCGGCGAGTCGGGTAGGGCAGCGCGCAAACGCTCGTGGACCGCCTCGTTTGTATAGGTGATCCAGCAGGGCAGCTGTGGCAACTGTCGCGGCTCGCCCATGTACGAGAACTTGTGGAAGTCGCTCTCTCCGTCCTGCTTTTGCATGAGGGAGAAGTCCACCGAGCGAGCGTCGATGCGTACCGGCGTGCCAGTCTTCATCCTGCCCACGGTGATGCCGCACGCGGCGATGCTCTCCGAGAGGTGGAGGCTCGGCAGTTCTGCACAGCGTCCGCCAGGAATCTTCGTGCGGCCGACGTGCATCAAGCCGTTCAGGAAAGTGCCTGCCGTGATGATGACGCATGGGGCGTGGAAAAACACACCGTGCTGCGTTTGCAATCCCACCACGGTGCGTTTGGCATCGCGGCACGGTTCGTTTGGCATCGCGGCACGGTTCGTTTTTGTCTCCTCCGTGAGGAGCTCCACAACTTGGTCTTGCCAGATGGAGAGATTGGGCGTGTTCTCGAGGATTTCGCGCCATGCCCAGATGAACTTTGCGCGGTCGCACTGGGCGCGGGGGCTCCACATGGCAGGCCCCTTCGAGCGGTTCAGCATACGGAACTGAATGGCCGTCCGGTCCGTCACCTCGCCCATGTGGCCTCCCAGGGCATCGATCTCGCGGACGATCTGTCCTTTGGCAATGCCTCCGACGGCAGGATTGCAGCTCATCTGGGCGATTTTATTCATGTCCATCGTAATGAGACAGGTCTTCGCGCCCAGTTTCGCAGCAGCAGTCGCCGCCTCGCATCCTGCATGGCCCGCACCGACAACTATAACGTCATATTTGAACTCCATCTCTTTAATAATGGGGAGTTATAAAAGGGAGTTGAATGGGAAGTTATGCGCTTCGCGCAGGGAGTTAAGCCAGCAAGCTGGCTGGACGATAGTCTTGGATGCGGTCTGCATAGATAGTTGTATTGTCCATTTTTACTTCCATGAGCGAAGCGAATCAACTTCCATTTTAACTTCCATTTTAACTTCCTCAACTTAATTTAGGTACAAAATTAGGCATTTTCCACAACATTTCCTTGAAAAAGTTGCACAAATCACCATTTTTATGTACTTTTGCCTTCGTATTTAATATAAATTAAGGTACACGCGCAAAAAAACGAACACTAAATAATAATTTAATTTTGTTTTTCTATGTGGTTAATCAATTCATCAATCGGCAGGAAAGTAGTGATGTCCGTCACCGGCGTCGCACTTGTCCTGTTCCTGACGTTCCATGCCTGCATGAACGTCGTAGCCCTCATCAGTGAAGAAGGCTACAACTGGATTTGTGAGATGCTGGGCGCCAACTGGTATGCCGTGGTGGCAACTGTTGGCCTGGCAGTTCTTGTTCTCATTCACTTCCTCTACGCCTTCTGGCTCAACTTCCAGAACCGTAAGGCTCGCGGCAACAATCGCTATGAAGTGACCGACAAGCCCGAGAAGGTAGAGTGGGCGAGCCAGAACATGCTGGTTCTCGGCATCATCATCTGCCTGGGCCTTTGTCTGCACCTCTACAACTTCTGGTGGCACATGATGGCCGCCGAGCTTATAGAAGGTGCGTATGCTCCACACGCTACCGACGGCGTGTACTGGATCAGGCAGACCTTCTCTTGTCCCGTTTACTCAGGCCTGTATCTTGTATGGCTCGCAGCACTGTGGTTCCACCTGACCCACGGCATCTGGAGCGCCATGCAGACGCTCGGCGTGAGCGGCAAAGTGTGGTTCAACCGCTGGCGCTGCATCGGCAACATCTACGCAACCATCGTCGTGCTGATGTTCGCCGCTGTGGTTGTTGTGTTTTACTTGCAAAGCTTGGGCTGCTGCGGCGGTTCCTGTAGTGCTGCTTGAAAATGGGAAATGGTAAATCATTAAATGGTAAATGGTAAATCATTAAATGGTAAATGGTAAATCATTAAATGGTAAATGGTAAATCATTAAATGGTAAATGGTAAATCATTAAATGGTAAATGGTAAATCATTAA
>Ga0310694_10001789_pt1 | contig 23543 bp, 19 predicted proteins | sample 174DNAGHGhighgp2_FD_203884 | JGI IMG/M metagenome (GOLD analysis project Ga0310694, IMG submission 203884) | Sheep rumen microbial communities from Palmerston North, Manawatu-Wanganui, New Zealand - 1742 DNA GHGhigh gp2 (v2) (version 2) | ecosystem: Host-associated > Mammals > Digestive system... | reverse complement strand
GGGCATTCATACAGTCAGCCAGATTCCAGACAATAGCCAAGTTGACGACACTGCCGATTAATACGGCAGCAATATAGATTACTCTGTAGACGAGAACCCACTTCCTGCCTTTCAGATATTCCACAGCCCGTTCACCATAATAACACCATCCCAAGATGGTTGAAAAAGCGAAAGTCAGCAGGCCAAAGGTGAGCAGGGGCGTCCCGATGACAGGAATCTTAGAGAACGCAGCCTTTGTAAGTGTAGCACCATTCTCATAGCTGATGTCGGGATAGGCGATGATACTGCTCACAATAACCATTCCTGTCAGGGCGCAGATGACGACCGTATCCCAGAAGGTGCCACTGGAGGAAACAAGTGCCTGACGAACGGGATTACGTGTCTGAGCTGCTGCGGCAACGATGGGCGCAGAACCGAGACCAGATTCATTGGAGAACAATCCTCGTGCTATACCGAAGCGGGCTGCCATCATGACGGTGGTGCCGATAAAACCACCACCTGCAGCCTGGGGACTGAAAGCTGAGACGACGATCAGTTTCAAAGCAGGCCACAGATAGTCTGCATTCAGACAAAGGATAATGATACAACCGATGACATAAAAGAACGCCATAAAAGGAACCAACATACCACATACGCGGGCAATGCTTTTTACACCTCCCAAGACCACAGCACCTGTCATCAGGCAGACAAAGGTGCCTGTGATATAAGGTGAAATACCGTAGGTTTCGAAGGTCAGGGTGGCGATGGCGTTGGCTTGTACGGTATTACCGATGCCGAAGGAGGCGCAGGCGGTAAAGATGGCAAACAAAATGGCAAGCCATTTCCAACCGAGACCACGTTCTAAGGCATACATAGGCCCCCCCAGCATTTTTCCTTCAGCTGTCTTCGTGCGGTATTTGATGGCCAATAGTCCTTCTGCATATTTTGTGGAGATGCCAAAAACACCCGTCAGCCAGCACCACAAAACGGCACCAGGTCCGCCTAAGGCAACAGCTGTGGCCACACCGATGATGTTGCCTGTTCCGATAGTGGCAGCCAAAGCGGTGGCCAGCGATCTGAATTGGGACACATCACCGCTTGCATTCGGATCGCGCTTCACAGAGAGTCGTATCGCTGTGAAAATCTTACGCTGCGGGAATCGTAGGATGATGGTCAGATAAATATGTGTACCTAATAATAGGATAATCATTGGCCATCCCCATAACCAACCGCTTATTTCTTCCAATATTTGATTAAGCCAGTCCATTTTTGTGTCGATATTATTTCTCGAATTGAATGTCTATGTTCTTATATCCCATTGAGCGTAACAGTTTCTTAAAACTTTCACGGGCATTGTCTTCTGCCGTGTTGAGGTTGGCGGTTGTCAGACAATGGGCTATCATCTTCCTGTAGGCGCGCTTGTACAGGGCTTCACGATCCTCGGCCTTCCAGGTCCCACTCTCAAAGAACGACTTGGTGCGGGCCTCATCGATAAAGTCACGGTCTAAAAGTCCCACCTTGGGTAATGTCAGGAAGAGGGTGTCATTCCGTTGCCGTATCCATTTTGGCTTCACTTGTTTCATATTAACACCTAGGCGCAATGTGCCATAATAGATACGTACCAATTGGTCGTCGCTGAAGAGACGTTTACGGGTGGTGTCCACCAATTCCTCTGTACTGATACTCAAAAACTCCCATTCCCCAACGGCTTTGATACTCTCTATCTGTGTTGGTGTGAGCCCGATACTGTCGTCTGAACCCATCTCCAGACGGGCATCGCCCAAGGAACGATATACCCATACTGCTAACAGGATAACTGCTATGATGGCGGCAGCAACGGTGATGCTTCGGATGTTCTCTATCGTTTTTCTCATGGGATAATCTCTAATAGTTTCTTCAAATCTTCAACACCGTACTGCTTACGGTAAGCAATGGTGATGTTCTCTTCCTGATAGCCTAATTCCGTTAGCATCGGCACTAGGATGCGGGCTGAGTTCTCGCGGGCTATCTCGAAGATTCCTAATTGCGGAATGCTCTGGATGATGGCTGCTCGTCCTTGCTGTTCATAATTGGCCATTTCGGCATCGCTGAAGTGGGCACGCGAGAGGGCTACATATTCGCGAATCTCCTTTTGGTTGATTTTTGAACTGGTCATCACCACTTTTGGCTCTGGCAATAGGATGGTGATCTTGTCGCCAGAACGCTCGACATTCTTCTCTGAGAATTGGCTGAAATCAATATAAGCCTTAAGAGTAGCATCCATAGGGATCGCAATCTTCCGCTCGCCCAAGGGAACCTTGAAGTTGAAGTCTTTTTGCAGCAGACTGCCTTTCAATCGGATGACATCGTCATGGGTCACAATCTTATGGACCTTTACCTCAGCTGTATAAAGTCGTGAACATTTCTGTATCTGCGTAATCAGCATCGGCAATGTGTCGGTAGCCTGATAAACACCGTTTTCGTCTGCTTTCTCACCCTTGCAGGCACAGAGTGTCCAAAGGAGAATGGGCAATATGTAGATGATTCTTTTCATGTTCGTTGGTAAATGATGGGCAAAGATAATAAAAAAATGGCGTTTTGCTGAAAGTCATGGCGATTTTTTTTATTTCAATTAAACTTTTTTGCCGTTTTGGTGTCAAATAGATAGTTGCAAATCAAAATAATTAGTTAGAAACATTAAAAATTTAAAGTAACATGAAACGATTCGTAATGATTATGACCGCTGCTGTACTGATGGGTACAACTGCAATGGCACAAGGTAACAACGGACAACGTCCACAGTTTGACAGAACAGAGATGATCAAGCAGCGCACAGACGCTATGGTTGAGAAGTACAAGCTTGATGCTGATCAGGCCAAGAAGCTTCTGGAGTTGAATACCAAGAATGCTGAGACGATGGGTCCTGGCATGGGTATGGGCCGTATGGGCGGTGGCCGTCCTGGTGGTATGGGTGGCCGTCGTGGCGGTGGTCAGGCAGGTCAGGGTGGTCAAGGCGCTCCCCAGATGGGTGGCGGTGGCTTCCAGATGACTGAGGAGCAGCGTGCTCAGTTCGAGGAGATGCGTAAGCAGAGAGAAGAGAACCAGAAGAAATACGATGCCGAGTTGGAGAAAATCCTGACCCCAGAGCAGTTCAAGAGCTATCAGAAGGATATGGAGGAGCAGCGCGCACAGCGTGGTCGCCGCGGCATGGGCGGCCCTGGTGGCGGTGGTTTTGGCGGTAGAAACTAAAAAAGAAGTCAAAAATATTTGGTTGTTTAGTAAGAAAGCACTATCTTTGCAGCTGAATCATTAAACCAAAAGTAATGAAGAAGCTCGTAAAGATAGTGTTTTTTTGTATGTTGGCCATGCTCGTTGTCAGCTGTAGTGAAAAAAAGAAGCATGACGATATTATAGCTCCGAAGGCCGAGAAACCTAAGTTGCAGGCTCCCGTTCGTATGCAGGACTATAATCAAACGACAGACGTGAAGTGGCTGAACAAGAATTATCAGGTGGTAGTGAATCGTACACCTGACGACAGTCTCCGTATGGTTAAGGATGAAACAGGACAGAAATACGTGGACAATCGTATTTCGTTGCGCATTATCCGTGCCGATGGTAGTGTCTTCTTCAGCAAGTCGTTCACCAAAGCTGCATTTGAGAGCCTTTTGAATGACGATTATCGCAAAACGGGTATTTTGGAAGGCTTGGTTTTCGATAAGGTGGAGGGAAATAATCTTTTCTTTGCTGCCAGCGTCTGCCATCCCCAAACTGATGAATATATCCCGATGGTCGTGTCGGTGAGCAATCTAGGTGATGTAGGCATCAAGTTGGATAATCAGTTGGATACAAACGGAGGAAATCCAGAGGACGATGATGACGAATGAGAAAGGACAGATCACGTTTGATAGTTTCATTCGTGGAGCCATCGGTGTTCTGATACTGGTGGGCATCGTGATGTTGTTGAACAGACTGAGTAATGTGCTCGTTCCGTTCTTTCTGGCCTGGCTGATTGCCTATATATTGTTCCCTTTGGTGAAATTCTTCCAATACCGCTGTCGGATGAAATACCGCGTATTTGGCATCCTTAGTGCCTTTCTGGTTACAGGTGCTATACTGACAGTCGTTTTCTGGCTGATGATTCCGCCGATGGTAGAAGAGAGTCTGAGGGTAAAAGATTTGTTGGTGGCGTATGTGACCAACAATGAGACGATGAGTAACATCCCAAGAATGATACAGGAATACGTTCGGGATCATCTCAGCGCTGAACAGATACAGGCCATTGTGACTCAAGATGGTTTCTTGGAGGGTATTAAGGTCACGCTCCCTAAACTATGGGATGTCATCACACAGTCTATCAGCATCGTTTCGAGTGTGTTTACGCTGACAATGGTAGCTCTCTATACCTTTTTAATATTATTGGATTATGAGGATATCAATCGTGGATGGCCTAATCTGTTGCCGCAGCGTTATCGTGCTTTTGCGATGCAATTGGTCAGCGATGTAGAGGTCAGTATGAACAAATATTTCCGTGGTCAAGCCTTGGTGGCATTGTGTGTGGGTATCCTGTTCAGCATCGGTTTCCTGATTATCGATTTCCCCATTGCTGTGGGTTTGGGCATGTTTATTGGCTTGCTTAATATGGTGCCTTATCTGCAACTGATAGGATTTGTGCCGGCTATCCTCCTCGCAATTGTGAAGGCTGCTGATACAGGTCAGAACTTCTGGTTTATTATGCTGTTGGTGCTCATCGTATTTGCTGTGGTGCAGATCATTCAGGACACCTTCCTTACACCGAAGATTATGGGTCATGTTACGGGCCTCCATTCGGCCATCATTCTGTTGTCGCTTTCTATTTGGGGCTCATTGCTGGGTATTTTGGGTATGATTATTGCCCTGCCGCTCACCACATTGAGCATCAACTATTATCAAAAGTTTGTTATCAGGAAAGAGAAGTTGGCAGAAGAAATAGTACCTCAGGAATCCTCTGAATCTTAACAAAGTTAAAATAACGACCATTCGTATCAAAAAACCGCAATTGTAATCATAAAAAAAACACAAAAGCATAGTCGGGAGGCATAACCTTCCGACTTTATTATTATCTTTGTAATCGAATTTATGAATAATCAATCAGAACTTAGTTTATTATCAACTTTATATTCAACCAACTAATTTATTTATGTACTACTATCAAAAATTCCTTTCTGCCATGTGTGCAGGTGTGTTGATGTTTGGTGCATCTTCTATTCCTGTTCGTGTGATGGCAACAGATGCAGTCGCCCAAGCGCAGACTGCTGTACAGGTAAAGGGCGTAGTCCTCGACTCTAATGGAGAACCCATCATGGGGGCTGCTGTCATTGAAGTGGGTACTCAAGGCAATGGAACGGTGACAGGAGCTGACGGCTCATTCACCTTATCGATTACCCGGGGTGCCAAGATCAGAATCTCTTATGTTGGCTACAAGACCGTCACTATGACGCCTGTGGCAGGTAGAACGACCAACATCACCCTCGAAGAAGAATCCGAGATGCTGAACGATGTGGTGGTCGTTGGTTATGGTACCCAGCAGAAGAAACTCGTGACGGGTGCAACGACGCATGTGACCTCTGAGAACATTGAGGCCGTCAATGCTGTTGATGCCTTCGGTGCTTTGCAGAGTTTGGCTTCTGGTATGAACATTGTGATGAGTTCCGGACAGCCTGGTGAGGGTTACAAGGTAACGATCCGTGGTATGGGTACTGCCGGTTCCAACACCCCGCTCTATGTAGTCGACGGTGTGCCCGGTGCCAATATCGAAGACCTCTCTCCGAACGACATCGAGAGCATCGACATCCTGAAGGATGCTGCTTCCAGCGCCATCTACGGTGCCCGTGCTTCTAACGGCGTCATTCTCGTGACCACCAAGAAAGGTAAGGTTGGACGTCTGCAGGTGTCTTTCGACGGCTATATCGGTTGGCAGAATCCAAATACCAACGACGTGACACCTTTGAATGCCAAGCAGTATATGGAAATCAACGATTTGGCCTACACCATCCAGGGCGTTGCTACCTACGATTGGGCTACATTGATTCCCAAGCAGTACGCACAGATCATGAACGGCACCTGGAATGGTACCAATTGGTTGGAGGAGACCACCATCGACAATGCGCCGATGCACAATGCCTCCCTCACCATCTCAGGTGGTAACGACCAGTCGCGTTTTGCCCTTGGTTTCACGAAATACCACCAGACAGGTACGCTGGGTGCTCCTGCCGATCCGAAGTTCGACCGTTATACCGTTCGTATGAATTCCGATTATTCTCTGATCAAGAGTAAGGGACGTGATATCCTGAAGATTGGTGAGAACATCACCTTCTCTGCTACCGATAAGCGCGGCGTTTCTGTAGGCGGTATTTATGGCAATAGCATTCGTAACCTCCTGGCTATGAGTCCGCTGCTGCCAGCCTACAATGACAATGGCGAACTCTATGAGTACGCAGATATTCTGGCCGACGGCTGGGACTTCAGCGCTGAGATGGCTAACCCGCTGGCTCAGATGAAATATAACAATGGCAACGGCTATAACAAGGGCTGGCGCCTGCAAACCAATTTCTTCCTGGAGTTCTCACCCATCAAGGACCTGACCTGGCGCACCAGTGCCGGATGGCTCTATCGCCATCGCGAGAGCCGCAGCTATACGCCGGTCTATGAGCTCAGCGCCAAGTCGTCGAATCCTAATGACGATATCAGCCAGAGCCAGTCATACAGCATCCGTTGGTCATTGGAGAATACCCTGAATTGGAAGAAGTCGTTCGGTCTTCATAACATCGATGCCCTCCTTGGACAGTCTGTCGAGAAATGGGGATATGGTAATGGTGTCAGCGTGACGAACTCCAATTCTCTCTTCCCGGGTTCCTTCGACCATGCCTATATTGCTAATGCCAATGTGGTGGATCCTGCCTATACCTCTATTGGTGGAAGTCCAGAGTCACAAGGATCTCTTGCGTCATTCTTCGGACGTGTCAACTATAACTACAATGAGACCTATCTGCTCTCGCTCGTACTCCGTGCCGATGGTTCTTCCAACTTCGCCCGTGGCAAGCGTTGGGGTTACTTCCCCTCAGTTTCTGCTGGTTGGGTGATGACCAACGAGAGCTTCATGGAGTCGACAAAGTCTTGGCTCGACTTCTTGAAGATCCGCGCTAGCTGGGGACAGAATGGTAACTGTAACATCTCCAACTTCCAGTATCTGGCCACTATCGCTTTCGACGATCCTTATTATTTCGATAGCAAGGACAATCCCGGACTCGGCGCCTATCCTAACATCCTTCCCAACGAGGATGTGAAGTGGGAGACCTCTGAGCAGCTCGACTTAGGTTTCGATATGCGTTTCCTCAACAGCCGTCTGGGCTTCTCCTTCGACTGGTATAAGAAGACCACTAAGGACTGGCTCGTTGTGGCCCCGATGTTGCTCTCCTACGGTACGGGTGCTCCCTATATCAATGGTGGTGATATCGAGAACAAGGGTTATGAGATTCAGCTGAGCTGGAACGACAAGATCGGCAAGGATTTCAAATATGGCATCACGGCCAACTTCTCGCACAATAAGAATGAGGTCACCCGTCTGGCCAATTCCGAGGGTATTATCCACGGAGGTTCCAATGCTATTGCTCAGAATACCGCAGAGCTCTATCGCCTTCAGGTAGGTTATCCTATTGGTTATTTCTGGGGCTATGAGATGGAAGGTATCATTCAGAACGAGGCAGACCTCCAGGATTATATCGACCGTAACTGTAGTGGCGACAAGGCCAATTCTCTTCAGGGCGCATCTCTGCAGCCTGGTGACGTGAAGTTCGTTGATTACAATGGCAATGGAAAGATAGATACTGGTGACGCTGATAAGACCATGATTGGCGACCCGAATCCTGATTACACCGTTGGTCTGAATATCACCGTGGCTTATAAAGGCTTCGACCTCGGAATCAATGGCTACGGTTCCTTCGGACAGCAGGTGGCCAAGAGTTATCGTCAGTTCTCCGACCATCCCGATGACAACTACTGTACCGATGTCTATACCAAGTATTGGACAGGCGAGGGTAGTACCAATGAATATCCGCGCTTCTCTGACGGTAAGACCGCTAACATGTCTGAGATCTCACGCGTATGGATCGAGGATGCCGACTTCTTCAAAATCTCACGCATCTCCTTCGGCTACGACTTCAAGAAGCTCTATTCCAAGCTTCCCGTGCAGAAGTGCCGCCTCTATGTGTCACTCAACAATTTCATTTGTTTCACCGGTTACTCTGGTATGGATCCTGAAGTGGGCTTCGGCAACGGCACAAGCTGGGCTTCTGGTATCGACTGCGGTTACTATCCGTCATCCCGTTCTTTCCAGGTGGGCATGAATGTCAACTTCTAAACATTGAAGAATTGAAAAAATAAAGAATTGAAGTTATGAAAACGATATATCAATTAATCTGCGCAATCTGCGTAATCTGTGGTATCTGCGCCTGTGAGGACTTTCTCGACACAGATAACCTCACGATGAAGGATACCTCGAACTTCCCGATTAACGAGACCGACGCCACACAGATGGTGAATGGTATCTATTCGGTAATGAACAGAAATCTGGCCGACCCTGAGGAAGACCCCTTCTTTGTGTTTGATATCGCCTCCGACGACCGTCTGGGCGGTGGTAGCCAGAGTAACATCGGTGCCCAGGGCGTCGACCGTCTGATGAACGCTTACGTCGACTGGATGAAACCGCTCTGGAAGCAGCGCTATGCCGGTATCAACCGCGCCAACAATGCCTTGGAGACCATCGACAAAGTGACCGAATGGTCTTCTCCCGACAAGAAAAACCAGCTGCTCTGTGAGATCTATTTTCTCCGTGCCTGGTACTTCTTCAATCTCGCACAGGTGTTCAATGGCGTACCTCTGGTACTATCTACAACACCTCAGAACCTGCCAAAGGCCACACCTGATGAGGTGTATGCCCAGATTGCTTCCGACCTGAAGAAGTCTATTGAGTTTGGCCCGTCAACCAAGTATCCCGCTTTCGGCGAGGGTCGTGTGTCGAAATGGGCTGCCGAGGGTATGATGGCCCGCGTATGGCTGTTCTATACCGGCTTCTACGGCAAGTCAGAACTGCCTCTTCCCGAGGGTGAGGGTGGCAGTATCTCCAAGTCTCAAGTGGCTTCCTGGCTCGAGGATTGTATCCAGAATAGCGGCTTCGGTCTCGTTTCCGACCAGCGTAACCTCTGGCCCTACACCAATCCTTATACCGCCAAGGATTATCCCTACGCCAATGACAATGGCTTGAATTGGGAGACCGACGAGAACAAGGAGAGCATGTTTGCCATTAAGATGTCGAACAAACCGGGTTGGAGTGCTGAGTCTCAGTTGCGCCACAACCGTATTGTGGAGTTCTATAATCTGCGCAAGACCAACGAATCGGCTTTCCCGTTCTCGGTTCAGGGCTATTCCAATGGTCCCGTTTGTGAAAAGTTGTGGACAGATTGGGCTGAAGATCCGGACTATGCAGGTGACTATCGCCGTGTAGGTTCTATCTGCGACCGTGCAGTAGAAATTCCCGATTACAAGGGTGATCCCGCCAAGGAGGTGGAGAATACCAACCTGCTGGCCAAGAAGTATATCGGTTGTGAGGCTTACAACGAGGACCACAGCAGCCGTTATCTCAGCTATGGCTACTACTATGGTAGTGAGAACAACCGTCAGACAGGTCTGACACAGTCTATCGTATGGCTGCGCTTTGCTGATGTGCTGCTGATGCACTCAGAGCTCACCGATGGTAAGGTCATCTATAATGGTAAGAGTGGTCTGAATGCTGTTCGTCAGCGTGCCAATCTGCCCGATATCGCCTATTCTCTGCAGAACTTGAAGAAGGAGCGTCGCTATGAGCTCTGCTTCGAGGCTGTGCGCTGGAACGACCTGCGCCGTTGGGGTGATGTACAGGAGAAGGTGAAGAATCAGGTAGGCAACTACATCACCAACCAGGGCATTCCTGGCGAGTATGCCTTTACCAACGACTTTATGCAGCGTTATCGTGACACCGATGGTGGTTTCTTCAAGATTCCTGAGGATCAGGTAACACTTTCTGAGGGTGTTCTTGAGCAGAACCCAGGTTGGGGTGATGGAACGAACTGGGCTAAGGGTGACTTGCCTTATAAGTTCAAATAAGAGACACTTATCTAACAATAAGAGGCACTTCCTTTCAAAGAAGTGCCTCTTATTTTTGGTTAAGTCATTCTTATAAAGAAAGCATGATTTTTTCCCAGTTTTCGCTGAAATCTGTCATCGTGGGGAAAAGCAAATCAGCATTGGCGTCTAAGAGCGTTTGCGCTGGCAAAGGCCCTGTATTGACGGCAATGGTGAAGATCTTAGCTGCTGCACCAGCACGAATACCTAGTGGAGCATTCTCCACGACAAAGGCTTCATAAGGCTTCAGGTCTCCGGCTTTGCGAAGCCCTTTCAGATAGGGATCGGGCTTGGGCTTACCACGACGGACATCGTAGGCGGTGGTAATATGGGCTTCGTCGACGAACGTACCGAAATCTTTCAGGATACGATTGATGAGTGGCTTTTGTCCGCTGCCTGTGACCACGCCAATCTGTATGTTGTCGTCGTGTATCTGTTGCATCAATTCCAGAATACCCGGCATGACTGGTGCCTCAGGTAGTTCATGGAAGATGCGGCTTTTTACGTCATACATCTTCTGGGCTTCCGCCTCATCGATGTCTCGGCCCTGCTGACGTGCTACCATCTTGCGGATAGTTTCTACACCGCGGGCGCCCTCTGTTGCATAGGCGTCATCGGCAGTCATCTCGATGCCAAACTGCGCCATCGACTGCTGCCAGGCAATGGCATGATTGGGCATGGAGTCGTAAAGCACGCCATCCATGTCAAAGAGCACGGCTTTGGGGTTCAGCGCCTCAAAGCCGTGTCTATCCAGGTATTGCTTAATCGCCAGTTGATACATTCTAGATATTCTAGGATTCTCTATGAGTTCCTAGGCTTCCTTTGCCAGACGCTCCTTGATGGCCTTGCTATCAGCTTCATAACCAGGCTTGTCGAGCAGGGCGAACATATTCTTCTTATATGCCTCTACGCCAGGCTGGTTGAAAGGATTCACACCCAGTACATTACCGCTGATGCCACAGCCAATCTCGAAGAAGTAAATCAACTGTCCGAGATAACGCTCGTTGAGGCGCGGCATGGTGATGCGGATGTTGGGCACGCCACCATCGACATGGGCCAGACGGGTACCGAGCTCTGCCATCTTGTTCACTTCGTCCACACGCTTGCCAGCCAGGAAGTTCAGACCGTCGAGGTTCTCTTCGTCCTCGGGGAAGAGCAGTCTCTTCTCGGGTTCCTCGACACTGATCACAGTCTCGAAGATGGTGCGCTCACCGTCTTGGATCCATTGTCCCATAGAATGAAGGTCGGTGGTGAAGTCGACGGAGGCGGGGAAGATACCCTTCTTGTCCTTACCCTCAGACTCGCCATAGAGCTGCTTCCACCACTCACTCATGAAGTGGAGTTTGGGTTGGAAGTTGACCATGATCTCGATCTTCTTGCCACTCTGGTAGAGACCGTTACGGACGGCAGCATACTGGGCTGCGGGGTTCTCTGCAAAAGGCACGTCCTTACCACAGGCCTTTTCCATATCCTGCGCACCACCAACGAGTTCCTTGATGTTGAATCCTGCGCAGGCGATTGGCAGCAGACCTACTGGTGTCAGCACTGAGAATCGGCCACCCACGTTGTCGGGGATGATAAAGCTCTTGTAACCCTCCTTGTCGGCGCAAGTGCGGGCTGCACCCTTCTTGGCGTCGGTGATGGCTACAATGACTTTCTTGGCCTCTTCCTTGCCACGCTGGGCCTCACACTGCTTCTTCAGCAGACGGAAGGTCAGCGCTGTCTCGGTAGTGGTACCACTCTTGGAGATATTGATTACGCCGAACTTCTTATCCTTCAGATATTCGGTCAGCTCGAACAGATAATCCTCGCCGATGTTGTTGCCTGCGAAGAGAATGGTGGGATTTTTCTTATCGCCCACGAGCCAGGCAAACGAATTGCTCAGGGCTTCAATGACGGCGCGGGCACCGAGATAACTGCCACCGATACCAGCGACGACGATGGCCTCGCAGTTAGCACGCAATGTATCAGCGCAAGCCTGCAACTCGTCGATAAATGCAGGTGTGATGCTGCTGGGCAGATGCAGCCATCCTAAGAAATCGTTACCAGGACAAGTCCCCTCTTCAAGCGCCTTCTGTGCTGCTTTTACTTTCGGCTCGAAAGCCTCTACTGCGCCTGCTTCCAAGAAGCAAGCGGCCTTTGTGATGTCAAGTTTGATGTTACTCATTGTCTTGTTTTGATTGGATTAAGTTATATTTGCTTGCAAAATTACACATTTTATTCGTAACGGGCGAATGTTTTCGATTTTTTTTTTCTATCTTTGCAACCAAAACCTCACTATGATGGAAGAAAAGAGATACAATCGTTCGTTTGCCTCGAGACTGTCGCGTTGGGTGATGCTGGTGCTGCTCATCATGATGTGCGGAATGTCGTACCTGATCTATTCAAGTCAGAAGTCTGTCGTCGTGGAGGTCAGCGCTAACGGCTTTCATACCAATATGAGGTCTACCGACCGCTTTATCAGCAATGTGATGTCGGATGTCAGCGTGGCCATCAGCAACAATCTCTTCGACATTGAGCGCCATCTCAACCAACCTGATCAGATGCAGGCCATTGTGGAGCGCATCGTCACGCAGAACCCCCGTATTCGTAGTTGTGGTATCAGCTTCATCGACAGTTACTACCCCAAACAGGGCCGCTCTTTCTGTCCTTACGCCTGGCGTAATGACAGTATGCAGGTGGTAACCCGACAGTTGGGTGGCGCAGGCTATGACTATCTGGACAGTGAATGGTTTAAGGAGGCCATCGCCTGCGATTCTGCCTATTGGTCGATGCCATTTTTCGACGGTCAGGACGCGAAGACCCCGTTGGTGGCTTATCTGCACCCCATCCACGATGCGCAGGGGCAACTTGTGGCTATTCTGGGCGCCGACCTCTCACTCAGCTTCATGGCCCGTATCCTGGAAAAGCAGGACAGCATCTTCTCTGAGGATGCCTGGGTTCCGCAGGTAAACCAAATGTTTTTCCACAGCTATGTTCTTTCGCGCGACGGCTCCTATATTACTCATCCTGACCAGCGGCGCATCCAGAAAGGCAATTTCTTTATTCACATCAAAGATCTGGATGAGCCTGGACTGGCTGAGAAGATCGTCGGTGAGATGAAGGCTGGTAAGTGGAGTGATGGAGAGACGGATAAAGTGGTGATCGTGAACCGGAAAGAAAGTTATCTCTTCTATGCTCCTCTGACAGGCACCAACTGGGTGCTGGCGGTTGCCTGCCCTACAATAGCCATAGACTACTTTGCCATGGTTGTCGGTGTAGCTTTGATTGTAGTCATTGCCTTTGTGTTGTTGATAGCTTTCCTGGTATGTTATATCACCGTTAAGCGTACAGCAAAGCCACTGAAGTTATTAGCTGACACTGCAGACAAGGTGGCGCAGGGACAGTTTGACACAACGCTTCCCACTATCAAGCACCGCGATGAGATCTGTCAGTTGCGCGATTCTTTCGAGAATATGCAGCAGTCGTTGACGACCTATGTGGAAGAACTGAAGTCTACGACAGCGGCTAAGGCTTCTATCGAGAACGAGCTGAAGATTGCCCATGACATCCAGATGAGCATGCTGCCAAAGACCTATCCGGCTTTTCCCAACCGCGATGACATCGATATCTTCGGACAGGTCATGCCGGCGAAGGCTGTCGGTGGCGACCTTTATGACTTCTTTATCCGGGAGGAGGGTAAACTGTTCTTCTGTATCGGCGACGTGTCAGGCAAAGGCGTTCCTGCCTCACTGGTCATGGCTGTCGCACGCTCCCTCTTCCGTAACATTGCCACCCACACCGCAGAACCCCATAAGATGGTGATGGGCATCAATGAGTTGCTGTGCGACAATAACGAGACCAATATGTTCGTAACCCTCTTTGTGGGTGTACTCGATCTGGCGACAGGCTCCCTGAAATACTCCAATGCCGGTCATAACACACCGCTGCTGTTGACAGACGGTGAAGTCTGTCAGTTGCCATGTGATCCCAACATTCCCGTTGGTGTCATGCCTGGATGGACGTTCACCTGTCAGCAATTGCAGCTCAAGACGAACACCTCGCTCTTCCTCTATACGGATGGCCTTAACGAGGCGGAAGATATCAGCCATCAGCTATTTGGCATGGAACGTGTGTTCCAGACGGCAAAGTCAGCAAGTGGCCGTCCGCAGGAGCTCATTGAAGCGATGGCATCAGCTATACGGCAGTTTGTCGGTGAGGCTGAGCAGAGTGACGACCTGACGATGCTTGCGATTCAGAAGAAGTAATCTGTAGTTAGTTTAAAGTTTAGAGAGATGTTTATAGAAAAAGATATAACTTTAGTGTTGGTTGTATTACTTCTGACGGTTCTTGCCATCATGGGTTCGTTTGTGATTCCTATATTGGGATATCAACGCAAGCGAATGAAGGGCGTGGCTATTGGCTGTCTCCTTCAGCCCGTGGTCTGTGGCGTCGTTTTTCTCATTCTGTTAGCATTGAGCGTCATTTACGGAAACATTAAGGGATATTACCAGCGTAAATCAATGATGGTGACGGTCAGAACCACCGAACCAGGTGTTTATGGTACTGACACGCTTACCTGGTATCTGAAACCCGATAATGAGTGCCTTGTGGAGTATAAACGGCTTGTGATGGCTGATTCTACTGAGACTGACAGTTTGGACATATATGAAGGCCGAGATCGTTTCGACATTATCCGCCTTGACTCTCTCAGCACTGCAGTCTGTGTTGAAGACCATATCATTGTTCGCTTTGACCTCCAGAACCAGAAGGCCACAGCTACAGATTATGACCAGCCGATAGAGGTTGTCGACATCGACTGGGACAAAGTTAAGGCTTATTTCAATAAATAAATCCTCAAAAAGAACAAACAACCTTATCGGAAACTGTCGGTAAGGAGTTTGATTTCAATCTGTGGGGCGATACGTTCATATAGGATGTTGTATACGGCATCAAGGATAGGCATGTTTACGTGCCAATGACGGTTGATCTCCTTCATACACTTTGTACCGAAATAACCCTCAGCAATCATCTCCATCTCTATCTGCGCACTTTTTACGCTGTAGCCTTTGCCAATCATCGTTCCAAAGGTGCGGTTACGTGAGAAATTGCTGTAACCCGTTACCAACAGGTCGCCCAGATAAACGCTGTCATAGGCATTGCGCTCGATGGGGTAGACGGCCGTTAGGAAACGGTTCATCTCCTGCACGGCATTGGCCATGAGTACAGCCTGGAAATTGTCACCGTATTTCAAACCGCTGCAGATACCGGCTGCTATGGCGTAGACATTCTTCAGCACAGAGGAATACTCGATACCGAGCACATCCGATGAGGTCTTCGTCTTGATAAACTCACTGGTGAGCACATCGGCAAAGGCCTGTGCCTTCTCGCGGTCGGCACAGCCAACAGTCAGATAGCTGAGTCTCTCCAAAGCCACTTCCTCTGCATGCGATGGTCCACCCAGGCACGCCAGATTGTCGTAGGGAACATCGAATACTTGATGGAAATATTCCGAGCAGACGAGGTTCTCGTCGGGTACAATACCTTTGATGGCGGTAATGACAAATTTATCGCGGATGCGGGTCTTCAGTTTCTTGAGATGACCTTTCAGATAGGGTGAAGGCGTGACGAATACCAACGTATCATACTGCTGTACGATACGGTTGATGTCGCTTTCAAATTGTATCTCGTTGACATCAAAATGTACACTGGTAAGATAAGCTGGGTTGTGGCCCATGCGACGGAATTCCTCGATACGGTCGTCACGACGCATATACCAACCGATGTGATGGGTGTGCCCCACCACGATCTTGGCTATCGCCGTTGCCCACGAGCCTCCGCCAATAATTGCTATCTTACCACAGTCGAACACCTTGATATTTTACAATTTGACAATTTACAATTTGGCTTGTGCCTTCTCAATCCAGGCAGCGACTTCATCGACTGAAGGCTTCTGGAGTTCGAGCTTGTACTTCTTGAAGATTTCGCCGATCTTTTGCTGCAGGCCCTGGGGCTTCTCGTCCTTGATGTTGGTAATCAGGTTGAAACCAGCCTTGCGGAGTACGGGGACGATGTCCTCGGGAACGCCGATCTCTGCCCATTCAGCAGGTGTGCTCTGAGGAATCTTCTTCTCAGGCTTCATCTGTGGGAACAGCATCACCTCGCCAATGGCGAACTTGCCAGTGAGCAGCATCACCAGACGGTCGATACCGATACCGATACCAAATGTAGGAGGCATACCATACTGCAGCGCGCGCAGGAAATCGTGATCGATAATCATGGCCTCGTCGTCGCCCTTGTCAGCGAGTTTCATCTGCTCAATGAAACGCTCCTCCTGATCGATAGGATCGTTCAACTCAGAATAGGCATTGGCAAGCTCCTTACCATTCGCCATCAGCTCGAAACGCTCAGTAAGTCCGGGCTTAGAGCGGTGCATCTTGGTAAGAGGCGACATTTCAACGGGATAATCGGTAATGAAGGTTGGCTGGATGAAGGTGCCCTCGCAGAACTCACCAAAGAGTTCGTCGATAAGCTTACCCTTACCCATGGTCTCGTCTACGTCCATGCCCTTTGAGAGGCAGAACGCACGAATCTCGTCCTCAGTCTTGCCGTCGCAGTCGAAACCTGTCTTCTCCTTGATAGCGTCGAGGATAGGCAGACGACGGAATGGAGCCTTAAACGAGATGATGTTGCCATCAATCTCAACCTCGGGCTTGCCATTCACAGCTGTACAGATTTCCTCCAGCATCTTCTCGGTAAAGGTCATACCCCACAGCAGGTCCTTATAGCTGACATAGAGCTCCATGCAGGTAAACTCAGGGTTGTGGGTCTTGTCCATACCCTCGTTGCGGAAGTTCTTACCCATCTCGTAGACACCCTCGAAACCACCAACGATAAGGCGCTTCAGGTAAAGCTCGGTAGCGATACGCATGTACATGTCCTGGTTCAGGGCATTGAAATGAGTGATAAATGGGCGGGCAGATGCACCACCTGCGATGCTCTGCAGGATAGGTGTGTCAACCTCTGTATAACCAGCCTCGTCGAGAATACGACGCATGGTGCGGATGATCGTTGCACGCTTCAGGAAGGTATCCTTAACACCCTCGTTAACCACCAGATCAACATAGCGCTGACGATAACGCAGCTCGGGATCATCAAACTTATCGTAAGCCACACCGTCCTTATATTTCACGATAGGCAGGGGCTTCAATGACTTAGAAAGCAGCGTCAGTTCAGATGCATGCACAGAGATCTCGCCAGTCTGGGTGCGAAACACCTTACCCTTCACACCGATAAAATCGCCAATATCGAGTAGACGCTTAAATACATTATTATATAAGTCCTTGTTCTCGCCCGGACAGATGTCGTCGCGGGTGATGTATACCTGGATGCGGCCCTTAGAGTCCTGAAGTTCGGCAAACGATGCCTTACCCATCACGCGGCGGCTCATCATACGACCAGCGATGACGACCTCGCGAGACTCTTCATCATCCTTGAAATTCTCCTTAATATCTGTGCTGAATGCATTTGTGGGATATTCAGCAGCAGGATATGGGTTAATACCCATGTTTCGTAATTCCTGCAGACTCTCTCGTCTGCCAATTTCTTGTTCGCTTAATTCTAAAACATTCATCTTTTTCAAAAAATAATAGCTTTTATGGGTGCAAAGTTACGAAAATATCTCGGAAAATGCAAGATTAGGGTAAATATTTGCAAAAAAGTTGGTAAAGATTTGGTTGTTTATCAAATTATTTCTATTTTTGTAGCAGAATAACTAAAGAAGTAGCTATGGATCAGAAAACGGTTAAGAAAAGAGTTGTAGGTGTTGACGTCAGTCTTGACGCTACTGCGTATGCTATTGTAGATGTCAGGGGAAACATCATAGTCAAAGATTCTTTTCCTACAGAAGATTACCCGGAGATAGGCGCTTTTGTTGCGAAGTTGAGCGATGGCATCATTCAGATGATTGAAGCCAATGGCGGTTATGAGTCCATTCGTTCTGTGGGCATCAGCGCCCCGAGTGCGAACTATAAGTTGGGTAGCATTGTCAACTCTCCCAATTTCCCGTGGAAGGGGGTCATCCCCTTGTCCGCTTTGTTGCGCGACAGATTAGGTCTGGCTGTAGCCGTGGCGAACAATTCTCATGTGGTGGCTCTCGGTGAACATGCTTTCGGATGTGCCCGTGGTATTCGCGACTTTATTGTGATCACCCTCGGATCGGGATTGGGCAGCTGCGTCTTTACAGATGGTTGTGTGAAACTGGGCTCTGACGGTTATGCCGGTGAGATCGGACACACTTGTATTCGTCATGAAGGTCGTCTGTGTGGCTGCGGTAATAAGGGCTGTCTGGAGGCCTATACCGCTACAAAGGGTATTATCCGTACGGCCCGTGAGATTATGACGGAGTCGGCAGAACCCTCAAAGATGCGCCGTGAGCCGAAACTGACACCAAGGGTGATTGCAGGGCTGTGCGATGAGGGTGACGCCTTGGCCATCGAGACCTTCCGCAGGACAGGTGAAGCTCTGGGTCTCGGACTTGCCAACTATGCCTCTGTCGTCGATCCTGAGGCCATCATCTTTACGGGAGGTATTGCCAGAGCCGGTAAATGGCTGATGGAACCTGCTCAGAAAGCTTTTGAGGAACACGTATTCCATAACATCAAGGGCAAGGTGAAGTTCTTGGCTTCTGAATTGGAGGAAGGTGAGCGTAATATCCTTGGTGCCAGCGTGTTGGCTTGGGAGGTGAAGGAGTATTCTCTGTTTGTTGAATCCTAATGAAAATCAATATGGAAGCAGTTGATAAAATCAAAACCCGAGTTGTTGGCGTTGACATCCGTGAAGTAAGAACCACCTATGCCGTGGTGGATATCCGTGGCGAGATTATTGCGATGGACTATTTTATGACGATGGACTATCCTGATATATCTGATTATGTTAGTGCCCTGAGTGAGAAGATCATCATGCTTGTCGAGGAGAATGGTGGCTATGAGATGATACGTTCCATAGGTATGAGTGCGCCTAGTGCCAACTTTATGACTGGTTGTATTGAGAATGCCGCCAATATGCCGTGGAAAGGTGTTGTTCCTCTGGCAGCGATGCTGCGCGACCGTCTCGGACTGGCTGTGGCATTGGCTAACGACGCTCATGTTACCGCATTGGGCGAGAAGGCCTTCGGTAGTGCTCACGGTCTGAAGGATTTCGTGGTGGTGTCGATCAGTCACGGTGGTCTCGGCAGTTGTATCTTCATGGACGGAAAGCCTCATCTGGGCGTGAACGGATTTGCCGGAGAGGTGGGCCACTCCTGCGTGGAAGTCGGTGGCCGTGAGTGTGGCTGTGGACGCAGAGGCTGTCTGGAAACCTACTGTTCCGACAAGGGTCTTGTAAGGACCGTAGAAGAACTGTTGAAGGCTGAGGAACTGCCGTCGGCATTGAAGGGATTAAAGAATATTAGTGTCCAGACGGTGGCTTATTATTGCGATCAGGGTGATCAGGTGGCTATCGAGGCTATGCGCCGTCTGGGATTCATGCTCGGACTGGGCTTGGCCAACTACGCCTCGATCCTGAATCCTGAGGCGATCATCCTGACGGGTGATATGATGCAGGCTGGCAAATGGCTGCTGAAACCCATGCGGAAGTCGTTTGATGAGCATGTGTTCCATAATATCCAGGGTGAAACGCGTCTGCTGGTATCCATCTTGAAGGAAGGAGAGCGTGACGTACTGGGAGCCAGCGCTTTGGCCTGGGATGTGAAAGAGTATTCATTGTTTAAATAAAAATTCGTAAGAATGGAGGAAAATAATATCAAAACAAAGGTTGTCGGTGTAGATATCAGCATCGAGAGCACAACCTATGCAATGGTGGATGTCAGAGGTAATATCCTGGCAGAAGACGCCTTCCCAACGGAAGACTATCCTGATGTGAATAATTATGTGACGGCACTTAGTGAGAAGATCGTGACGATGGTCGAGCAGAATGGTGGTTATGAGACAATCCGTTCCATCGGCGTCAGTTGTCCTAGTGCCAGTATCGTGTCAGGATGTATAGAGAATGCGGCTAACCTGCCGTGGAAGGGTATCGTGCCTCTGTCTGCCATGCTCCGCGACCGTATCGGACTGGCTGTAGGCTTGTCCAATGATGCGCATATTTCGGCCTTGGGTGAGTATGCCTTCGGTTCTGCCCACGGTATGCAGAATTTCATCATCATCAGTCTGGGTGTCGGCATCGGCAGCTGCTTCTTCTCTGATGGTCATGAACATCGTGGTCACGGTGGCTATGCGGGTGAGTTCGGACATACCTGTGTCTATCCTGATGGCCGTCAATGTGGCTGTGGTAACAAGGGCTGTATCGAGGCCTATGTGGGTGCGAAGGGTATTGTTCAGACCGCTAAGGAAATGATGGCAGCAAGCGATGCGCCTTCTTTGATGCGCAATCTGGAGAAGTTGTCGCCACGCACTATCAAGGAGTGCTGCGACCAGGGTGATGAGATGGCTATCGAGGTCTATCGCCGTACGGGCCGTATCCTGGGACAGGGCTTGGCAACCTATGCCTCATTGATTGATCCCGAGGCTTTCATTTTTACGGGTGGTATATCCCACGCAGGTCATTGGCTGTTGGATTCAGCCGAGGAAGTGTTTAATGAATTGGTATTCGGCAACTTGAAGCAAAAGGTCAGATTTATTGTCTCGACCTTCAACGATCGCGAGCGCGATGTGCTGGGTGCCAGTGCTCTGGCTTGGAGCGTTCCTGAATATTCACTCTTTAAGTAAACGTTGTGGACGTAGAAAGAATCAACCGGATTATCAACGAGAAACCCAACCTGAGTACCGCCCTCGGCATGGAATTCATCTCCACGCCTGAGGACGATACTTGTATGGCACGCATGAAGGTTGACGAGCGTAATCGTCAGCCTTTTGGTTTTCTAAGCGGAGGCGCCTCATTGGCGTTGGCCGAGAATGTGGCGGGCGTCGGCTCTTCAGCCCTCTGTCCCCATTGTGCCTGTGTGGGCATCGAGGTGAGTGGTAGCCACGTGAAAGCGGTGGCCGAGGGTGATTGCGTGACAGCTTATGCCCGTCTGCTTAATAGGGGCACCACCCTCCATGTCTGGAATGTGGACATCAAGGATTCGTCCGGTGAACTGATCTCTAACGTCCGTGTAACCAATTATATCATCAAGCAAAAGAAAGAATGACGGCCTTTGCCATATACAGACTACCCCATGAAGACCACGCCACTCTGATCCGACAGTCAGAAGGTGAGCCTGAGGAATTTCTTTCTTGTGCAGAACTGAATGGAAGAAGGGGCTTTGTGGTGGCCCCTTTTCAGATATCTGAGAAGCAACCACTTCTCTTGATCCGTCCTGATGTCATCGAGACGGTGCCAATAGAAGGGGAATTGTCTGAAACAGAGTATTCTCTTACCTCTCACCTCTCACCTCTTACCTCTTCCTACGCCATCGATTTCGCCAGTTTCCATGCCCAATTAGTCTCCGGCACCTTCCGTAAGATCGTACTGGCGCGTTGTGCTGATGAAGAGACACCCGAAGCGATTCCGCCTATGCAACTCTTCCATCGGGCTTGTATGCTCTATCCGCGCATGTTCATCGCCCTCGTCTCTACGGAAAAGAGTGGTTGCTGGCTGACGGCTACACCCGAGATTCTCCTCGAAGGCACAGCCGATGCCTGGCGTACCATCGCTCTGGCAGGAACGATGAAACTGGAGGGTGACCAGCTTTGTGGTGAGGGCGAATCCCTGCGCTGGAGTACGAAGAATATCCAGGAGCAGCGTATCGTGGCCACATATATTACCGAGTGTCTCGAACAGTTCACAGGCGATTTCCACGAAGAGGGACCGCGCACCGTCAGGGCTGCCAATCTGGTACATCTCCGGAGCGACTTCACCTTCTCGCTCCCCGACAGCCAGCATCTTGGCGACCTTCTGCATACCCTTCATCCTACACCGGCTGTCTGTGGATTGCCAAAACGCACCGCTTTTGAATTCATCACCCACAATGAACATACGCCCCGTCACTATTATAGTGGTTTTATGGGTATGCTCGATCCCGCAGCAGAAACGCATCTCTATGTCTCGTTGCGCTGCATGAACATTGAGGGCCGTCAATACCATCTCTATGCGGGCGGAGGCCTGCTCAAGGATAGCGTAGAAGAGCAGGAGTGGGCGGAAACCGAAGCGAAACTAGAAACAATGAGAAGATGTATAGCAACAAAGAAAATGTAAATATCCTGACTTCGCTGTTGGTGGCGCATGGCATTCGTCATGCCGTTTGCTGTCCGGGCAGTCGCAATTCACCCATTGTGCATAATCTCAACGCGTGTCCTGATATCACGTGTTATCCTGTCACAGATGAGCGTAGCGCGGGCTTCTATGCCTTAGGCATGAGCCAATGTTTGAAGCAACCCGTGGTCGTCTGTGTCACTTCGGGAACGGCCCTTCTGAATCTCGCTCCTGCGGTTGCTGAGGCTTACTATCAGCATATCCCCCTGATCGTCATCTCTGCAGACCGTCCTCAGGTCTGGATAGACCAGCTTGATGGTCAGACTCTGCCGCAGCCAGATGCCCTTGGCCGTTTCGTCAGCAAGGCCGTGTCTTTGCCAGAGCCTCATAATGAAGAGGAACATTGGTTCTGCAACCGTCTCGTCAACGAGGCTTTGCTCAAAAAGCATGCCCCTATTCATATCAACGTGCCTATCAGCGAACCACTTTTCGACTACAACGTTGCCGAACTCCCCGTGGAACGGAAGATAGAACTGCTGCCTGCCGGCATCTCCAACCAGACGCTGAGTCATGTCTGCCGAATGTTTATGCAGTCGAAACGGCCTTTGCTCATTGCCGGACAACCCATGAACCCGGGCTACGATGAGGCCGTCTGTCTCATTGGCGATGACGAGAGTTATGTGCCCGACCTGGTGGTGTACATCGGTGGCTCTATTGTCAGCAAACGTCTGAAACGCTTCCTTCGCAAGGCCAAGGAAACGTGGGTGGTCAATGCCACGGGTGAGGTGACCGATACCTTCATGAACCTGACGTGCGTCATCCAGGGCGATACTGAGGTCGTGGAAGACCAGATCCGATTCCTGCTCGAACAAGACCCACATCCTTTCGTCCAGAAATGGGAGAATTTGTTGGCAAAGGTCCGTGATCATGCTGCTGACTATCAGCCGGATTATTCTGAGATGGCCGCCGTCAAATGCTTTGAGACACAATTAATGTTCAATGTTCAATGTTCAATGGTCAATGTTCACTATGCCAACAGCACGGCTATCCGTCTGGCGAACATCTTCGCTCAGCATAGTGTCTTCTGCAACCGTGGTGTGAATGGCATCGACGGCTCCCTCTCCACCGCTGCAGGTTTCTCCGTAGTGACTGAGGAAAACGTCTTCTGCGTCATTGGTGAC
>Ga0310694_10001786_pt1 | contig 23588 bp, 26 predicted proteins | sample 174DNAGHGhighgp2_FD_203884 | JGI IMG/M metagenome (GOLD analysis project Ga0310694, IMG submission 203884) | Sheep rumen microbial communities from Palmerston North, Manawatu-Wanganui, New Zealand - 1742 DNA GHGhigh gp2 (v2) (version 2) | ecosystem: Host-associated > Mammals > Digestive system... | reverse complement strand
TTCTGTGAAAACCCGCCTTCAGAAATTCATTACCGACTATCGCACGAGCAAAGCCCGTGTCGATCTCGAATACAACAAAAAACTCTTTGGTGAGGTAAAAGCCAAGTATGAGCAGGCCCGCCAGCGCTACGCCGCTTATGCAGACTCTCACAGGGCTGTCAGTTCCCAAAGTGGTCTGACCATACGCGATGAGCTCCAGACAGAGATGCAGATGCAGCAGCAGATTTATCAGCAGGTAGTCGGCCAGCTCCAGCAGGCCGAAATGCAGGTTCAGGCCGAGACGCCAGCCTTTACCACTCTCCAGTCTGCCACAGTCCCCGTTAAAAAGGCCGGCCCCGCCCGAGCCAAATGGTGCTTGGTGTGGCTCTTCCTAGCCTTCCTCGCCACCACCGCCCGGATCCTTCATAAAGAAGACGATTTAAAGCCGCTCTTAGGCCTCTCATAAAATAGAAAATCCCGCCAATCAGCGGGATTTTCTTTTTTTAATAAGTTATATCAATCACCGGCCGATAGTAGCAATCTTCAAGGTAATCGCTGCATACCATCGGGTTTCTGATTGTGATGGCTCCCTCAGATGATATCGATGCCCTCATCCTTTTAAGGATGTCCCCATCCTGACAGTAATATTCAGTGTTATATTTTTTGTTGTCTACATTAGGATCCTCCAGGAAAATTCTGCATTCTTCTGATGTTGGCAGCCTCCAATCTCCACAAGTAATACCATTCCCTTCAGGCTTACTGATGCTGGCAGCTTTTTGAGCCATTTTTTCTGCTGAGCTGATGTTATTCATCTGATCCAAACTCAGCAATACTGCGTTTCCTGAGCCGACACTGACCACATAATACCCTAGATAAGTCCCCCCAGCCACAGGAACTACAGGCTCTGTGTGAGTAACATCCACCAGTTGATCCTCATTAAACTCAAAGCTTTTACTCTTGTCAGCATCCCAGGCCTTGGCGGTCAGCGTGCCACTCAACAGGGCATCCTGCTCTTCAGAATAAGTACCTTCCAGAATCACCTGATGATTCGCAGTGAAAGACTCATCAGTCTGATAACTGTATCGCTTCACACCAGCACTGTTAGTGAAACTCACGGTGATGGTAGGAGCCCCGTCTGATGGAAAACAATAAGGCTGATCCTCCCCGTTGGTCCAAGTCTTGTTATCTGAACTTTTGATTAAATCAATCGTCAGGCTGGTATGCGTCTCGGTGAGTGTCCCGTCCAATTGAATGCCTTCAAACAGCGGAGAGATGCTCACCTCTACCTGAGTGACATCTGTAGGTACCTGCTTGATAATCAACTCTTTCAGCCTGATGACCTGTCTTTCAAGCTCCAGTTCCAGATTGCTGCTATTCCCCGCTGTCAGTGTCACGGCGGTTGATGTCATTAACAGATCCCCCATAGTCTGTCCTTCTGCTAGGGTAATCACGCTGCTCGCTGCAGCTCCCTCCTGGTCGGGTAGGGTATAGGCATCCAAATCCTCCCCACCGATGGCACAGACGGTATAGCTGCCTGCTGCCAGAGTCGTCGAGGCCAACTGGCCTCCCTCATCTGCCGTGAGCAGTCTCACGCAACGCCCCTCATTGTTAAACACATACACCTTTCCTTCCTGAAGCGGTGTCGCGCTGCGTGTCTGTACCCTGAGCAACCCCTGATTCTCTGGAATCCCCCAACTGATCTCTTCAGCAATCACCTCGTTGTTCACCAGCTCCGAGCATCCGCTCAAAGCCATCATACTGCTAATAGCAGCTACCATAACAAAACATTTTTTCATAATCGTCTTTTTCTTAGAGTTAGACATAACATTAACGCAGCAAAATTACGAACTATTTTCGAATTAACCAAATAAAAAACAATAAATTAATAAAAATATGCGAAATTTATACCTTTTGTTTGGTACTCTCAAATAAAATTGGTACTTTTGCAGCGGAAAAGTGGAACCGGTTCCCCTTGGTTTCCATTCTTTCTATATACAAATTAACATCAAATTATCCCTAACGGTCTGACTATCACAACGATATGCATCCCCGTCAGGAAAAGAGATTTTATACCCCCGCTAGCACAATCCCATACTGCCGTGAGGCAGCATTTATGATAATAAATTGTGTTGGGGCGGGCTCCTATCGGAGTAATCCTACGAACTCAGGTAATCCTGCCCCTTTTTAAGAGATTGAGGGGGATATGCATTAGCAACATAGTTGTTAAGGTGTTTTTCAAGCCTGGACGTCCGCTCGAGTTTATTTGCTTTCTAAGAAAGAAAATTGACAGTTTACACATGGTAACTACATAAAAGAAGATAATCAATAACGCAACGATTTGTATATGAAGCAAACAGAAGATATAAACAAGATTAAGGCAGTTGTAGAATATATTCTGCAGCAGATGGGTGTAGCCGTAGACTACATTCATCTCTTCAAGGTGATGTATTTTGCGCAGGAGGAACATCTTGCCCTATATGGCGTGCCCATTATGTACGATACTTTTGTGGCTCGCAAGCATGGACCTGTTCCCTCGCTTACCTATAAGGTATTGCGTGTGGCAGAAGGTAAGACTAAGGATGTGACCGATGACCTGGCCACTTTTGCCTCTGAGCTTGCACTTAGTGTCGCCGATAGCCACCAGGTAGTAAGTCTTGCTCCTGGCATAGATGTGGATATGGATGAACTCTCTCGTAGTAACGTTCGCATTCTCGACAAGTGGATAGCACATTGCAAGGAAATTGAGTCATTTGACTTGTCTGAGCTTTCTCATGACAAGGCATGGCTAAAGGCAAAGCGCCAAACAGAGAAGACTGGAGAAGATACAAAGATATCTCTTTATGATATGGCAGCATCTGGCGGAGCCAGCAAGGATATGCTCCAAGTCGTGAAGGAACGTCAAATCAGCCGCAAGGCCCTGTCATGGATTTAAGGGAGTTACAGGTAGAATACCTCCGCCAACAGCGACAGGTCACCGATGAGCGGATAGCCATAGGAGCACTTATCCGTACCACTCTTTCCGAGACAGACGGCCTCATATTCAAGGATGGCCGCACAGAGAAGCCCAAGCGACTTGTGGTTATAGGTGTAGACCACGATCAAGCCCTATGTTTTGGGTCTGTGTTAGTAAATACTAAGCAAAATCCTAAGGCACAGTATTCCGCAGAATACCTCTCTGCACAGTATCAGCTCAAGTGCGAGTCTTACCCAGAGTTCCTTGACTACGATAGTTACGTTGACTGCGGGGAGTTGTTCTCCATACCTATTGAACGCCTCAAACAAGGTGAGTTCTTTGGATTCTTGAATAATGAAGACCGTGTAGGAATCCTCAATCTCTTAGAGACTTCAGATATCTTCTCTACCAAGCAGAAGAAACGTTATGGCATACGCCGCCGCTAAAATCATCCATCAAACATCACACATGTAAGCTGCCAATTTTGACGTCTTGTGTATGAATAGAGAATTTGATACTTTTGGGCTGAAGATGGGTGTGAAGACAACTGAAGATCCATACGCTTCTATGGAAAAAGACCAGTTGATTTCAATGATACACTTCCTTGTTAAGCGCGAGGATAGCTGAGTTTGCGCAGACTATCCCGAGTCGAGATGAGGTCGATGATAATCAACAAGCCCCTTCAGCAGAAAGTGAATGACCTGCTGTCCCAGATATCAGTTGGTAACAAAGTCCGCTTAATCAAATTAAGACGCGCCAGGTGGCAAACGCTAGACCTTTGGTCGCTTCGCTTGAAGAAGTTCCCCAAATGGCGTTTTTCAAGCCTGGATGTCAAAATTGACAGTTTACACACTGCCGTAGGTAGATGTTAAAAAAATCGTTATGTACGGGGCAGGCTCTTGCCTAATACTCTCATAAATCAGTTTTCCCAGCTAATGTGAACTTCCGCGTAACGGCCTGACAGTCAATGTAAAACAGAAACACCGTTTCCAGAGTTATCAGACATTCATCAGACATCCGGGAAATTGAGCCTTTCCGGACATTTCCAGTACAAAGATAGCACTTTTTACCCAAACTGGCAATAGCGTTAAGATTTTATAAACTATTCGTGTGAAGGAATGTTAATTTCTGGGCGGGTGCTGGTGGAGGACGCAGGAGCGGCACTTGATACCATGAAGGACAAAGTATGAAAAACGGTTCCCAAACGTGTAAGGATATAATCCGCGAGAACCAAAAGAGCTTATAGTCTTAACTGAAAACAAAAATATACACTTCTAAAGGAAGTTTAACAGAATATGCTGGTTTCAGTGTTTACACTGAAACTGATACTATAAGGACTTATGACGATGAGAAGACTGTTCTCAGACAAAGCGGGGGCGACGTTCTGCGAGAACCTGCCCAGTGTTACCGTCAATGTCCGCAAGGACTGTGTGGAGCTGGTGTCCAAGGTTGACAGGGGCGTGTATGCCATCACGAACCTTGTCTCTGCCGGTAATGGCCAGATGAGGATCATTGCCAACTGGGGGCGCTTCTTTGACCGAGTGCAGAATCCCGAGGTGCAGCTGCCTCGCTGCAAGGCTACATGCCCGACGCTGTACAGGCTGCTGACCGAATCCCTTGACGGCATCATGCTTCTGAAGAAGAAGGGCGAGAGCGACTACTCTGTCAGTCGGCTTGTTCCGATGACGGGCATCATTCCTCTTCTGTCCATCACCAAGGAAATGCTTGACATCAACAGGGACTTTGTCAATACGATGATTGACATCTGCAACGAACTGTCCAACAATCCTCCCTTCCCCGGATGGAAGGATGGACTGGACGAATTGTGGAACTAAGATGACACTAATTAAGAACATCAAGGAGGTGACAGAGCCACTGAAAGAGCAGATCATGAAGGGTGATGTACATACCATCGACGAGATAAGGGCTTGGCTGAAGCACTTAGGTTCAATAGCAGCCCCCTCATGGGCGGGCTCTTTTGGGAATGTTTCTTCAAACATAGTGTATTCAGCTCCTTTATATAACGACAAAAAACATTCAACAAAGATGGGCTATGAATAAAAAGAGAAAGAAAGAGATTTTTGTTACCTGTTTGTTTCTTTTAATATCAATTCTAGGAGTAATCTCTGCGTTATTTACAACCACAATATTTCATTGTATCATTCTGCTTTTGATCTCTTTGTTTGCGCTTATTTGTGGTTTTATTATCTTTAGGTATGGCATAGAGGAGCCTGTAGTAAACGAAAAGAAAAGATGAAAGTAAATAGTCCCATACTGCCGTGAGGTAGTGGGCAGGCTCTTTTCAGGGGGTTCCTACAAGCTTTGATAATCCTGCCCTTTATCCTTCAGACATCTCGCTAACCGCTAACCGTTCAAGACATGAACAAAGAACGTTTTCACAACCAATTAGCTCTTAATTTGGGTTATCAGCGCATAGTCAATGACAAGCGCATCAATATAAGTATTGATGATAAGCAGTTTCCTGATGATGTGATGATATCAATTTGTATTGATGGTTTATCAAAGCCGATATGCTATAAAGTCTCGGAAGGTGTGAATCAGAGCGATATGGACTGCCTTGATGAAAATGGTTATGAAGATATAAAGATAATCATTGATGCAGTGCATCAAGCATATATAGAGTCTATCAAGCCTTTCTGACTGAAAGAAATAATTATAATTTTCCCATTAGAAAGTAGAAGATATGAATAAAGACAAAAGAACGTTGCTGATAGTTACATTGTTATCTATTATATGTGTTGTGTGGGCATTAACTATACCAGATTTTGTAATGGCTGCCCTTTCCCTTATTAATGCGATAATTTCATTGTGTTTTTCATTTCTGTTTCGTAATAAACCTGAAAAGGTTTGAAATGTCGTAAGCGTCCCAAAGTGTGACATAGTAATTTGAAGAAAAGGTTGTATCTTTGCGCTGTTAAACCAAATTACAGTATAAAAGGTATGATAAGTAACAGTGATTTTGAGAAGCTTTGGTTCCTGTACAAGACAGAAGCAGCCCCTAAAGGGGTCTCGATTAATGCATTCTGCTTAAGTCGAGGGGTCAATTGCAATGAGTTCAACAAATGGTTCTGTAAGATACAAGGCTATCGTGCTGGTGGAGATAGAAGGTGCACCTGAAGAGGAATTCGAAGAACCGGTTGAACCGGATGCAGAGGACGCAAGTAAGGACCGGCGGTCTAAGAAAGTCGGGATACATGTTTTATCCGCACTCATGATGGTCTTCATATCCAGAAGAAGGGCTTAAACTACTAGGAACTTTCAAACTGGTGGAGATTTGTAATATGTTCCAGAAGATGACAACAGTATCCTTAATAAGTTTGAAGGGTGGAAGTCTTACGTGTCTGAATTGCTAAAGTCTCAATTTGGAGGGGATGATAAGTTTGTTTACGATTGGGATTCTAATAATGGAACTTATATATCTAAGAGAGAACCGATACTACCCCAACTCAAGAAGAAGGTGATAAATTTTAGCTAAATGCAAATAACGGTATGAAAAAGAAAAAGAAAGATAAATTGATTTTTGTTTTATATATGGCTGTTGGAGCTATAGGACTTTTAGCAGCAGCATCATCAGGCACAATATCTCTGAGTGTCATATTAATTATTATTTCTGCTTTTACTTGTTGGTGTGGCTTCGTTATTTTGAGAGAAGGAACAATATAGGCTGTTATTGAGATTACAGCAAGGAAGTGTAATTTTATATATTTTATATCATGTACGAAAATAATGGTAAAACCAAGAATCTATTTTTACTCACCAATTTCTTCCCTTACGGCAATGCAGAACCGTATTTGGAAACTGAAGTGAAGTATTATGAAGATTATTTTGATAACGTTTTTGTGTGTTCACTTCAGTTGCGTCCGAAAGATCTGGAGTCCTGTCGAAAACTGCCCTCAAGCAAATTTAAGGTTCTTCCTATACCCAAGGCATCAGACCTCGTCTATTTCTTGTATGCATTCCATGTTCTTGGTGATAAAAATCTCTATCAAGAAATCAGGAAATTGTTCGTAAAGCATCGTTTTAGTATCAAAAAGATAGTGCTTCTCTTTGTTTACCTCAGCCGTGCCTATTATGAAGCAGGTAAGATTAGTAATTGGCTTAAAACTGAAGGGGTATCGCCAGAACAAAGCGAAGGGGTTTTATATGCTTATCGCTTTGAGTATCAGCCGTTCGTAGCCTTAATCCTTAAACGGTATTTACCAAATTATCTCACATTGGCTAGAGGGCATCGTTTTGACCTTTATGAAGAGTTTCGTAGGGAAGGATATATACCATTAAGAGAATTCCTGCTCGATAATCTGGATTATACGGTTATGATAGCGAAGGATGGGATAGACTATCTTTCTAAAAAATATCCAGATCATATGTCAAAAGTTGTTTTGTCACGTCTCGGTACAATAGATTATGGTCTTGGTCCCGTTCCTAAGCCTAATGACCCTATTAGGATAGTTAGTTGTTCAACTATTACTGATATAAAACGGGTAGATATCATTGTAGAGGCTTTGTCTCAGGTTAAGGATACGGATATTGTTTGGGATCACTATGGCGACGGTCCTAAGCGGAGTATTGTTGAAGCTTTAGCCAATAGAAAATTAGGACAAACCATACACTACAAGTTTCATGGAAACATAGACAATGCATCGCTTATGAAAATCTATTCGAAAGTGCCATACCATGTTTTCATAAATGTTAGCATTTCAGAAGGAATTCCAGTGTCTATTATGGAGGCTTTGTCTTTTGGTATCCCCACAATAGCAACAGATGTTGGTGGTACCAATGAAATTGTGTATGATAAAAGGAACGGTTTCCTTCTTCCCGCAGATTTTGAACTAAAGCAGTTGGTGAAGTATATTATGGAAATATACCAAGATACTTTATCATCTAAATGCAAATTTAGGCATGAGGCAAGAAAAACATGGGCTGAAAATTATTCTGCTGATCATAATTATCAGCACTTTATCTCTAAATATATGATGTTAGTATGAATAGAATAATAGTATCATTACTCGCATCTCTTATTTTAGTTTTGTGGGGATTGGGAACTAGCGCAAATCCGATATTTATCATAGACATGTGTTTGTGGATATGTATGATGATTTCAGCATACTCAAACATAGAGCGAAACTACTTGGAATTCGCGTTTGGTTTGGCATTCTTTACATTTTTGATGGGACGTGAATTCCTTGAACAGTATTCACTCCATAGCGTTGAGAAAGATTTTCCTAAGAGCATTAATTTTCATTTGTATATTTGTATATTGATTTCGTTGATTTCTTTTTGGATGGCTTTTTCTTTCTTCAATAAAAAGAGAAATACTAATACATCTGAAAAAAAAACTGGTTGTACAGCATACTATAAGACTGTCAGGAAATATGCAAAATTGATATTTTTACTATCAATGCCTTTTGCTTTTATTTCCACACTTATAATGTCAGCGATTGTTTTTACAGTAGGTTATCAGAATAGCTATCTTGTGGTTTCTGTATTGATGGAAAACTTCCCTGTCTTGTATGTATTTGACAAAATTGGTATAATGATGCCTACATGTTTTTGTATTTATTCAGCGACGCTACCAGACAGACGTGATTTCTACAAAATTGGGAAAATATATTTGTTCTATTCTTTCTTAACGGTTTTTGAAGGGGCAAGAGGAACGTTTTTGATTAATATACTTGTTTTTGGTGCTATTCTCGCATATTTTCAATGTATGCGGCCTAATGAAAAGTGGTTTGATAAGCAGAGATACGCTCGTTGGGCAATGATAGGCGTGCCCCTTGTGATGATAGCGAGTGTAGCTATTAAGGTCGGAAGAAATGGTGACGATTGGAGGAAAATGGATATGACAGAAGCAATAACAGATTTTGTTTATCAACAGGGCGTAACAGGATTAAATTTGAAACGAGCTTACGAAATTGAATCTTCTATTCCAGAACCTGTAAGTGGCTTTTACTCTTTAGAATTTTTGCATTCAGGTCTCCCTGCGCGTCTGCTGGGTAATAAGGTGTATTCTGGTTATAATGTAGAACATGCTTTAGAAGGAAACAGTATGAAATTTGCCCTTGCATATGCTACTATGGGCACAGAATTTCTTGAAGGTCAAGGCACTGGTTCAAGTTTTATAATAGAGACATTTTATGATTTCGGTTATATCGGGATTGCTTTAGGTTCTATATTATATGCATTTCTTTTTTCGTTGTTACATCGCACATCAAGGGATAATCTACTTGGAAAATCTTTGGCGTTTACAATAATTGGAAGCATTCTGTGGGCGACAAGAGCAGGCTTTACCGACTTCTTGCAACATCTATTAGCCCCAACTATTCTATTTGTGATAGCTTTCATTTTCATACTTGCTCACAGGAAGAAACATGTGGTTTCAGTATAGTAGATAAATAAATGTGTGTGTTATGGGTTCACAAAAGTCTATTGTTAATTCCATAAAATGGTCATCTCTCGCAGAAATAGGGGTGAAGTTTATCACTCCTGTAACGACCATGATACTGGCGCGAATACTTTCGCCTGAGGAATTCGGTATATTGGCTATATGCAGTATGATAGTGTATTTTGCCGAGATTATAGCGGATTCTGGTTTTGGTAAATATATCGTACAGGCAGATTTCAAGGATGAAAGCGAATTGAAGCGATATGCAACAGTCGCTTTTTGGTCTCATTTGGCAGTGTCATTGTTAATCTGGACAATTATCATAGTTTTCTGTAGCCCCATTGTAGAATTCTTAGGCATTTCTGGTCATGAAAGCGTACTAATAGTGGCATGTTCACAGTTAGTGTTTATGTCCATGATAAGTACACAACTCGGATTGCTGCGTCGTAAGTTTGAATTCAAAAGTACTTTTGTTGCTCGGATTGCTACAGCAGTTGTAACGTTCGTTATTTCCATCTCTATTGCCTTGATTAACAGGTCATATTGGTCTCTGATTATAGGTAATGTGGCAGGCTCAATAGTTAATGCTTTTATTTTAACTTGGCTTTCAAAATGGCTCCCAGCATTAGGTTATTCAGTGTCGGTATTAAGAAAAATGTTCGCATTCAGTTTTTGGTCTCTTTGTGAAGGCCTTGCCCACTGGTTCATTTTTTGGTGTGATGTTTTCATCGCTACTCAATTCTTTACGATATATCAACTTGGCCTTTACAAAAATTCAACAGCGATACTGTTGTCCTTCATTGGCATGATAACAGCCTCTATGAGTCCGGTCCTTCTTTCGGTTCTTTCCAGATTGAAAAATGATGACTCCTATAATGAGGTTTATATGCGCATCACCAAATTATTCATGTATGCACTTCTCCCCATTTGTATAAGTATCTATTTCTGTCGCGACTTTGTAACCTTTGTTGTTTTAGGTACGAAATGGATGGAGGCAGCTGACATTATAGGTTCATGGGCTATTATGCTTGGGATAAGCGTATTTATTTATAGTTTTCCGGCAGAGATTTTCAAGTCAAAGGGTATTCCTAAATATCTGTTTTTTTATCAGTTGTGTTATATTGCTTTTCTTGTACCTATCTGTATTTATGCCACAAGGTATGGATTCTGGACGTTCGTATATGCTCGAGTGTCTTGTATATTTATTCAGATAATACTTTACGTATTTTTTACCAAATTTGTCTTAAGGTGGAATATTAAATCTTTATTTCTTCAGATGAAGTCTCCAATTGGTATGAGTGTTCTTTATGGGCTTGCATGCATATTTTTATTTCAGCATGTCCAATCATATTTGTTCCAAACACTTCTTTGTTTTATCCTTTTTACAATATATATAGCATTATGTTACTGCTTCTTTAGAAACGACATCCAGAGTTCAGTAAAATTATTGTCTCATAAACAGTTAAACATGGATTTGAATTAAAAGAAATCACTATTATGAATCGAGTATTATTTTGTCTTTTTTTATTGGGCGTAAATGCGTTTTGGTCTTGCTCACGATGTTATTCTACTGGAATGAATGAAGAAATAGCGGAAGTTATGTCAAGATATCATTCCATAGGACTTTCAGTTGCTGTCGTTAAGAACAATAGGATCTGTTATGTTTCGTCATTTGGCTATAATCCAGATTATAATGATACGACAAAAAGAAATCCAATTCCTGAGAATGGCGTATATGTCATCCAGTCGATATCCAAGACTTTTGTCAGTACCGCAATTATGCAGTTGGTGGAAAGAAAATTAGTAAGGTTAGATGATGATGTTAACAAGTATTTGGACTTTGTTGTACGAAATCCAAAATATCCAGACATTCCCATCACTATAAAGATGCTTCTTGCTCATTATTCAAGTTTGAATGATTCTCAATATGATTGGCATCTAAGGCAGATTAATCCTGCGACAAATGATAAGTACAAAGATTGTTATAACGATTATCCACCAGGTGCAGAATTCGCATATTGTAATCTTTCCTATAGCCTATTAGGTGCTATTATTGAAAATGTAACAGGTAAAAGATTCTGCGATTACATTGACGAGAACATTACCAGACCATTAGGTTTGAATGCCAGCTATGACTTAACAAAGATTGACAGTTCATTAATAGTTAAGGCATACATTTATAATCAAAAGAGACAAAAGTATGTTATGGATAACTCCATATATAATTATCAGTTTTTTCGTGATGCAAAGAAAAACTACAAGTTAGGCTACTCTGCTGCTTGTTTTTCTCCAACAGGAGGCATGAAAATATCTGCGATAGATCTCGCCAAATATATGATGATGCACATGAACTATGGCACTTATAAAGGAGTTAAAATCTTAAGTAAAGAGAGTGAGTTGGAAATGTGGAAGCAAATTGGCACTCACAAGTGGAGGTATGGTTTGGCTTTCTCTCGTTATGGGGGTATGATTGATGGCTGTGAACCTATTGGGATGACAGGTGGGTCTCATGGCATACATAGTGGAATGTTTTTTAATCCAAAGGAGAAATATGGATTTGTTATTATTTGTAATGGATGTACTTCAGAGAATTCTGTCGGGTTTGATATGAGTCGTGAATTGGTTAAAGTTCTTTATAAACATTTAATAAAAAAATGAATTATGGAAATTAAAGATTTTATTCAGCATTTTGCAGAGCAGTTCGATGACACGGAACTGAGTGAGTTTAAGCCAGAAACTATGTTTCATGATTTGGACGAGTATTCATCGCTTATAGCACTTACCATCATTGGTATGGTCGACGATGAGTATGGTGTGACAATTGGTGCCGAGGAAATGTCGGCAGCAGTTACCATTGAGGACTTGTTTAACACAGTGAAGTCGAAGATGTAATGGAAGTAAATAATCCATTTTTGCTTTGTGGTAAAACTGTTCTGATAACAGGTGGCGCAGGTGGGATAGGCTCTGCTGTCGCACGCACTTGTGTTGAACTAGGAGCGAGGGTTGTTCTGACGGATATTCGTGAGGATGCCCTCTCCGAAACACTTACATCTCTGCCAGACTCTCAGACCGGTGAGGCACACTTGGCGATAGCGGCAGATTTAACAGATGCCACACAACTAGCAACACTCGTTGAAACATGCCCACCTTTAAATGGTTTGGTGTTAAATGCAGGTGTGATGAAGTTGACATTGACGCAGTTCATAACAGAAGAGGAACTGACACGAATTCAGAAAATAAACCTGAATGCTCCGATTTTGTTGACTCGCTCTCTGCTGAAAAAAAAGAAAGTTAACAAGGGTGGCTCGATAGTGTTTACAGCATCGGCAGCAGGAGTATATCGTGTGTCGATGGGTAATGGTATTTATGCTACTACAAAATGCGGTATTGATGCATTTATGCGAACTGTGGCATTAGAAATGGGACCCAAAGGTATTCGTTGTAATAGCGTGAATCCTGGCATGGTAGAAACTGCTTTGATCGGCTCTTTTACAGAAGAACAAAAGGAAAAAGAAAAACTGAACTATCCGCTTAGACGATTTGCTAAACCTGAGGATATTGCATACGGAATTGCATATTTGCTCTCGGATGCATCGTCATTTGTGACGGGTACAGCTCTGAAGATCGATGGTGGAATGACACTTGGCTAATGCATAATAATTATGGAAAGACTATTAGAGAATAAAGTGTGTATCATTACAGGTGCAGCACAGGGTATCGGTAAGGGTATCGCAGAGCAGTTTGCTGCTGATGGTGCTATTGTGTACGCTTGTGATTTACGCGAGGGAAGTATGGATGACTGGGCTAAAGATTGCTCAAGACGGAATAATACCCGTGTAACCCCCATGTACTTCGATGTGAGTGATGCTGCGGCGGTGAAAGAGCATTTCATGGCTATTTTCAAGATTGAGAAGCGTATTGATGCATTAGTAAATAATGCTGGTGTGGTTTTCAATAAGAAAATTGGCATGATTGTTCGCAATGAAACGGAATTGATGTTCCGTATCAATGTGATTGCAGTTATAGAGATGGTACAGCTCTGTTCCCGCCTAATGGCAAGGACAGGTGGCGGCAGCGTTGTCAATATTGCTTCTGTGACAGCAGTTCTTGGTTCGCCAGGACAGTCTGCCTACTCTGCCACGAAGGGCGCCATCATGTCATTTACAAAGTCGGCAGCAAAAGAGCTGGCACCACAGGGTATCCGAGTGAATGCGGTTGCACCAGGTATTGTGAAGACAGAACGTTTTGCAGAACTCTATGAGAGTGATGGAGCCAAGATTGATCAACGCATCTCGCGAATTGGTTTAGGTCGTCTTGGAACGCCAGAAGACATTGCCAATGCCTGTGCATTCCTTGCATCTGACAAGGCAAGCTATATTTCAGGAGAGATACTCGGGGTTAATGGATGTGCGTCTATATAATGCATAATTAACAATGCATAATTCATAATTGATGATGATACTGAATTTAGATAAGTGGAAGGGGGAGGCGATTGCGGCGATTGATTCGCAAGGGCAGCAACTGACTTATGGTGAAGTGCGTGATTTTGCGGAGAGGGTGGAGCATCTGATGCCAGCACGGTCGTTGATGTTCCTGCTGGTAGAGAATAATGTGGGTGGTATTGCTTGGACGATTGGTAATATCTGTGCAGGGAATGTACCGCTGATATTGAATGCTCATTTAGATGAGGGATTGTATAACAGCTTGTACGACCTTTACCAGCCTCCGTTTGTTTGTGTGCCAGAGACAATGGTAGACAAGTATGACTATGAGAAAGTTGTTACTTGCTATGGCTATACCCTGATGAAAACAGGGCATGAAGCTTGTCCGATGAATAATGAGTTATCTCACCTGTTGCCGACATCAGGGTCAACAGGCAGTCCGAAATTGGTGCGACATAAATATGAGAACATTGAGGCAGCAGCCTTGAATATCTCTACGTTCTTCCAGTTGACAGAGAAAGATCGCCCCTTGATGGTTTTGCCATTGTATTATACGATGGGATTATCAATGGTGTTCAGCCATTTCTATGTAGGAGCAACGGTACTTATTACAAACCTCAATATGACCGACAGGAACTTCTGGAAGTTTATTAAGGATGAGCATGCTACCAGCTTTACAGGTGTACCCTATAGCTTTGAGATTCTGAACCTTATGCGTTTCTTCCGTATGGATTTGCCAGATTTGACCTTGTTAACACAGGGAGGCGGTCGTATGCCTAAGGAACTGAACCTGAAGTTCGCAGAGTATTGCCGAGACAACGGCAAACAATGGATTGCCACCTACGGACAGTCGGAATGTACAGCCCGTATGGCTTGGCTTCCTCCGAAGTGGGCCATAGAGAAGGTTGGCAGTATCGGTCATGCAGTTCCTAATGCAGAGCTTTCATTAATCGATATGGATGGTAATCCGATTACCACACCGAATACAGAAGGCGAGATGTGTTACCGAGGCAAGAACGTGACAATGGGCTATGCCCGTAGTCGTGAGGACCTGCTTTTAGGTGACGAGCGGCATGGCTTTATCAAGACAGGCGACTTAGCTTATTTCGATAAAGATGGTTGCTATTATATCGTTGGACGTATGGGGCGCTTCTTGAAACTCTTTGGTATGCGTGTCGGACTCGATGAGTGTGAACGTATCGTGAAGGGAAAATTCCCCGGACTTGAATGTGCTTGTGTAGGTACAGACGAGAAGATGCTGGTTTATCTGACAGATGAGAGCAAAAAAGAACTTGTCAAGGAAGAACTGGTCAGCCGTCTGAAATTGGTGGCATCATCTTTTGATGTGAGAATCATAGCTGAAATTCCTAAGAATGAAGCTGGTAAAACATTGTATGCAAAACTACAGCAAAAGTAAAAAGGTAAAATAGTAAAAAGGTAAAAATATGGAAAATTTAGAAAAGTACAACAATGCGTTTATTGAAGTGTTCGGTGCCAAGACCGAAGATTTGAACGACAGTTATGGTAAAGAAACGGTTGATGAATGGGACTCTGTTCATCAACTGAGTCTAATAGCCGAGTTTGAGGAAGCCTTCGACATCATGTTCGATCCCGAGGATATCATGGAAATGACCTCCTACGCCAAAGGTAAGGAAATCCTCGCAAAATACGACGTGACCCTTTAATCTTTAATGTTTAATCTTTTAATGTTTAATGTAAAAAGTGGCTCGTTGGGAGATAAAAAACGTTAACATTTCCGGTGTGGCGATGGCTGTGCCTGAGCACACCGTGAAGACCGCTGAGATAGACCTGTTCACTACGGAAGAGGCCGATGTTTTTGACAAGACTGTTGGCATCAAGAGCCGGCATATCGCACCAGATACGATGTGCGCCTCTGACATGTGTCAGGCTGCAGGAGAGAAACTGCTTGAAGAATTAGGTTGGGAGAAAGAAAGCATCAATGCACTGATTTTTGAATCGGTGACAGGTGACTATCGTACTCCGCCTACATCATGCTTGTTGCAGTACCGTATGGGACTGAGCGAAGATTGCTTCTGTGTAGACATCCCTATGGGGTGCTGTGGCTGTATGTACGCAATAACTGTTGCAGGAAATCTTCTGACAACTGGCCAAATCAAACGAGCTTTGGTCTTGGTTGGTGATACAGCATTGCGTATGGGTTCTATGAAGGATAAGAGCCGTGTACCCTTGTTTGGTGACGGTGGTACGGCTTTGGCTCTCGAATACGATGAGACAGCCAATGACATTATTATTGACTTCCACACTTTGGGTAAAGGATACGAAGCTCTGATGACGCCTCATGGAGGCTTTCGTCATCCTGCAACTCCAGAGAGCTTTGAGTATGAGGACTTTGGTAATGGTATTGTCCGTGCTCCTTATCATACATTGATTAATGGCATGAATGTTTTCTCGTTTGCCATCAGTCGGCCTCCGAAGTCAGTGGAGCAGTTTTTGGCCGATTATAATATTGATCGTAATACGGACATAGACTATTTCCTAATACACCAGGCCAACAAAATGATTGTTGATAGAGTTGTTAAAAAGTTAAAGCTACCACTGGAAAAATGTCCCTATAATCTAGAGGAATTTGGAAATCTAGGTGGTGCTAGTATTCCTTCATTGATGGTGACGAGAATAGCAGATAAGTTGAGAAAGGATCCCACAATTATCCTTGGCTCATCTTTTGGCCTTGGTCTCAGCTGGGGAACGATGCTGTTGAAGACAAAACCGATGATAGTAACAGATTTAATTATAATATAATTTTCAGACAATGAGTGAAATAAGGTACAGATTGGCTAAGCCTAGCGATGCAAAAGAAATTGCGAATCTACATTGGAGTGTTCGAGAAAGATACAAAGAAGGTATTTTTCTATCCATGGGAAAAGATTTTTTAGCATCATATTATAAACTTACATTAAATGATCCATGGGAAGTTGTTGTGTGTGCTGTTAATGAAGAAGGGCGCATTGTTGGATTTACTGAAACCACATTAGACGCAAAATGTAAATACAAAAATGTTAGAAGCCATAAGTTGTATTTGGGATGGATTGTACTAAAGGCATTATTGCGACGACCGTATTTAACTAAAGCTGTATGGCAAAGATACCGTTCATTAGACGAGAATAATAGCGGACCGAAATTTTTTAATGTGGAAGGTGTCCGAGGGGCATTCTGGTGTTGGTCGAAAAGTGATGATAGCTTAAAATCATACGAAATGGTTAAAGTGAAAAATGATATTTTAAGAGCAGTTGGAATTAAAGAATATCGTTTTGAGGTTGATAAACAGAATAAGGCGGTATACAAGTTTCATTTGAAGGTCAATAAAGCAGAGCCTATTGAAGAGATAAAACTACCTGATGGAAGGGTACGAGTTGTTATGAGAAAACGGTTGTAAGTTTGATGTTATCACCATTCAGTTCGTAGTATGGCAAAAGTTTTACTATACGGAGGATTTGTACAAGTATTATCAGCATCTGCCTCTTTGAAAGCATGCGCTCACCATGTGGTAGTAGCAGCAGAGAACGACATTATCGGAAAAAGGGCAAGGTCAATTAGCAATTATATTGAGTTCAATATAAGCTTACCAGAAGAGCAAGTCACTAATAATCTTATAAATTTATGTAATGCTGGTGGGATAGATGTAATTATTCCTATGGAAGATGCTTATGCTACTCATTTAAGTCATAATAAAAAGAAAATAGAAAGGGATACACATTCAATTTGTGCAGTACCAGATTGGGATGTGTTTTCTATGGTTAGTGACAAAGAAAAATTACTTTCATTTTGTAAATACCATGGGATTGGACATCCCAAGACTGCGCCGATTAATGATAATTTTGATGTTTTGGTATCAGAGATAGGCTTTCCATCTCTAATAAAACCGAACCATTCAGAAGGGTCGAAAGGAATTGTTTTGGTACATAGTAAAGGAGAATTGCAGGCTAATGCCAAAGAAATCAAAAAGAAATATGGAGAATGTACGCTGCAAGAGTATATAGAGAACGATCATTATTATAATCTGATGCTATATCGTTCTTCTACGGGGAAATTTAGCAATCATGTTATTATCAAGATATTGAGATATTACCCTATAAAAGGCGGAAGTAGTTGTCTGGCTGTTTCTATGGAAGATAGAAAAATGGTGGATATGTGCAAAAAACTGTTGGAAAATCTAAATTGGGTGGGAATGGCGGATTTCGACATATTAGAAAAAGGCACAGGAGATTATAAAATAATCGAAATTAATCCTCGCGTGCCAGCATCTTTGAGAGGTGCAGAAATTTCCGGTGTAAATTTTCCAGAAATAATCCTTTCTGATTTGATAAAAAAGGAAATGCCTGTGTATGATTACACTACCGGCAAATACCTTCGTTTTTTAGGCCTAGATATAGCATGGTTTGTAGCATCAAAAAATAGGTTTAAGTGCCAACCTTCATGGTTCAAGTTCTTCGGAAAGGAGATTTACTATGAAGACGGAGGGATGCGCGATCTTCCTTCAATGTTAACATATTTCTGGTCTGGCATAAAGAAGCAATTGTCATCAGAATTTCGCAAATCAAAAGCAGGATTGAGTTAAAGATGAATATATTAACATTTGATATTGAAGACTGGTATAATCATGATGATTATTCCAGAGACTTTGCATGGGAAAAACATGAGGTACGTATTTATGATGGTACGGAGAGAATTCTCTCAGCTTTAGATGATCGCGGACTGAAGGGTAGTTTCTTCTGCGTGGGGTGGATAGCGGAGCATCATCCTAAAGTTATCCAATGGATAGCGGAAAGAGGTCATCATTTAGGCTGTCATTCGTATCAGCATGAACTGGCAACGAGGTTTACCCGAGAGCAGTTTAAGGAAGATACGTATAAGGCAAAATGTCTGATAGAGGATGTTGCTGGTCAGGAGGTAAATGCTTTCAGAGTTCCGTCTTTTTCCATTACACACCAAAATTTGTGGGCGTTTGACGTGTTGGCAGAACTGGGGTTCAAGTATGACAGTTCCGTATTTCCTTCGCACCATGAGTTCGGTGGATTGCCAGATTTCCCATCGACTCCTCATATAATCAAAACGAAATATGGAGAACTGAAGGAATTTCCTATCTCTTTAGGGGAGGTTCTTGGACGGGAGATCGTCTATTCCGGAGGAGGTTACTTTAGGGTGATGCCATACTGGCTGCTGAAGCGAATGACGCAAAAAGCCAAATATGTACTGGCATATTTCCATCCCAGCGACTTTGATCCCGACCAGCCCCAGATGCCTCAGTTGCCAAAAATGCGGCAATTCAAGAACCGAGTGGCACTGAAAGGTGCATACGAAAAGTACAAACGGTATATTGCAGACTTTGAGTTTGTGAACTTGCTGGATGCAGATGCAAGAATTTCATGGGATAAACAAAGAATCGAGTTATAATGTAGCCCATTCCTGCACGTATTATCAATAGCGGATACCGGGTATAGATGCACAACACACCTCATCGTCTTTTAGAAATTATCAAACTGGCACTTTGGGATAAGGCCATTGACGAGTCTCAACTATCCTCACTGGACTATAAGGAGTGGCTGGGACTCTATCAATGTGCATGTGTTCAAGGGGTTGCTGCCATATTCTTTGATGGCGTTGACAAGCTGCAAAAGAAGTCAAAAGCGTGCAGGAGATTACTAAGTAATGTAGGGGTGCAGTCTGTTTTAGGTAGTGAGAAGAGATGGTTAGGACAAATGCAGGTGGCGACAGCCCTATCAGTGAAATTCAAGAAACATGGTCTGCAGATGCTTCTGTTAAAGGGGCTTGGATTAAGCTTGTGTTACCCCAATCCAAAACATCGTGAGTGTGGAGACATTGATATCTATCTATTTGGAGATTATGAGAAAGGTAATCGGATTGCAGAACAGAAACTGGGAGGTAAGGTGGTGGAGTTCTCAAAGAAAGAGGACCACATCGAGATAGGTGACTTCTCGATAGACAACCACAAAGATTTCTTGTGGACTGCCAGCAAAAACAACCGAGAAATAAACAAATATTTGAGAAGTCTTCTGAAAGAAGATAAGCTGCCAAAACTATTAGACACAGACATTCTCCTGCCGACAGCAGAGTTCAACCTATTTTTTCTTATAGTTCATTCCTTTGGCCATTTTATGCGTGAGGGAATGTCACTACGTCAAATGACAGACATAGCGTGTTTTCTTGAAAAGAACGAGGAGAAATTAGATTGGCAGGGATGTATAGAAACACTTCAAAGGTTTCGCCTGAAAAGATTTGCCGACGGAATTATTTCATTCATTAAACACTATTTCGGACTAACTTTTAGTTACGCCCCATCTGTTGAAACAGTTCTGCTTGAAAGGATGAAGGATGACATTATGAGGCAAAGCCATGCTGTAGTGTATCATAAGACTCGTTTAACCTCGAAACTATATATAGCTCGGAATGCATGTAAGAGCCGTTGGCGGTATGATGCCTTCTATGAGGGAGGCTTCAGTCGATATATAATTGATGCAGTGAAAAGCCAAATATATTTATAAAATTTGATAACTATATGAAAATACCATTTTCGCCGCCTGATATGACAGAACAGGAGGCACAGGAAGTAAGAGAGGCCATACTCTCAGGGTGGATTACAACAGGTCCACGGACAAAGAAACTGGAACAGGAGATTTCAGCGTATGTGCATACGGATAAAACGGTGTGCCTGAACTCGGCAACGGCAGCAATGGAGATGGTGCTCCATCTGCTTGGCGTAGGGGCTGGAGACGAGGTGATTGTTCCTGCATATACGTACACGGCTACTGCATCGGTGGTGACGCATGTGGGCGCAAAGCTAGTGATGGTGGATAGTCAGAAGGGTAATGTGGAAATGGACTATGACCAACTGGCGGATGCTATCACGGAACGTACCAAGGTGATTGTGCCGGTGGATCTCGGTGGTGTCGTGGCTGACTATGACCGCGTGTTTGAAATTGTAGAGGCAAAGAAAGAGCTGTTTAAGCCTGCCAATGCTTTACAGGCAAAGATTGGTCGTATCATCGTGTCAGCAGACTGCGCTCACTCGTTTGGTGGTATGCGCAAAGGCAAGATGGCAGGAGAGATAGCTGACTTCAGTTCGTTCAGTTTCCATGCCGTGAAGAACTTCACCACAGCAGAGGGCGGAGCCATGACGTGGAAACTGCCGTTTGGTAACGAGGTGGTTCCTGCGGATGTGGACTATATGCCCACTGTGCCAAAGAAGGAAGGTGAGACTTGGAATGAATTGCTGTATCGCCTGTCGCAGTTGTTCTCGTTACATGGTCAGAACAAAGATGCATTGGCTAAGACAAAGCTCGGAGCATGGGAGTATGATATCATCGGGCCATGGTATAAGTGCAACATGACGGACATCATGGCCGCGCTGGGGCTGGTACAGATGGAGCGTTATCCGCAGATGCTGAAGCGTCGCTATGAAATGGTGGAACGGTATAACAATGCCATCGGTGACCTGAATGCCAACCTCGACGCAGACCATCAGGTTCGCTACCTTGATCATAAGAGTGATGACCATTGCGGTTCACACCACTTATATATAGTAAGGTTAACGGGCAGGACGCGTGAAGAAGCAAGCCGCGTGATTGAAAAGATGGCGGAGCGGGATATTGCCTGCAACGTGCATTACAAGCCGCTGCCGATGATGACGGCGTATAAGGCTCTTGGATTTGACATTAAGAACTATCCGAATGCTTTTCACCTGTTTGAGAATGAGATCACGCTGCCGCTGCATACGTGTATGACGGATGAGATGCAGGAGTATGTGATCAAGAACTTCGTGGAGATAGTAAAGGGTCTTTGATGAAGCGATTATTCGATGTCATAGCGAGCGGACTTGGACTCATCGTACTGAGTCCGCTCTTCTTGGTTTTGGCCGTATGGATTAAGTTGGACAGCAAGGGGCCTGTGTTCTACCGGCAGGTTCGTGTAGGACGAAACAGCAAGGACTTCCGTATCTTTAAGTTTCGCTCGATGAGGGTTGGGGCTGACAAGGGGAGTCTGGTGACTATTGGTGGCCATGATCCTCGTGTGACTCGTTCAGGCTATTTTATCCGTAAGTTCAAGTTCGACGAACTGCCGCAGCTCATCAACGTGTTCGTGGGTGATATGTCCTTGGTTGGTCCTCGCCCGGAGGTGCGACATTACGTGAACTACTGGACTCCTGAACAGATGCATGTGCTGGATGTTCGTCCAGGTATTACAGACCCAGCATCCATCAAGTTCCGTAATGAAAACGAGTTGATGGAAAAAGCTGAAGACCCTGAGAAATATTATATCGAGGTCATTATGCAGGAGAAAATTAAACTATATCTGGAGTATGTGGAGAAGCACAGTTTCTTCTATGACTTGGGGTTAATTTTCAAAACCTTTTGGGTAATTGTCAAAGAAAGATAATGGATAGACAAGATCTAATAAAGCGTCTGAGCGACTTTATAGAGAATGAAACTCGTTCATGCTCTATGGATTTTGGAGGCATTACGCCTCTCTATGTTTATCGCATGTGGAACGGTAGTGTAGCCCTTGATGAGATAGAGAGTGCGATGGCTGGATTAAAGTTCCCTGGCCGATGAAGTATATTTTAAAGGCCATATGGCAGTTGACCTCGTCGACTACCTTCACGACTCGACAAACTAAAAATGAAAGATTTTCGCGATAAGGAATTGGTGTCGATCATCATGCTTTCGCATGGTGATAGTGCTTATGTCGTCGAGACGGCAAAGAGCGTTCTGGCACAGACGTATCAGAATTCTTGCGTCCCTATGGTTCTTGGACAAGCCAAGCGACAAGGTCGAGCGGCAAGCGCCGCAAGCGTCGAGCGGGGAATTGTTGTTTGTGTCAAAAACGAATGATGAAACTCTTGATGCTTTTTCTGAACTCCGAGAGGAAGATGTTAAGAAACAAATTGAGGCTGGTAAAGAATGGCCATCGGGTAAGTATGGGAGAAGCATGGCTATGCGTTCTCCTATACGCAATATGGTATTATTGACAAGATTTCTCATGATCGCGGGTTTGTGATAGGCGGCAAAGAGAAAGTGACGTATCGGGATATGCTGAAGTGTTGCTGGCCTGCATACCTGACGGTGATGTATGATGCAGAAAAGGTCGGAAGGCTGCAGCTAAGGGACCTGAAGCGTAATAATGACTACGCCTTGTGGTTGATGGCGAGTGAAAAAACTGACTGCTACCTGTTGCAAGAAAACTTGGCAAAACTCAGAACAAGATGGGTATTGCTGGGTAAGTTCCTGCTGACTGATAGTATCAAATGGCGTTATGAGGTGTATAGGATTGAGTACAGAAAAAATCCTATTGTCGCCTGCCTTATGACGCTAAGGAATATGTACTATGGCATAATGAAGTGGATGCACTATGTTAAGCGCCCATAACTCACCTCTGGGGCCAGGCCCCGAGATAGAGTATCTTTTAGAAACTTACCTCTAGGGCCAGGCCCCAAAGTAAAGTCCTTAATATCGCAGCAGCCACACTCTTTGTTATAAAGGGTGTGGCTGCCGGCGTTTTTAGGGTACCGTTCGTGAGCCATGAACTTCTCTCTGGGGTCAGGCCCCGAGGTAAGCATTCGATTTCTAAGATAAAACCAAGAGAATGCCCGTTAATAAAGTTTAAAGGGCGTTCTTTTTTCTTCTTTCTTGACATTATCCATGATTTATGCAGTAACGGAAGACTTCGTTTTCGTTACTTTCGGTTCGCGGTTCATCTATCACCTTTACTGGCTCTTTGCTAGATTTCTACCTGGAGCAACCGCATATACTCACCT
>Ga0310694_10001785_pt1 | contig 23589 bp, 33 predicted proteins | sample 174DNAGHGhighgp2_FD_203884 | JGI IMG/M metagenome (GOLD analysis project Ga0310694, IMG submission 203884) | Sheep rumen microbial communities from Palmerston North, Manawatu-Wanganui, New Zealand - 1742 DNA GHGhigh gp2 (v2) (version 2) | ecosystem: Host-associated > Mammals > Digestive system... | reverse complement strand
AACTACGTAATGTAGTAGATTTACGTTCTGTTATAATTTTAATTCGTAAAATTCAATCTTTTTATATTAACGGTAGAACGCTTTTATGGGAAGAAGAATTGAAATCTAAAGATCCAATGAAAATAAAGAAAGCAAAAGATGATATTGAAAATTATTGGAGAACATGTATGCTTGATATATTTGTTGGACTCAATGATAATGGATATAAAGTTGATTTAGAAGGTTCTAAAATTAATATTAGTATTAAATAATTATGAAAATTACAAAAGCACAAAAAGATGCAGTCATTAGTCTTCTCGGAGAGAAGTTTAATGAAAAACAAAAGATTGAAAACGAAAAGTTTTACAAAGAACATGAAGCAGAAATTGCAATAGATGTAATGGAGTATAAAAGTTACATTGATGTAATAGATGATATTTGTACTCAATTGAATAATGTTCGTGAGAAACTTAACGAATTATTTGAACGATCAGATTATCTTAATAAGAATATCTCACACCCTGAAATTACATTTGATTATTGTTCAAAGAAATGGAAGATGTGTTATGATTATTCTGATGATTCAAGACTGCTTAAATCCGTAAAAATTGATACTCCAGATTTTAGTAAGGTAGGAAGACAACTTGAATTGGATACTTTAAGTAAAGATTTCGATCTTGACAAATTTATTCAGAAATATTTGGAAAATTAAAAATAAAGTATTATCTTTGTAATCACAAACAATAAAGTAGAACACCTCCTTAACAACTACTTTATTAAATACAGTTTACTCCGATCTGTTTAAAACGGAGTAAATTACCCTCGTCGTTCAATGGTTTTAGGACAAAAGTCTTCAAAACTTTCTATCAGGGTTCGAGTCCTTGCGAGGGTGCGTATTTTATACCTCCAGCAAATCTGGAGGTATTTTTATCTAAATTAAGTAATAATTAGTATATTTATGTTAGATTATGAAAAAAAGTATTTACAATTAACGCAATTATTTGGCGTTAAAGACATTTCTGATGAATTTCCAAATGCAAATGGATTTGAAAAATCTGTAATTGCTCTACGGAGAAATGGTTGAAATTACGGAGATATACAACAAAAATTGGGTATGCCTCCAAAGAAACAAATAAGAGCAGCTTTATTAAAATGAGCTCCTGAACTTATTGACAATTCTAAAACAAAAATAATTACTGTTTCCACTCCAGAAAGTGAATTGTATAATATTATCAAGTCACATAATAATGAAATATTTGATATGTGAGGAGATAAATGAACTTTGTTTATCCAAGACAATAAATTACTATATACTGATAAAACTGGAACTTGGGAATTTTCAGATTGGGATGAAAACACTCAATCACAAATATTAGATGAAATAAAAAATCAATTAAATGAACGCTAGAAATTGTTTTAGTCAAAATGGAACTTTTGATTTTGGGCTATTATATGTAGAACTATTTAATAAAGTTCCAAGTCAATTTACCTATTCATTTCCAGATGAAATGCAATTAGATGGTGCCGAAATCACAATCGATAAAGTTCTATCAACTTTTCCAAATATTTCTTTATATAGATCCAATTATGATTATCAAATTGAAAGTCTATCTGAAGTAGAAAAGTCTGAACCAACAGTCGAATTTAATTTTCCTTTTAATACTTCACGAGATGCAGGACTTACATTCGTATTAGATGATAAAGTAATATTTGTTAATTCTGGAAAAATCATTATTCTACATGATGGATGTGATGTTGATAGCATGAAACAACTTGCAGAACAAGTTTATAATTGCTTTCCTAAGAGTCCAGAAGAGGATAAAACTGCTAAAGTTAGTATTGTAAAATGCTATCAAGGTGATTATTATACTTCTGAAAAAGAAATTAGATCTGTGCAGGTTGATATTGATGAGAATTATAATGATGACTTTAAGAAGGTTTATGATGATACTGTAGAATTTCTTGAAGGCCGTTCTAGTGGACTTGTTCTCTTCTATGGTAATTGTGGGACCGGAAAAACACATCTTATACGTCATTTGGTATCAGCTGTACCGAGAGAGTATATTATTGTTCCAAATAGTATTGCATCTAGACTTGGTGATCCTGATTTGATTACATTTGTAACAGATCATACTGATTCTGTATTTATTCTTGAGGATTGTGAACAACTTCTTGAAGATAGAGGTGAAAATCCTTTTAATAATGCAATTAGTACTATTCTTAATATGGCAGATGGACTTTTAAGTGATATTTGTAATATTAAGTTTATTTGTACATTTAATGCGCCTGTTTCTAAAATTGATTCAGCACTACTTAGAAAGGGAAGATGTGTTGCAAAGTATGAATTTGGACCTCTTTGTAAAGAAAAGGTCCAAGCATTAAATGAAAAATATAATCTTGGACATACTGAAATTAGGGATATGACTCTTGCAGAGGTTTATAATGCCGATAAAACAGATTATACTGAAAATGATAATAACTTAAAAATTGGATTTTAATATGAAAAAGTTCGTTAATGTTTTTATGGCTGCTATTGCAGCAATGTTTATTATTAATTCTTGCGCTTGTACTGTAATTGATAATAGTGAGGTTGGTCTTAAGTTTAAGAAATTTTCTCTTAGTGACCAGGGTAAACTTGAAGCTCAATCTGCAACAGGTTATGTGTTTTACAATCCCTTTACTGAAAGGGTATTCTCTTACCCGGTCTTCGTTCAGCGTGTTAACTACGAGCCGTTCGAGGTTACTACAAAAGACGCCGCTATTTTCCTTATGGACCCTGTTCTCGCTTATGAACTCAAACGAGAGAAGGCTGTTGATGTATTCACCACTTATCGTAAGCCACTAAAGGAAATTGAAATGGGATATATGAATACTTGTGTTTATAATGCCTATCGAGATTGTGCTAATGCCTACACTGCCGACGAATTGATGGCCAATCGTGTTAAATTTGAAAATGATGTTCGTGCTATGCTTGATAAGAGTCTTGGTGAAGAGGGTTTCCGTGTAAAGGAATTTACTTCAAAGATTGATCCGCCTAAGTCACTTCGTGAAACTATTGATGCGAAGAACGCTGCTATTCAGAATGCTCTAAAAGCTGAAAATCAGGTTAAGGAAGCTGAGGCTAACGCTAAGATTGCTATTGCAAAGGCTCGTGGTGAGGCCGAAGCGTTAAAGATTCAGGCTGATGGTGAGGCATACTATAACAGAAATGTTGCTGCATCTCTTAATGAACTTATTGTTCGTCAATACGCCATTGAAAAGTGGAATGGAGAACTTCCTACATATAATGGTGGAGGTACAGTCCCTTTTATTAATGTAAAATAATATGTTTACACTTGGTAGTTTTATAATTCTTTTAGGATATTTTATTGCGTATGCGATTTTACTATGGTATGTAACGTGTACACATCATAATAAGGTTCCTAAAATTCTTAGTGTTTTATATTTCTTTCTTTGCATGATTCCTGTTGTTAATTACTTTATTTGTATTGCTTGGACTTGGGGATATTCAGAAGAATATAAATATTGCATAAAACTTAAGAATAATTGGTTCAACAGAACATTTTTAGCATATAATGCAGAATAAAGAACTTCAATTTAACAAAGAGGCGAGGGCTTCCATGTTAAAAGGCATGGAAGTTCTTGCACAAGCGGTAGGTTCAACATTAGGCCCAGCAGGACAATGTGTTGTTATAGATGATTATCAAGATGATAAACCACTTGTTACTAAAGATGGAGTTACTGTTGCTAGAAATATACAGTTAAAAGATAAATTTGAGAATCTTGGAGTTCAATTATTACGTGAAGCGAGTGTTAGGACCGTAGAAACCGCTGGCGATGGTACCACATCATCAACTATTCTAGGATATAATCTTATTAAGGCTGCACAAACACTTATTGATAAAGGTTATAACCCAATTCAACTTAAAAATAATTTAAAACCTAGATTTGATGCTATTCTTAAGAGTTTTAAGAATCAAATTACTCCTATTAAGGATGAAGATATTGAAAAAATTGCTACAATATCATCGAACAATGATAGAGAAATTGGTTCTCTCATCGCAGAGGCTTTTAATAAAATTGGGAAAGATGGAGTAATTACTGTTCAAGAATCTCCAAGTATTTGGACTTATACTGAAATTATTACAGGAATGCAATTTGATAGAGGAATGGAATCTGAATTCTTTGCAACTGATCCAATTAAGCAAATATGTGAATTAGAAAACTGTTTAGTATTTATTACTGAGCAAAAAGTTCAGATAATGCGAGATATTGTTCCAATTCTTGAGATTGCAGTTAAAGAACATAAACCAATTCTACTTATTGCACAAGATTATGATGATGAAGTTATTCAGAATCTTAAATTAAATGTAATGCGTGGAATTGTTAAAGTTTGTGCAATTAAAAGTCCATCTTATGGAGATTATAGAAAATTTGTTCTTGAAGATTTAGCAATTTTAACTGGTGCTAAAGTTATTACTTTTGAATCAGGAATTGAACTTTCAAAAGTTACAAAACAAATGTTAGGTCTTTGTAATAAAGCAGTTATAACTAAAGAAACAACTACTATTATTGGAGGTCAAGGTTCAAAAGAGGCAATTAAAGAAAGAGTTGCTCAAATTAAAGAACAACTAAATTCTGTATCTGATACATTAGATGCTGATTTTCTTAAACAGTTTCATGCTCAACGATTAGCAAAACTTACAGGGGGTATTTGCTCCATTTATGTAGGTGGCACCACCGAACTAGAAATGAAAGAAAAGAAGGATCGTATTGATGATGCAGTATGTGCAACTAAAGCAGCTATTGAAGAAGGAATTGTACCTGGAGGTGGCGTATCATTCATAGACGCATTATTTGATGGTACTTCTAATATGGATAGAAATGAGGATGAATGGATCGTTTGTAGAGAACTATTTTCTGTTCAAGATCAAATAATGAAAAATTATGGTTTAGAACCACTTGATGAATCCTATGGTAATGGTATTGGATTTAATGCAGTTACTGGAGAAGTAGTTAATATGTATGAAGCGGGAATTATTAATCCGGCAAAATCAGATAGATTGGCTCTAGAAAATGCATTATCAGTATTATATCTCTATCTTTCTTCAAGTTGTTTAATTGTTAACGAAGAAATAACATTTTAATGGAAGATGTAATTAAACTCCCAGCAAGATATGGATATTGTCATACTCTTGAAAAAATGAGTAATGGTAAATATCAATTTGTTGCTGATCCTAAAAGTTATGGGACTTATCAAATTCTTGGATTTGATGGAGAATCTCATATAGGACAATACGTTTCTGCATTAGATCCAGATGGTGGTCCCTTTATGGCAGTTGATTCTGCAATTAATGATAAATATATTATTAAGTCCATCACTCGTGATGGTATTTTTGATTTAGTTTTAAAACAATAGATTATGAAAACCGTTAAGTTTTATTATTCCAAGCCTGTACACGTTCGTCTTATTCCTGTAATGACTGATTCTCAGGGTGAAATTAATTTTGTTTTTAACTCTGTTTCTCAGATTGTTAGAACTCTTCCTAGAGTTACTGTAGCATCTGTGTATGATCCTATAGCCAATACGATGTCTTTTGGTGTATCTGTTTGTTCTCCTAAGGATACTTTTAAAAAGAAGGAAGGTCGTAGGCTTGCAGAAGATAGAGCTAGGATTAAACCAGTTGTGAAGGTTTGTGGTATTAAACGAGGTTCTGTCAGAAAAGTATCTCGAAATTATGCCAATAAACTAATTTCGGAATATATTAGTAAGGATGTTCGTTTTGACTTTTAATGGTGAATTTCAACTAGAATATCCAAATGAATTTCTCGCAGATTTGGAAGAACTAAAGAAGAAACATAATTGTGAATTCTTTGGCAAACCAATTCTGCGAGATATTGGACACTATGTTGATTTTCAAAAAATAGAAGATGAACCAGAAATAAAAGATACTCCAAATGAAGAAGTATAAATGTTATACAGATGGTTCGTACCAAGCTTCAATAAAAAGAGGTGGATGAGCAAGTATTATACTAGATGAATCAGATAATATAATTGCAGAATTGCATAATGGTAATACTCATACTAGTAATAATCGTATGGAAATACGTGCTGTACTTGAAACACTTAAATATTTTAAAGAACCGTCTGATATAATAATTATATCTGATTCAATGTATGTTGTTAATACAATTCAAGAGGGTTGGGCTAAAAAATGATTTGAAGAAGAAGATTATTCTAAATCAAATCTAGACTTATGGTTTGAAGTTCTTGACTACTTGGATTTTCATAAAGTAACAATGCAATGAGTAAAAGGTCATGCTCATAATGAATTAAATGAACGAGCTGATGAATTATGTGTATTTGCTGCACAGTGTTTAAATTTACAAAGAGATGAACATATTGATTACCGTAAAAAAATTAGGGAATCATTGGTATCCGAATCTGGAACACGAGGATCCAATAGATTTAATGTTGGATCCGAAAATGGAGAAATTACTTACTCTCTGGGATCAACATAATATTGGAGAATTACATTTTCTTTTATCTGAAGTTCATACTTGGCTAGAACCAAATACTATTCAATTTAAAGACGAAGATATATGGAAGTGGTTAAATACAACAACTACGTTTCCTATAACTCTTTATATTGGCGATCATGAATTTGAGATATCTACAGCAATGATGGATTTATTTGAATCCCAATTTAATACTAATTTTCATAAAACTCTTTATAGTATTAATTTATGCAATATGTAATGGAACAGTATAAATGAGACATTACAGATGGATGAAAATATTACCATATTGTAGATGCAAAAGTATTTGAAACAGATAAGGTTTTAGAAGAAAAGAGTTATAATAAAGATGGTTCCACCTTTTTAATTTATAAAATAGAGGATGAAATACAAAACACAAGAACCAGAACAAGAAAAAAGCGGAATGAATAGAGAATTATATGATATGTTTATCGATTTAATTCAATTTGAAATTGAGAAACTATCGTTTATTCATTCTGCAAAAATCTACTTTTATCATAATGGTTATATTGATTATAAGAAATTCTTTAAACATATGTATAAAGGCTGTGAAGCAACAAAACATTGTTTAATGAATTTTCTTATTGAATCTTTAGAACCTATTCCTGATTTTACCATTCCTGCACTTAATCTAGAATTCAAAGATAAACTTGAACCCTTCGAAGAATTGCAGAAAATGGAGGATGAATATGCTGAAAAAATAAATGCACTTGCACTTAAAGCATTTGAAGTAAAAGATATGCGTGTTTTAGCATATATCATGAATAAGTTGAATGAAATCAAACATATCGCTTGTATTGCTCTTGAAGCAGTTAAAAACGATCAAAACCCGCTTGATTTAATTGAATGCGAGTAACAGTTCATTGTAAACTGGTTACTCAACAAGATGATTTTTATACAACTTATATCTTTCAAAATTTGGATGAACCTAATAATAGTCTTTTAAGATATATTAGTGCTGTAAAACCTCCAAATTGAAATGGTACATCTCCAGGAATTGGTGAGAGTGGATTTGTTGAGTTAGAATATGTAGATGCTGGTGATGAATATTACCAAAGAAATACAGGAAGTAAAGAAACATATAAATATACACAATGTTATTTCCTGAATTTCATAAAAGATAAAGAAATAGTTACAAACAATAATTATAAATTTTAAAGATTATGAGTGATTTAGCAGATAAGCTTACACAGGCAATGGAAAAGCGTGCCAATAGTATTGATAATTGAACTTGAATTAACAAAAACGGTGAATCTATTCGACTTCTTGATATGTCTTTAGATGAACTTCAAAAAGCATATACACATACTCTTGATATGCTTTATCGTAAGACAAATTATAAATTTGGTAAACTTGAAGTTCGTAAAAATATTCAAAAGCTTCACGAAAGTTGTAATGCTGAACTTCTACATAGATATATTCAGCATGATTTAGCTATTGAAATGTTTAAGACCAATAAAGACATTCTTGATTTTATTAATAAGTTCAAAGAAGTCAATGGCGCAACTAATGAAGATTCAATAACTACAATGTTTGATAATCTTCCTAAAGAATTTGAGACTCTTACTATTGGTGATCTTTTAAAGGCCTGCTTGGATGCTTGTGAGCCAATAAATAGAAAATTGATTTCTAACGAATTCATTATTTCTCTTGGTATTTGGCTTACTGAAGATGAAAAGAAGGATTTGACTGAATTTGATGAAAATGGTAAACTTCGTCCATGAGTTGAAGTAATGAAGGAACGTCTGTTTATTGATGGAGGATATTTTAGAGTAGTTCCAACTGGATTGAGTTATGCTGAGCTTCGTTCACTTCTTAATTTGGAATCTAGAACTAGAGTATCTCTTGTTCCAACTGCAACTCTAAAACTTCTTCGTGATAAAATTCTTCTTTTACTTGATAATGACCTTGAGTATCACATTAAGAAATGGTCTATTCTGAAAGAACAAATTGAAAATGTTGCTATTTACAAGGGCTGGAATCTTGTAAATAAGTATGCTAATAAGGAATAATGTTTGTTTTGTTCACGATGCTGAAGTCTTTCCAAACTTCTTTAGTGTAACTGTTAAGAATACTGAAAGTGGTAATTATAAACAATATGAGATAGGAGAACGTCGAAATGATTTGTCTGATATTGTAAAATTATTTTTACATAAAGGAATTATATTTTGCGGATACAATGTAATTCATTATGACAATCCGATTATATCGTATCTTATTTTAAACTATAAAAGACTTATTTTAAAACCCGTTTGAGAAATTACCGCTGAAATTAAAGCATTTTCCGACAAAATCATTACTTCTGAAACATCTGCTTCTTGATCACAATATAAGTATGCAAACCTATTTCTGACTTTAGACTTACTTACAATGAAATGACCTCAAAAATTAAGGCCAAGTTTAAAAGCATTGCAAGTAACAATGGAATATCAAAATGTAGAAGAATATTCTGGTAATTTTGAGAAGCCGTTACCTAAATCAGAGATAGAAAACGTACTCTCGTACAATAAGAATGATGTTGACAGTACTGAAGAACTCTTAAATCGTTCTAAAAAGGATATAGAACTTCGTCTTGCTATTGAGGATGAATATCATATATCTGCATTAAATAAAGATGGTGTAAATCTTGGAATGGAAATTATCAAAACAAGATATTTACAAGCAACGAATAAACAATGATTTCAAATAAAGGATTTAAGAAGTCCTTGTACAAATCTTTGTTTTGCAGATATAATATTTCCATTCATTTCTTTTAAAACTCCAACTCTACAAAATCTTTTAAAGGAACTAAAAGAATTATGTGTTGATCCAAATGACAATTCATTTGAAAAACATTTTATTCTTGGAGGTGTAGAACATACTTTTGCTATGGGTGGAGTTCATAGTGTTAACGAACCTGAAAGATTTGAACCAGATGATGATGAAGAACTAGAGGACGTAGATGTAGATTCGATGTATCCATCAATTATCGTATCTCAAGAATTATATCCTCAACATCTTGGACCAGAATTTACACAAGTATATGCAGGAATTCTATTTGAACGATTAGAAGCCAAAAGAAACGGCAATAAACTAAAGAACGAAACTTTAAAATTGTCTGTAAATGGACTTTCTGGTAATCTACAGAGTGAATATTCTTGGTGTTATGATCCAAAAATGGCATTAACTATCAGAATCAATGGTCAGTTAATGTTACTAATGCTTGCAGAAGGTCTTAGTGAACTAGGATGTCGTATTATTCAATCAAATACAGATGGAGTCTTCGTATTAATGAAAAAATCAATACGAGATAAAGCACACGCTTGATGTGATGAATGATGTAAAATTACTGGGTTAACACTTGCTGCAGATCACTTCGAAAGATTTTATCAATATGCCATTAATGATTATATTGGTGTAAAAGAAGGCTGAAGTAAATCTCACGATCCAAAACTTATTAAAACTAAAGGAATGTTTATTCAAGAAGCACAACTTGGTAAAGGATTAGCTCCATTGATTATTCCTGAAGCATTAAATAAGTATTTTGTAGAAGGTATTTCACCTGAAGAAACTATTTATGGATGTAAAGATATAAAGAAGTTTTGTACATTTCAGAAAGTCGATAAAAAGTTTGAAGTTTTCTATGGAGGTGAAAGAACTACACATATAAATAGATATTATATGTCTTTATATGGTAAACCAATTTATAAACAGAAAGTTGATGAATCTGGTAAACCATATGGTTCTCAAACTGCATTATGCGCTTCTTCACCTGTAACAATTTATAATAAGTTTGATGATATTCCAATTGAAAAAAGAGGAATAAATTATAACTATTATCTTTCAGAAGTCTATAAGATTATTGAAAAAATGGATAAGAAACAATTATCACTATGATAACTAGAAAAGCATTAGATAGATTAAACCAAATAAAAGGTAATCATAGAATAGGCGTTCAAATTCCTGATTGAGGTTTACCTCAAGAAGAACATGGTGAGTATATTGAAGGACGTTGATGCCCAAGTTTATTTATTTGTGATGCAGATTTAGAAGGTTGAGAACGTGGTTCTATTCCTGATTGAACACCTGATTGATTATACGATTGATTAGAAGAGTTAGGAGGAAATGAAATTGGAGAACTTATGGAATCTCTTTTTGAGTTTTCTGATATAGAACAATTATGAGAAGTTGTTTTATTAGCAGATGAAGTGCGTCATGGATAGAACTGAACGTCAAAAAATATGTCTTAAACGATGAATTCAGGCAGGTGGTAATGCAACAGTTGTTGCTGCTACTGGTTTCGGAAAGACAAGGATGGCCATAAATCTTATAGAAGCATTTGTTAAGCGTAATGAAAATTCTTCTTCATTAATTATAGTACCAACACAAATTCTAAAAGATCAATGAATTGATCAATTGGAAGAAAGAGGATTAGAAAGTAATGCAAGAGTAGAAATAATTAATTCTGCAATTAAGTTAAATTGAACTTGTGATCTTTTAGTTATAGATGAAGTCCATTTGATGGCTTCTACTACATTCTCTCAAATATTTCAATGTGTTGATTATAAGAATTTACTTTGTTTAACAGGAACACTTGAAAGACTTGATGGTAAAGAAGTTCTTATCAAACAGTATGCTCCAGTATGTGATGAAATTGGATTGGATGAAGCAGAACAAAATGGATGAGTTGCACCACATAGAGAATATCTTGTTTTATTAGATGTAGATTTAATTGATTATAATACTTGAACCAAGGAGTTTAATCAATGTTTTGCGTATTTTAACTTTGATTTTACTTTAATGATGGAATGTGCAACTAACATCATTAAATGTCGTGCTTATGCCAAAAAAATGGGTCTTGATGGTAATACTGTAATGGGTGTAGCACAAAAATGTAATCGTGCTATGAGAAAACGTAAAGATTTTATTTATAATCATCCTAAAAAGATGGAAATTGCAAATAAGATCATTGCAGCAAGACAAGATAAAAAAGGTATTACATTTTCATCTACGATTAAGCAGGCAGAATCTTTTGGAAACGGTTGAGTTATACATTCAAAGAAGAAACTTAAAGAAAATCAAGCAGCAATTGATGCATTCAATAATGCTTCTAAAGGATTTCTTCATACTTCAAAAGCAGCTGATCAAGGTTTAGATTGTAAAGGAGTTAATCTTGAAATTATATTACACACAGATTCTTCTAAAATACGTAAAGTTCAACGTGTTGGGAGAGCTGTAAGATTTGAAGAAGGTAAAACTTCAGAAATCTTTACTTTAGTTTTACGTGGTACTCAAGAAGTTAATTGATTTAATAATTCTAATACATCTAGAGTTACTACAATTAATGAAGAACAGTTAGATAAAGTTCTTGCAGGTGAAACTATTGAAACTCGTGAAAGAGAAAACATTGTAAACACAAAATTTAGATTTTAAGATGAAAGATTTTAATTTTGAAACTTATCAAAAATGGTTTAACGATAATTATTCTGATTCAGCAGATTATTATCTTGATGAAGGATGGTTTCCAGATGATGGAGAAATAGGAATACACACTAGTGGTTCTGAAATTTTTCAATTAGTTTATCCAGAAGGATTTTCTATTGGAGATTTTGATCCTGCATTGGCAATACCAGCACTACAAGTTTTTGATGGATTAAAACCGGATCCAAATTTTAAACCAGAGATACAACCATATTATAAAGATCTTATTAAAGATGTGCTTGATGAAAAGGATCTTATCTATAAAAAGGATGTGTCTATATTCCATCATAATCTTATTCTTTTACCGTTTAAGATGAAATATCTTTCTTTTTTTGAAATTTTTGCAAAGGATATAACTGAATTGTGTCCGCAAGTTTCTTTATTAGATTTTTTAGAAAATGACACTTAAATTAACAGAAAGTCAATTATTTAGTATATTAAGACGTCTAAATAGACAAGAAGTAATTGATTTTCTAGCAGATGATGTTGAAAAAAGTGTGGATTGGATTTGTGATTTTATTAGAACTTATGTTGATTCAGAAGTACTTCAAAATAAGATTAAACAGTCCTTTCCACCTATTCAGATGGAACTATTTAACGATTAATGATCCTTTAAAGGAGAATAAATAAATGTAATGTTTGAGATGTGTTTAACTTAAACATTACTAAATTGGAAATAAACACAATATTAAATTTATTGATTACTTATGATTTAACGGCTGATGAACTTTTAGTAGTATATCTTACATTTCTAGCTCGAGATGAGGAAGGACATCCTGAATATTTCTCGAAATGATTTAGTAATGGAGGTGCAAGTAAACTAAGAGATATTTTCAATTCGTTAAAAAATAAAGGATTGATAAAAAAGGATTATAATCCAACTGAATATAATCCTAATGAAATTGATTTCAACAAAAATTTTCTAAAATCTTGAATAAAAAATTCAGGAGAATTAGGACAGGAACTATTTGAAGAATATCCACCTTTTATGAGTTCTGGAGCAAAGTTGTATCCGCTAAAAAATATTGCAAAGAAATATAATACATTAGATGAATTTTTCTTTGCTTATTCTTCAGCAATAAAACACAATCCAGAAACACATAAAGAGGTAATGAAACTTCTTAAATGAGGTAAAGAGCACAATAAAATCAATTATGGAATTTGTGAGTTTGTAATATCTCATAAATGAGAGGAATTAAAGTATCTTAAAGATAATGGAATTGAAAACGATATTGCTATAAGTACTTTGATTGATGACTAACGTTGATTTATTATATGAACTTATTGAAAGAGGCCGAGAAGGTAAAAATATCGGTCTAAATACAGGTATTAAGAAAATTGATAAGTTCACTGGAGGTATTCAAAGAGGTAATTATACTTTAATTTTTGGTCTTAGTGGATCTGGCAAGTCCGCATGAGTACTATATAATAACATTTATCGTCCATTAAAAGACAATCCGGACAAAGATATAAAAATAATATATTTTAGTTTGGAAATGAGTTCTGATACATTACTTGCAAAACTACTTTCTTTATATATTTATGAAGAATTTGGGCATATAATATCATATCAGAAGTTAATGTCTTGATCAGAAGTATTGGATGATGAAAGTTATGAATATGCTATGAAAGGAAAAACTTGGTTGGATAGTATTAGTTCAAAACTTTTAATATATGATGAAAGTTTGACAAGTAAATCTTTTTATAGAATTATGATGGAGAATTTGGAAGAATGAGGGACATTTTCCAAATCCCCAGATGGTAGAAGACGAATTTATACGAAAAATAATGAAGAACAATGAGTTTGAGTAGTTATTGATCATATAGGACTTTGTTCTCCATCTCCAGGAAGTACTAAAAAAGAAGCAATTGATGATATTTCACACATGTCAGTTTCATTTAGAGAAACTTGTAAAGTGTCTTTTTATGTTTTAATGCAACAAAATAGAGCTGCATCTAACATGGATAGAAGGAAAGCAGAACTAACAGAGTTAAGTGATGAAGATATCAAAGATTCTGGAGACCCTTACAACGATTGCTTAGTATGTATTGGTATATACCATCCATTAAAGTATAAAATTAAAACTCATAAAGGATTTCCAATCATTATTGAAAATGATAATCCTGCACCAGAAGATTTTATTGGTTTAAGAGATACTTATCGTGCTGCACAATTGATAAAAAATCGATTCGGACAATCAGATAAAGTTGTTCCTGTAAGCTTTTTTGGTGAAATTGGTTATTGGAAGGAACTTCCAAAAGCAAGTGAGATTAAGGACTTTAGAAAATATCTTAGTCTCAATACAGCACTACAAGAAGAGGAAGAAGATGATTCTACAGTTGATAATTTGACTGGAGAAATTCAAAAACCTTTAACATTTAGTTTTTAATGGCGAATTTAATAGCTGTTGTAGGTTCCAGTGGAACCGGAAAAAGTTCTAGCATAAGAAATCTAGATTCTACGCAAACGTTCATTGTTAATGTTGCGTCTAAACCGCTTCCTTTTAAGGGATGGCGTAGTAAATATTCTGTTTGAAACAAAGACAATCCAACTGGAAATTATATAAACACAAGTAATGTTCAGACTATTGGACAAATTCTAAATTATATTAATACCAAGAGACCTGAAATTAAGAATGTTATTATCGAGGATTCACAGTATCTCATGGGTTTCGAATATATGGATAGGGCTCAAGAGAAGGGATTCCAAAAGTTTACTGATATTGCTCAGAAATTTTATAGCGTTCTAAAGGCAGCTATTATGATGAGAGATGATTTGAATGTTATCTTAACTTGTCATAGTGAAAATATTGGTACTGCAGATGAACCTCAGCTTAAAATAAAGACATTGGGAAAGATGATTGATAACTCAATTACTGTAGAAGGTCTATTCACCTATGTCTTCTTCACTGATATTCGTAAAGGTGAAGATGATAAGCCTGAATATGTATTTCAAACACATTCTGATGGTACCACTACTGCAAAAAGTCCAATGGGTTGTTTCGAGGAAGATTATATTCCTAACGATTTGGAATATGTTCTTGAAAAAATAGCTGAATATGATGCTTAAAATATCATTTGATTTTGATGAGAGTACTCAAAAAGTTAGCAATGTAAAAGTTGTTAACTCTAATTCCACAATAACAGCCAGCACAAAATCTTACGATCTGGGAGTTGAAGATAATAAATTGGTTCTTACTCCAAACGCAATTAGTCAATTAGGTGCTGTAGCTGGTGATAGAATTTCTGTAAATTATTGAACTGTGGATAATGAGACTACTTATCCTATTATAAGTAAGTCTGACGTATTCACGGATGGAGCAAGTGGCAATAAGCTCACACAGAAGGGTACTATTTCATTTAAAGGTCAACAAAGAACTAGTCTATTAAAGTTTGGTTCTGCGTTTACATTCTCAGAATTTAAAGATAGAAGTGGAGAAGTCAAAGAAAATGTCTTTGTGCTTACTCCTGTAGAAGATCAAGAAACACTAAAAATAGAAGAAGAAACTCTTGATGATGAAAAAGAACAGATTCAAGAAATTAATACTAATAGTGCAATAGAAGATGAGATAGCAGAAATGCTCGGGGATGATTATGATGCACTCCCCTTCTAATTTAATTGATTTAATATATTTTTAATATGGGAATGTTTGATTTAAGCGCTACCACTGGCGTTAAAGAGAGTGGAAAGTTTCTTCAGGCTGGTATTCACAATGCTAAATTTGTTGGTGTAGAACTTGGTGAAGTCCATTCACAAAATAAGAACCAGGATTATAAAACTATGAAACTCACTCTTGATGTTGATGGTTATGGTGAGTTTACTCATAATTTCTTTGAGCCTACTTCTGCTGAAAGAAGTGCTGGTACTTTTGGTGAAAATCCTTCACAAGTAGAGCATTTCATGGTTGCCGTTCGTCAGATTTGTGATGCACTTTCTCCTGAAATTGGAGAAATGATTGACAATGATGATGTTAAGGTTAATAACAAGAAGGTCAATCTTAAGAATCTTAATTTTGATCAACTTGTTAAACTTATTGGAATTCTTACTAAACCTTATACTGGAACAGAAATTGAAGTAAAACTTGTTCCTCAGTCTAATGGTTTTGCTGCAATTCCGGGTTTCCCTGCTAAGATTTCCCGTACAGGTGCTCTTAGTATTGCAACTCGTTTCATTGGTCATGACTTGGTAATGAATCAATCTGAACAGAAGAAGATTGATGCTGCTAAGAATGCCCAACCCACTAATATGGTCCAGACTGGTACTGGTAGTGTAGAAGGATTGGCTGAGAATCTTGGTATTGATACTACTGATAGTACAGATTTACCATTCTAAGATTTAAATGGAGTATTCTCTGGAGCCCATATCGGTGACTAAAGAACTGATACTATCGAAAGTTCCAGAGGAACAGATAATGGAACATTATCTTGGCGTAAAAGTACAGAAAGGTCTATTCAAATCACCTTTTAGAAACGATAAACACGTTACTTGTAGTTTTTATCGCAATAAATCTGGAAGGTTGATTATGAAAGACTTTTCTGGTGCTTTTATGGGAGATTGTTTTGCGGTAGTTCAAGAAAAATTCAGTGTTAGTTACTATATGGCCTTACAAATAATTGCAAATGACTTTGGAATTATTCACAGAAATGGTTTAACAATTAATAAACCTAAACTTGAGTATACTGGTTCTGTTCTTGAGAAATCAGAACAATCCAGAATTCAAGTTGAAGTTCGTGAATGAGACGAAGTTGATTTGGATTGGTGAGGCAAATATGGAATAACAAAAGAAACATTAGATAAGTTTAAAGTCTATCCTTGTAAAACTGTATGACTTAATGGAAACATCTTTTATGTATTTACTGGTACTGAAAGATGTTATGGATATTTTGGTGGAATTAAAGATGATGTAGAATATTGAAGAATATATTTCCCTGGTAGAAGGAAATATAAATTTATTGCTAACTGAAAAGGAATTCAAATTCAAGGAGCACATATGCTTTCTAAAAAAGGTGGTAATGATATAGTAATTACCAAATCTCTTAAGGATGTTATGGTTCTTTATCAATACGGAATTCCTGCAATTGCTCCTTGTTCAGAAAATGTATTTGTAACAGATTCACAATACGAAAGACTCAAAAAGAAGTATAAGAATGTATATCTCTTTTATGATAATGATGAAACAGGAATTAAATCAATGTGCAAGATTAAAAGAGAACACGAAGATTTAAGAATATTATTTCTTCCGAGACACGGCGGAGATAAAGACATTTCAGATTATCGTAAGGCACATGGAGATAAAAAGACGAAAGAACTAATAAATAAAGTTAAATTGTATTATGACAAAAAAGACAGAGAAGAACGTGAGTCCGGAGAATGAACAAGAGAAGACATCAAAGAAGAAGAGGAATGGAGCATATAATAAAAGACGTGGAAATGCATATGAAACTAAAATTGCAAAAGAATTACGCGATTTGGGTTTTAATGGAGTTGTAACAAGTAGGTCTGAAAGTAAACGCGCAGATGACAATAAGGTAGACTTAGTAGATACTGAAAACAAACTTCCATTTTTTCCTCAACTAAAACGTACAATAAATACACCACAATATTTTAAAATTCGAGAAGAATCTACAGTAGATCCAGAAAAATTTGTTTTGTTTTGGAATAAACAAGAACCAAAGGAGACAAATATATGTTCTGTTGGAGAATGTGTTATTCTAGATAAAAACTTTTTTTACGAATTAATTAAACCTTATGCAAAATAATGAACGAAGTTGTTGTAACATTTAAATCAAAGGATCGTTCTATTGCTATGTATTTTACTGAAGAGAATGGTGATTTACAGATGCAAATGAATGTTTCTCCAGAATTAAAACAAGACGAGGAACCGGATCTTACAATGCTGCTTGCCAGTACGTTCCTTAATAGTATTCAGAAAGAAGATAAAAATGATGAACCCTCAATCATTACAACCGATTAGGTATGATTTAATTCCACAGCGTGGATTAAATGAAGTTAATAAAGTTTTAACATCTAAATTAGACAAACATAAAGTGAATGAATGGATGAGTGGACTTAAATGGACAGAAGTTCTTTCTTCACTTAAGAAACATTTAACTGCATTTGAACTAGGAAAAGATTATACTCCTGAAGGTAATCTTAGTATTGCAGAAGTTGCAACAGATGCTTTAATTCTTGCAGAGTATTTCTTTATTAATCCTGCTGGGGATAACAGAATTTTTCTTCCAATAAATCGCCCAATAGTGGCACTTGATATAGATGACGTCTGTTTAGATTTCATCGGTCAGTTTGAAAAGAAAACTGGAGTCAAATTGAATGATTATTGGAATGGTTCTTATCAAATTAGAGAAAAGTTAGAAGAGTTATCTACTGATGAAGAATTTTGGACAACTCTTCCTACTAAACATCTTCCTACATTTGAACCTGATATGTATATTACATCTCGTTCAATTCCAGTAGAATGGACTAAAAAGAATTTGGAAAGAAATGGATTTCCTTGTGCTCCTGTATATTGTGTTCCTTGGAATGAAAGTAAGGTTCAATTAATGAAAGAACACAATGTTTCTATTCTAATAGATGATAAGTTTGCTAATTATAAAGATGCAATTGATAATGGTATCTTTTGTTATTTAATGGATGCCCCGCATAATAAATATTATAATGTAGGACATAGAAGGATTTATGATTTAAATTTAAATATTAAATGATATGAATGATAAGGTTGGAATTGAAAGAGATATTTTAATTCAATTAAATCCAAATCTTAAATGGAAGGATTTTGAAGTTCTTGATAAATTAGATGAAGAATATGATTTACTTGGAACCACTGATTTTGAATTGTTCATTCTTGAAGACGATTTGGATGCTATTATCAGTCGTATGATTTGCGATTGGCTTCCACATCGTATAATTGAGAATAGGAACTTTCCATTAACAGAAGTAGCAAGATACGATTCGGAAAGTAATCGTATCGTTATATTATCTGATAAATTCCAAGGCGGATATTATATTAAGGAACAAATAAAGAAGATGAATGAACTTTTAAATCATGGAGAAAGTAAAGTTTAAAGATTTTAAAATAATTGTAGATATCAATTCTGCTCGTAAAGAAGATATTGATGATGATACTTATTTCTCACCTGCTTATGAGCATTATATATCTAATTCTGGACTTAAATGGATAGATCCAAAACAAGAAGGTAGTCCTGCATTGTTTAAAAATCATCCTAAACTTAAAACAAATAGTTTGGCGATCGGATCGCGTGTACACGAATGTGTATTGCAACCTGAATCTTTTGAATTAGCACCTAAAATTGGAAAGCCAAGTGCAAAATTAGGTGATGTGATGGATTTTATTTCAGAGTTTTTGAAAGATGGGGTTGGGTTGGATGATGCAATTAAACAAGCGGCTAAAAAGGCTGATTATTTTGCTAATTCAATTGATTCTAAAGTAGAAGCAATTAAAGAAACTTGGAATAAGTATTCTGCAAGTCTAGAAGAACTTAATAAAACTCCAACTGAAAAAACAAGACGTATTTTATCCGATAAGGATTGGGATATCGCAAATAGTTGTATTCAGTCTTGTTTAAATAATGAAGAAATCTATTCCAAATTACATCCTGTAAATGTATTTGGAGACCCTATTGAATCGCATTGTGAGGATGCATTCTTTATGAATTATATTGTTACATATAAAGGTCATTGTGCTACACTTCACTTTAAAATGAAGGCCGATAATTGGACTATAGATTTTGACAATAAAGTACTTACACTTAATGATCTCAAGACTACAGGAAAATCTGCCAATATCTTTATGAAAGAAGGTAATAGTTTTGATCATTATAGTTATGCTCGTCAAATGGCAGTATATGGAGAGATTCTTTGGTATTATTGTATGAAAACATATGGTGTAACTAAAGAAACAGGTTGGAAACTCAATGCCAACATGCTTGTTGTTGAAACTATTCCAAATTATTGGTCAAGATCTTATTATGTAACTGATAAGCAACTACGTGAAGGTCATAAAATGCTTGAAGAACTTTTGTGTCGAGTTGCATATTGTGAAATGTTTGGTTGGGACAAAGAAATAGAATTTGAATAAAAATATTCAAAAAAATTTGCACATTAAAAACATATTTACTATCTTTGTATTACCAAACATCCAGAAAGAAAACTGTAAACTCTTGGAGAACCCAAGTAAAAAATGGAATAATATGCTTATGTTAAACAATTTAAAATTTTAAAAGTATGATCAAACGTGAATTTGAGGTTTACTCCTACGAGGAGGCTGTGAAGGCTGCTGAGGCAGAAGGTTTAACTGTTTATCGTAATAAGACTGCTTCTTGAAAGAGTGCAGGTTCTCCAGTTTCTGACAAGGACCTCAAGAAGTTTGCAGAAGACAAGCTTAAGGAAGACAAGCGCACCGCTGCTGGTGAAGGTTTCCTTATTGTTGTTGCTGCTGGTTCTAAGGACACCCGTGAACGTCCGTACACCTATGAAAATGTTGTTACTGAAGGCCGTATGGCTACTGAACGTACCTATGAGGTTCGCCGTGTTGACAATGGCGAACTTGTAGTATCTGTTGCCGGTGAAGGTGCAACTAAGGATGCTGCTATTAAGGCTGCTAAGGAAGCTATGGTTGAAACCAAGGCTGATATGGACATTGAAGTTGTCTATCGTGTAAAGGATGGTAAGAACGTTGTTGGACATCTTAAGTATGTTCCTTCTATCAATGCTTCTACTGGTCGTTATATCTTCCTTGGTAACGATCTTGCTCAGTTTTAGTATTAACAACTAATTAGAAACTTAAAAGGAGAGGATTGAATAAATCCTCTCCTTTTTCTATCTAGACTATGGATATACCTATATTTAAGAAAAAACATTATTTAGGCTTTTGAACTGAATTCCATAATCTAGATTTAAGTATTATATTCAAGAAAAGAGATCGAGATTGGAATGCTAATCATGATTATTGTGTCTATATGTGAAAGCATAATAATCGTGTTCATTATATTGGAAAAGGTAAATTTCAAATGGAATTCTGGCAAGATGCCAGACCTTTTATACACAAACACGATACATTAGCATATACATTAGATTCTAGTTGGACTTGTATGATACTTGCGTGGGGATTAACCGATAAAGAAGCTAGAATACTTGAAGCTAAATTAATCGGATTAAATGAACGTAAGTTTTCAAAAACAGGTACATATAAATGAGATGGGAAATCCCTTATAAATAAGCGTAGAGAATTAACTTATAAGGGCGTGAGTTATGAAGTATTGTTTGAAGAATATTTAAATTTAGATAATGGAAATAACTATTGGGAAACTTTTAGAAGGCAAATCAACGGTTATTAAAGAACACGAATATTTATCTACTAAAGAATATGTAAAGCCATTTATTGAGTTAATGAGTAAGTTTACTAAAGACTTTTCAGTTCAAGTACAACTTCCAACCCAATTCACTATTACAAATTCTAAAGAAGATATTACATATAATCGAGTGTGAGTGCAAGCAGTAATGCCAAATAGTAATGATGTTTGTGGTTATGCAGAAACATTTAATCTGGTTTATGCATTAGATGTAAGAAAACCAGTTTATAAACTATTTAAGGCATATAAAGATAGGAAAACTGGGAATTTGTTTGTATTTGATTCCCAATGGTTAAGTGTTTATGAATTGAAGCCAGATACTGCTTTTATTGATTTTGAACAGTCAATAAAGAATTTAATGGAGATGACAGATGATTCTGAAATTAGATTTAATAGACTAAATAAAGAATTTCTATCATCTAGAGCAAAAGATAAACAGCAGAAACTTGGCTCTTTAATTGAAAATTCCATGTTTTTTGAATATTGCAATAAAGGTGGCAAAGTAAAACTTGCACCAGCAATGGTTCTTAAAGCATTTCAAAATGTATATATGGATTCTTCTTCTAGAAACTATGTTTCAGAAACAGAAGAAAGTAGTTTATTTAATTATTTAGATGCCTTCAGTACACTCGTAACACAAGATTCGAAAGATATAGTGAATAGATTTGAAAAATCTGCACTAGCTTTACAAATTTTAAATGAAGAGTTATGGAAGTAATCAAAAGAAACGGAAATAAAGTACCATTTGATTTTAATAAAATTAAAAACGCAGTAAATAAAGCATTTAATGCAGTATATAATACAGATGCACCAGAAGAATTTATTGATTATCTAAAGGCAACTTCTGAAACATTTAGTAATAATATTACTGTTGAAGAAATTCAAGATTCTGTTGAAAATGCTTTAATGGAATTTAAATGATTTGATGTCGCAAGAGCATATATTAAATATCGTGACGAACATGCAGAAGAACGTGCACGTCGTAAACGTATTGAATATATGAAAGATTATCAATTAAATGGAGAAAATGCTGCAACATCGAGTGCTTCTGATCCAAACGCAAATATGAACTTAAAGAATGTTGCAAATATGGAATCAGAAGTATATAAGTTCGAGAATAGGAAGACTCAAAGAGTTATGCTTTATGATGAAATTGAAAAATTGTATGGTAAAGATCTTGCAGATCAATATTTATATGATTTGGAACATCATGTTATTTATTCTCATGATGAAGCATCTACTCCAGTAATTAAGAATTATTGTGAAGCTGTAACACTTTATCCTTTACTTGAAGGTACAGATTCTCTTGACGGAACAGGAACTAAATCTCCAAAACATTTACATTCGCTTTGTGGACAATTAGTAAACGCAACGTTTTTACTTGCATCACAATGTAAAGGTGCTGTTGCATTTGGAGAATTCTTTAATTTCTTTGATTATTTTGCGGCCAAAGATTATGGTGAAGATTATGATTTAAATGAATCTTTATATGCAGAGAATCCAGAGGTTGTTAAGAATGCAAAAACTATTGGAGAAATGATTGAACAACAATTTCAATATGTTGTTTGTAATTGGAATCAACCGGCTGGAAATAGAGGTGCTCAAAGTCCATTTACTAATATCTCTTATTATGATGAGAATTATTGGCATGCTCTATTTGATGAGTTTTCATTTCCAGATGGAACTAAACCCTCATGAAGAAGAGTTGATTATCTTCAAAGAAAATTTATTCATTGATTTAATGATTATAGAGCAAAGACGATTTTAACCTTCCCTGTAGAAACAATGGCTCTTCTTACCGACGGTAAAGATGTTATTGATAAAAACTATAAGGATTTAACTACAGAAATGTATGCTAAAGGTCATAGTTTCTTTACTTATCTATCAGATAATCCAGACAGCCTTGCTTCTTGCTGTAGACTAAGAAATCAAATAACCGAAAATGTTTTCTCTTTTACTAATGGACTTACTGGTGTTCAAACTGGTTCTTGTAATGTTATTACAATTAATCTTAATAGAATGGTTCAAGATTATTGCAAGAATATTACTTGGAATAGAAAGGAAACTTCTATTGAATTCTGAAATGGATTACAAAACTATTTAACTCAAATTGTAGAAAGAGTACATAAGTATCACATTGCTTATAAAACAATGTTATACGAATGGGAAGCAAACGGAATGTTTACTGCAAGTAAAGCAGGATATATTTCCATGTCTAAA
>Ga0310694_10001784_pt1 | contig 23590 bp, 21 predicted proteins | sample 174DNAGHGhighgp2_FD_203884 | JGI IMG/M metagenome (GOLD analysis project Ga0310694, IMG submission 203884) | Sheep rumen microbial communities from Palmerston North, Manawatu-Wanganui, New Zealand - 1742 DNA GHGhigh gp2 (v2) (version 2) | ecosystem: Host-associated > Mammals > Digestive system... | reverse complement strand
ACACGCTGCTGTATATCGTTCCGTTTGCATGGTTGGGCATACTGACCTCGGTGTTCTACGACTCGCGTACCGCACTTGTCGTACACGCTATCACCATACTGCTCGTTTCGCTGGCTGTACCTTCGCCATACACCTTCCTGTTCACACAGATGATAGCTGGCATAGTAGTTATCTACTCGCTCAGAAAGATGACCCAGCGCGCACACCTGGCACACACGGCACTGCTGACCGGCGTGGCGTACGCGTTTGTCTATACCGCACTCACTTTCGCCACTACGGGCACATACACCCATTTGCAAGCCAGGATATATATGTTCATTGCAGCCAATGCCATACTGATCATCTGTGCTTACGGAGTGATTTATGTGTTCGAACGCCTGTTTGGCTTGGTATCCGATGTGACGCTGATTGAACTGTCGAACGTCAACTCCGACCTGATGCACCGCTTTGCCGAGGAAGCACCTGGCACGTTCCAGCACACACTGCAAGTGAGCAATCTGGCTACTGAGGCAGCAAAGAAGATCGACGCCAACGCGCTACTCGTGCGCACAGGAGCGTTGTACCACGACATAGGCAAACTCATGGCACCGCTTAACTTCACCGAGAACCAGCAGAACGGCGACAATCCGCTCAGTCACATGTCGAACACCGAGGCGGCACGCACCGTGATTGCTCATGTCAGTGACGGACTGACTCTGGCTGCCAAGCACCGACTTCCGCAGATCATCCGCTCGTTCATCGCATCGCACCACGGCACTTCGCTCGTGCGCTACTTCTACAACTCCGAGGCTAACGCCCATCCGGGAGAGAAGATCGACGAGAGCATGTTCCGCTACCCCGGGCCCAAACCTGCCACCAAGGAAGCCGCAATACTTATGATGGCGGATGCTGTGGAGGCACGCAGCCGAAGCCTGAAGGAATATACGGAGGAATCCATCGCAACCATGGTCAACCAGATGATTGACGCACAGATTCAGGACGGACAGTTTGCCGAGACGCCGCTCTCCTTTAGCGATGTAGAGGCGATACGCGAGGTGTTCACCACCAAACTGATTGCTATCCACCACCAACGGATTGCCTACCCCGACCTGAAAAATCGACCTGAAAAATAAAGCATAAATGCTGAAACACAAAGCATAAAAACAGAAAGCCACTCAACCGAGTGGCTTTCTTGTAGCGGGACCCAGGATTGAACTGGGGACCTCATGATTATGAATCATGCGCTCTAACCAGCTGAGCTATCCCGCCGACATAATTGATTTCAAAATTCGGAAATCGGCTGCAAAGGTACTACTTTTTTTTGACATAAGCAAGCATTTTTGCCAAAAAATCTATTTTGCTATCTCGTTCTGTCAAAATTTCATATGCAAAACACCACGCAGATGCACATAAATGTGCATGTTTGATATTGCATTTATCAAAAAAATAACAACAAAACTTGCAAATGTGGGATTTTTTTTGTACCTTTGCATGATTTTGCGTACGGAACGTACGCTCGTACGCTCAAGCAAAACCGACAAACGCATATATTAACACAAAATTATACTATTATGATGACAATTGACAATTACAATTTCGCCGGCAAGAAGGCGATTGTACGCGTGGACTTCAATGTACCACTGGACGAGAACGGTAACATTACCGACGACACCCGTATCCGCGGTGCCCTGCCTACACTGAAGCACATCCTGGATAACGGCGGTGCGCTCATTATTATGAGCCACATGGGCAAACCAAAAGGCAAACCCGCTGCCAAATACAGTCTCGGTCAAATCAAGGACGCCGTAGCCAAAGCGCTGGGCGTTGCTGAGGTTAAGTTCGCTCCCGACTGCGCTAAGGCGCAGGCTGAGGCCGCTGCACTCAAAGCAGGTGAGGTGCTGATGCTCGAGAACCTCCGCTTCTATCCCGAAGAGGAAGGCAAACCCGTAGGCATTGAGAAAGAAGATCCCGCTTACGAGGCTGCCAAGAAAGAGATGAAGGCTCGCCAGAAAGATTTCGCCAAGACACTCGCTTCGTACGCTGACTGCTACGTAATGGACGCCTTCGGTACAGCACACCGCAAACACGCTTCAACTGCTGTCATCGCCGACTACTTCGATGCCGACAACAAGATGCTTGGTTACCTCATGGAGAAAGAGGTCAAGGCTGTGGACAACGTACTGTCGAACATCAAACGTCCGTTCATCGCTATCATGGGCGGTTCGAAGGTGAGCTCGAAGATCGGTATCATCGAGAACCTGCTCGGCAAGGTGGACAAACTCATCCTCTGCGGTGGTATGACCTACACCTTCGCCAAAGCACACGGTGGAAACATCGGCGGCTCGATTGTTGAGCTCGACAAACTCGACGTTGCTCTCGGCGTAGAAGAACTGGCTAAGAAGAACGGAGTTGAACTCGTGATGGCTCCTGACGCCATCTGCGGTGACTCGTTCAGCAACGATGCCAAGCAGATGGTTTGCCCCTCAGACGCTATTCCCGATGGATGGGAAGGATTGGATGCCGGCCCTGAGGCACAGAAGAAGTTCGCTGCCGCTATCAAGGGATGCAAAACGATCCTCTGGAACGGTCCTGCAGGCGTATTTGAGTTCGATAACTTCTGCGGAGGCAGCCGCGCTATCGGCGAGGCTATCGCTGAGGCTACTGCCGAGGGAGCATTCTCACTCATCGGTGGCGGCGACTCGGTAGCTTGCGTCAACAAGTTCGGATTGGCTGACAAGGTTTCGTATATCTCTACCGGTGGCGGCGCCCTGCTCGAGGCTATCGAGGGCAAGGTTCTTCCGGGTGTAGCTGCTATCAAAGGAGAATAAGATCTGATCTAACCGCTAAATCGCAAGTTATTTTATGGAACTTTCAGGTAAGATTATACAGAAATTCCCACTTCAGTCGGGAGAGTCAAAGACTTCGGGCAAACCTTGGCAACTGCAGGCTTATTTGCTTGAAACGCAGGAGCAGTACGCACGCAAGGTTTATTTCGAGATCTTCGGCGAACAGCGAATCAAGGATAACCCTTGCGAGATCGACGACCTGGTAACCATCTCGTTCGACATCGAGAGCCGCGAGTTCAATGGTCGCTGGTACACCTCTATCCGCGCTTGGCAGATTAAGCAAGGCATTGTGGACAATAACACCCAGCCTGCTGCACCCGCTGCTGCACCGCAAGCCGCTGCTCCGGCAGCGCAACCGATGCCTCAGGCCGCTGCACCGAACGTGGAGACCTTCGATCCCGCTGCTGGCGAGTCAACCGACGATCTGCCGTTCTAATCGGCTGATCGGTAGATTGGAGAATCATGCGTCTGCGAACGATTATATGGCTGATAATAGCCGTACTGATCCTGACGGGGAGTGCCATCTTGTGCACTCTCCGTTGGGACGCATGGTTCACTATGCCGCCTGAACCCGAATGGCAGGGCGACACACTCAGCACACGGTTCGTCACGTTCCACAGCGATACCATCTACGCGTGCCAACTCACTGACACGCTGTCGATGGTCGTGCTTGGCGATGTGCACAACACGCTCGAGCAAACCGACTACATGCAGATTGCCGCACTCAGTCCGGATATGCAATGCTACGCACAACTCGGCGACTGGGTCGATCGAGAGCAGTTCTATTACAAGCAACTGCTCATGCACCAACTGGCTGGCACTCCGTTTGACTCGCTGCCCGTACTCGTTTGCCCGGGTAATCATGAGTACACCAAAGGACTCAACCGGCAACTGCCCGACTCTTGGTTCGACTCGTTTGCTATGCCGCAGAACGGACCAAAAGACGGACTGGGCACAACGTACTATGTCGATTTCCGCAACCTGCGGTTCATCGCTATCGACACCGAGGATTCACAATATCTGTATGACTTCACCCGACTCAACACGTGGGTGAAGAACGCCATCAGTTCGGCTTGTCAGCCTTGGGTGGTGGTGATAATGCACCGGCCGGTTTTCTCCTCGCGCAAAGGGCGCGCCAATCCTTCCGTCTGGCTCTCGCTCGCCAATGCATTACGCGGAGCGGATGTTATCTTCTCCGGTCACGACCACACGTACGCACGCCGCGGCAGTACGTTCCAGGACTACGACGTAACACACGAGCCTGTATGGCTGGGCATTAGCTCCACAACGCACGCGCGCACACCTAAGAACCGCAGCCGGATGGATACCATCGCTGCAGGTGGACCGTTCTTCGAACAGATGAGCATAACACGCCACGAACTGACCATACGCAGCTGCCTTCTCGACGGAACATGTATCGACTCCGTCAAACTGGTAAAACGTTAAACTCTCAAACTTTCAAACCCTCAAACATTCAAACCCTCAAACCATGAAACTCATTGCTCCTTCCGTTTTGTCTGCTAACTTTGCCGAACTGCGCAAAGACCTTGAGATGATCAACCGCTCCGAGGCCGACTGGCTGCACGTGGATGTTATGGATGGCGTGTTTGTGCCGAACATCTCCTTCGGCTTCCCGCTCATGGAACCCATGCGCAAGTATTGCACCAAGCCGCTGGACGTGCACCTGATGATCGTTCATCCCGAGAAATATGTCGAGCGATTCTGCGATGCTGGGGCGTGGAGCGTGGGATTTCACTTGGAGGCTACGGACAATCCCGAGCCAATTCTAGACCTTATACGTGCCAAGGGGGTACGTACTTGCTTGACAATCAATCCAAACATAGCCGTTGAGAGACTGGTAAAATTTCTCGACAAAGTGGACATGGTTTTGCTCATGTCTGTCTTTGCCGGATTTGGTGGGCAAAAGTTCATCCCCGAAACGATGGATAAGATCCGTTTCATCCGTCAGGAGATCGATCGTCGCGGCCTCAATACACTCATCGAGATTGATGGAGGAGTGAACACTCATAACGCAAGCGAACTGTTTGCCGCAGGTGCTGATGTGCTCGTCGCCGGCTCAGCTGTCTTCGGCGCACCTGATCCCGAACAGGCTATTCGCATTATGAAACAATGATCGGCTGAAGTCATTGCGACAAATTCTGATTGAACAACCGGTGGCAAGGCGCTTTCCTTTCGTTTTTATCTTTCTGTGTACCGCATTGCTTATCTGCTGTGCGTACTATCTGCATTTCCCGTTTAACCTGCGCTACGACACCGAGGCTGACTATCTCGACTCGCTTGCAGTCTATCGCGTTCATGTCACTGAACCGCCCCTACGCAAATCCTACGGCTGGCAGCTGAACGTCAATCTGCCGGAGCATGCGCAACAAGCCGTAATCTACCTTTCCGCTGATTCCTCGCAGGCAACACCTGTTATGGGAGACTTGTTACTCGTGCGCACACGTATCACGCGCCCGCAAGCATTATTTATAGGTGAATTTGACTACGGCAATTACCTGCGCTTGCAGCACAAGGTTGGCGTTGGTTACGTGCGACCCGGACAATGGCAGATTATAGGTCATGTGCCGATACGTGGCTTGCGAGCCTACGCCACTACTGTTCAGCGAAAATTAGCACAACGTTATTCTGACGCAGGCCTGCATGGTCAACCCTTGGCGCTGATTTCCGCTATCACCTTGGGCGAACGGGACGCGCTGGACTCCGACCTCAGGCAATCATTTGCTGCCGCTGGCGCAGCACATGTTCTCGCAGTTAGCGGCTTGCACACCGGAATCATTTATATTGTCGTCGTTTCTTTGCTCACCTGCTTCGGCTTGTGGCGACCGTTATACGAACAACGTATCCGGCGCGCATTACTCTCCTCCTGCATTATTGCAGTTATGTGGGCTTACGCGTTCATAACCGGTCTGTCTCCATCCGTCATGCGCGCAGCACTAATGCTGACGATTATTCAAGTAGGCTGGATATGCAGGCGGCAAAGCCTTTCCTTCAACACGCTGGCTGCCGCAGCATGTATCTGCCTCTGGATTGACCCGCTTAGTCTGTTCAGTGTTAGTTTTCAACTCTCATTTGCAGCAGTCGCGGGAATATTACTGTTTGTACCGCATTTTAACTCCTTATGGAGAGTGCACAGTAAGTTCGCACGATTCATGCGCGACCTGGTTACCGTTTCTGCCGCAGCTACCATCGGCACACTACCCGTAAGCCTGTACTATTTCAGTCAGGTGGCGCGTTTCTTCTTACTTACCAACCTTGTTGTGCTGCCTGCTGCGTATGTACTGGTTATATCGGGCTTACTTGTGCTCGCATTAGCCCACACACCTGTTGGCGCCTGGCTTGCCTTCGCTCTGCAACATATAGGCGGTTGGGTATGTACATTCGTCGCCTGGATCGAACATCTACCCTATTCTACGCTACATATCTCCACCACGCCATCTATGCTCGCCTGCCTGGTGATTGCCATCGGCTGTTGCTACCTGCGCATCCAGCGGCAACGACTTTCCTGGTACGCTCCGGCTGCTGCGGCTATTGCTTTGTTCTGCGTCTTGCACTTCTATGACGCAAAACAAACCCTCAACACCCACACCCTGGCAACACGTGGCAGAACGATCTATTACTCGCATGGCGGCACGACTGAAACATTTGCGCCCGACTCACGTTACACCTTCTTCCGCTTCCGCAACAACGATTATGTCTATGCGCCCTACCTGTCTCCGCGCCGCCAACAAGCCCTCGAGCAATATTGCCGCAACCGCAATATACATCTTTTGGACGAACAACAACCGGTAAACACGGTAAAATCTTCAACCTCATGGGTGCTGAACTTAACTAAGTCACCTATACAGTAACTCGTTCACGCACCAAGCGATCCGCGTCACGCGCCACACAACTACAGCCTCGCAACGCGCGGGGCTGTTTTTTGTGTGACTGCTGTCTGCCTATCGATACACACAGCACAAAACGCTTTCCCGTTAAATTCTTACACACAAATAGCAAATTTTTTACCCAAGCATTTTGTTTTTTCATTTTTTTTCACTATCTTTGCATAAATTTTACACTTACCCCCATTTGCGGCAAAACGTACACCCAATTTGTGAACAATCCTACATGAAGCATATTGCATTTATCATCAATCCTATCTCCGGTGCCAAAAGACTGCAGCAGGTCAAGCGCCAACTGCCGGAACTGGTCAATCAGATCCTCAACCACGAGCAATGGCAACCGACACTCGTTTATACTGAGCACGCCGGTCATGCTACCGAACTGGCACGACAGTTCGCTCATGACGGCTTCGACGCCGTGGTTTCAGTGGGTGGTGACGGCACTGTAAACGAAGTGGCACGCGGACTACGCGACACCACTACAGCACTGGGAATCCTGCCTATGGGCAGCGGTAACGGTTTGGCGAGACACCTGCATATTCCCATGAACACGCACAAAGCCATCGCACTGCTGAACAACTGCCGAACGATTGACATCGACTACGGATTGGCCAACGAACAACTCTTCGTATGCACCTGCGGAGCAGGCTTGGACGCCGAAGTGGCTGACCGATTTGCGCATAGCGCACAGCGCGGATTCATGACGTATCTGCAAAACATCATACACCTCGTGTTCACGTACAAGGCACAAACCTACCACATATCTGGTGACGGTATCAGCGAAACCCGCAAAGCCTTTCTCGTCACGTTTGCCAACGCCAACCAATGGGGCAACGCCGCACGTATCGCTCCACGCGCAAGCCTGCAAGACGGCAAAATGGATATCATTCTTATGTCTCCGTACGCCCTGTGGGACTGCTTGCCGCTGGCAGTCAGACTCTTTGCCGGAACGATTGACCGAAGTCCGCTCATAAAAACACTTCGCGCCGGAGATATTACTCTCCAGCGCGAATCTGCAGCACCGTTTCATATCGATGGTGATCCCGTTGATGCCGGCAAAGACATTCACATCCGCATCATTCAGGGCGGACTGAAAGCCCTCGTTGCGGTCTAAGTATTACTGCTTCTGCCCGCCTACGTTATATATCGTTCCGTTACGCTCTATCATCAGCCGTCCGTCACGCAGAACCTTGCGCGCCTTAACCGACACGCTTACCCGTTCCACTACATCTTCTACAATGGGCTCACCTTTGGCACACATGTATTCACCTTTAATGGTCGAGCCGTTGTAGGACGTGGCGTCAATGCCGAAATATACACCGCCTTCTACATGCAGAACCTCCACCGTTCCGCTGACCAGATAGTACGGATTGTATGTCTCGCCTTCTTCTGTTTGCTCAAAATCTGTTGCCAGATACGACGGATAATCCATATATTCGTCACCGCCGGGCGAAGCCTGAACGGTATTGGCGGCATAACTGTCATTAATAGGATACGTGTCTACCGGCAATATGCTCTCACCATCTATCGTGGATGCAAACACTGCCAGACTCAGTTCAGCCTCACCGTTGGTGAAAAGCAGACTGGTGCAAGCATAACCTAAATTCTCAGTCATATCAACGTACGTAAGCGAATCAAACTTCAGCACAAACGCCTTTGTCTCCTCAGGCTCATAGTAGTACGAGAACTGGCCTTCCTCTCCAGGCTCTATATCTACCTCGGGATTAGCCTCAAAGTAGATGTGCAACGCATGGCAACGCAACTGCTTGTCGCAGGTCAGACTGACGATATTCGTGTCAATATCCGTTACTGCCAGCACCTGATCTTCCTCGATATCCACGTCACTCGAGTATTTATATACAATCTTCCCTGCCGTACTTTCCGCACTGAACCCTTTGCGCAAAAATCCGTCCACAACCAGCGCTTTCATCTTCCGCGTTGTTACAAACGTGATAACCGATCCGGCATTCGCACCGAAGTAATTGGCTGTCTTGGTGCCCATCGATGCAATCACTTTCACGTTGTTGTATATGAATGAGTACGGAATCTTGCTTCCTAACGAGTCGGTGCTCACAACCGTAGTCGGTTCGTCATATACATACTCGCCGTCCAAACCTTCTGTCGGATCAACCTCGGGAAGAACGCTGCTGTCAAATGTCCCGTCTATAGTCACGGTTTTGATCCAAACAGACTTTTTTGTCCGGGTGATCAGTATCTTCAATTCACCCTCAAGAGCCGTACTGCTCTCAAAGGTCTGCGTCTGGTCGTTGGCTTTTGGCAATTGTTTCTTGCCGAGCGATACGCCGCCTACTGTCACTTCTATGCTGTTGACGTTATCTTCGTTGGCGGAACACAGGATTGTCACCTGCTTCACCTCGCTCACTCCGGGCAGACTGAGTTCGCTGTTCTCTATGAACTGCGCACCTCTGTCTTCATATCCGCGAGGACTGACCGTTGCCGTCCAGCCTTGCGGCAGACTCGTTGAGAAATCAAATGTCGCCTCGGCAAGCACCTGTGCGGCACATACGAGCAACGCTGCAAATAACAGATTAAGTTTCTTCATGATTGGTATATTCGTTTTTCCTTGATTACTTGGTCTTCTAAACAAAGATACCCATCTTAAGTTAAGGTGGGTATCTTGTTTGTTAACTTTTTTACTACTTAGGCGAGAGCGATAATTGTCTCTTCACCTTCCTCGCAGAAGGCCAACTTGCCTTCGCGTGCCAACCAGCCTAATGCAAGGTTGAGGTCAGCCTCTTTGAGTTTGGTTGCTTTCTTCAAGGCCTTGCTCGACAAAGCACCATTCTGCAATGCATTCCAAATTTTTCCGGCGTTTGCGCCAATCAATTCTACATTCATAATTGTTTTTGTTTTGTTACACTTAAAGTTTAGGGTTTATAGTCGGTTTTTCGACTCTATATAGTAGGATCTGCATCCGACACACAGTCGGCAGCAGCCTCCCTATAGTTTTCTACTCGTTGTTGTAACGCTTGAACAGCAGTGCGGCATTATGGCCGCCAAAGCCGAACGCGTTACTTATTGCATAGCGCAGTTCACGCTGCTGCGGGGTGTTGAACGTGAAGTTCAATCGTGGGTCAATATTCGGGTCTTCATCGCCCTCCGCATGATTGGTTGTCGGCGGCACAACCTGGTGGTACAACGCCAACGTCGTTATCAGTGCCTCCATCGCACCCGATGCGCCCAATAGATGACCGGTCATCGATTTGGTGGACGACAGATTCATCTCGTACGCATGCTCGCCAAACGCTTTGACTATCGCCTTGGCTTCTGCCAAATCGCCTATCGGCGTCGATGTGCCGTGCGTATTGATATAATCCACTTCATCTGCACGGATCGCGGCATCTTTTACAGCGTCCAGCATCACACGTGCCGCACCTTCGCCTTCAGGATCAGGAGCAGTCAGATGGAACGCATCCGCTGTCGAACCGTAACCTACCAGTTCGGCATAGATATGTGCTCCGCGCTCTACCGCGTGCTCATACTCCTCCAGCATCACACACGCTGCACCTTCGCCCGCCACAAAACCGTCACGCGATGCCGAGAACGGACGAGATGCCGTCATTGGCTCATCATTACGCGTGGACAAGGCTCGTAGCGCATTAAATCCGCCTATCGAGATCGGGCAGATCTCTGCTTCACTGCCGCCTACCAATACTGCATCCGCCTTGCCCAGACGAATATGGTTCATCGCGGACATAAACGCAATGGCTGAGGATGCGCACGCGGCTGTTGTACAGAAGTTCGGGCCTTTCAGACCCAGACGGATAGCTATGTATCCGGCAGCTATATCCGTGATGATTCGCGGAATAAGGAACGGTGAATAGTGCGGTACTCCGTCTCCCTGCTGCTCATGTTCGGTCACTTGTTGCTCAAACGTGCTCACACCGCCCATGCCTGAACCTATGATCACACCAACACGGGTAGGATCCTGCTCGGCTTGCAGTGCCGCATCTTTGTACGCCTCAAGTGCCGCAACGTAAGCCAGCATCGTAAAACGATCCAGCTTGCGTTGCTCCTTGAAGTCAAACCAGACATTCGGGTCGAAATCTTTCACCTCACAGGCGAAATGGCTGCGGAACAACGTTGCATCAAACAACGTAATAGGACCTGCTCCGCTCTTTCCGGCCATCAGTGCCGCCCACGTGGACGCTACATCATGACCAATGGGATTGATCGTTCCTAAACCTGTTATTACTACCCGCTTCAATGCCATGGACGACTATGCGCTGAATTACTTGTTCAAAGCTTCAGTGATATAAGCTACTGTATCGCCTACGGTGCTGATCTTCTGAGTAGCGTCGTCGGAGATGGTGATACCAAACTCTTTCTCAAACTCCATTACGAGCTCTACAACGTCCAGCGAATCTGCGTTCAGATCGGCTGTGTAAGACGATTCCATGGTAACTTGTGATTTGCTGACACCTAATTTTTCAACAATGATGTCAATTACTTTTGATTCAATTTCAGACATAATCTTGTATGTTTAAATGGTTAATTTATTCTAAATTTCGCTATAAGCGAATGCAAAGTAAAGGCTTTTTTGTCGAAAATGCAAATATTTGGCGTGTTTACATTTATTTGCTGTGTGATTAACTTTTTTTTGCTATATTCACACGCTAAAATCGCCTTGCTATATCTTCTGCCGAAAGGAGTACGGCTACGGTTTTTCCGTCCGGCGTTATTCGTGAGGAAGGCAGTGCAAACAGTTTCTCCAGCAAGTCAACCATCTCTGCCTCGCTCATGTTCTTTCCCGTCGGAATAGCGGCGCTCTGCGCCAATGTTAACGCTATACGCTGCTGCATATCTGCTTGCAGATCCGACGGACTGTCTGCCGAACGCGCCAAGATAGCACGCAGCGAGGTCTCCGCACTCTGGTTGCCTAACACCGAAGGCATTGCCGTTATATCATACGTGTCGGCACTCACTTTCTCCAGTTCAAACCCTATGTACCTGAGTTCGGGCAGCAATGCCTCCAGCACAGGCTGCTCTTCGGCACTCAACGTCAGCGGTTCGGCAAACAGCAACTGCTGGCTCACACCGCGATGGAGCTGCAACTGTGCCAGCAACTGGTGATATAAGATGGTAACGTGCGCGCGACGCGCATGTACGAGTAGCAGACCTTCCGGCACAACACAGGATATATATCCTCCCGCCAAGGCTTGCGGATGCAAAACTGCTTCTTTTGTCTGTATCTGCGGCAACTCGTCCTGCACCGGCTCCGGCATAACGATTGATGGTTGCTCACGGCGCAACGGCTCATACAACTCCTGCCAATGCGGCGCAACGCGTTCCTTAGGCTGCACTGCATTTCGCGGCTGGGAAAACGGGTTGTAACCCGACGACAGATGTAACTCGGGAGCTTTAGCTCCGGCACGCATATTTGCGTCTGACACGGGCATTTCAACATCTCCGCCCAGAAAATCTATCGAAGGCACTACATTGAACTTACCCAACGCTGCACGAACCGTAGCCATCAATATCGGGAAAATCGACTGCTCGTCGGCAAACTTGATCTCTGTCTTCGTCGGATGAACATTCACGTCAATCTGCTCCGGCGCTATATCGAAATAGATGAAGTACGGCGGCAACTGCTCCGATGGCAACATACCTGCGTATGCCTGAAGAACAGCTTTATGGAAGTACGGGTGACGCATGTAACGACCGTTCACAAAGAAGAACTGCGCTGCCTGCTTCGAGGCGGATTCGGGTTTGCCTACAAACCCGTGGATCGTCACCAACTCGGTTTGTTGTTCTATCTCCAGCAACTGCGCTGTATAGAGTTTGCTCTTGCTCTTGCCGAACACACCCTCTATACGCTGCTTGTGCGTGGCAACCGGCAAGTCGTATAGAATCTCGTCGTCCGAGGCAAACGTAAACGCCACCTCCGGATAAACCAACACTATGTGCTGGAAAGTCGTTATCAGGTTTCTCAGTTCTGTCTGGTCGGACTTCAGGAACCTGCGCCGTGCCGGCACGTTGAAGAACAGGTTCTGCACCTGGATCGTTGTGCCCGCTGCACACTGACAAGGTTCTTGGTTCAGCACTTGCGAACCAGCTATCTCCAACTGCGTTCCCATCTCGTCATTTGCTCGACGGGTGGTCATTTTCACTTGTGCCACCGCGCATATACTCGGCAACGCCTCACCGCGAAAACCCATCGTACGCAAGTGAAACAAGTCCTGCGCATTGCTGATCTTCGAGGTCGCGTGACGTTCAAACGCCATACGCGCATCCGATACCGACATGCCCGAACCGTCGTCGGTCACTTGGATAAGCGTCTTGCCTGCATCGCGAACAAGCACACGGATACTGCGAGCACCCGCATCAAGCGAGTTCTCAACCAACTCTTTCAGACACGATGCCGGGCGCTGAATAACCTCGCCCGCAGCAATCTGATTGGCAACACTATCCGGTAACAGACGAATAATATCCATAAAACCTTCAAACTCTCAAACCCTCTCCCCTCCTTTCAGGGTGGGGGCGGGGGTAGGCTTTTTTTTACAACAACCAATAGAACACCACAAACAGCAGCACCAGCAGTACAATCCAAAACGACAACTTCGACTTACGCTCCGTATCTATTCTCAACTTCGTTTGTGCCTCATGTGCCTCGCGGAACGAACCGCGATGCAGTGTTGTCACATGCTCCTTGCCGTCCGGATTCTCGTTTTCCGACTGCTCTCTCTGCTCACGCAAAGCCCGAAGGCGCGCAAGTTTTTGCTTGCGCGCCTCCTTAGCCTCATCGTAGTAAATGGGACGATAATCCCACTCACGGGGTTTGTTTACTTTCGGAAATAATACCGACATTACTTAACAATTGCCTGGAACTCAGCGTCCTCAGCAAACTTCGCGAACTCAACGTCGTTGGCTGCCTTAGCCTTCAGACTTGCGTCCTGAGCTACAGCGTTCTTCAGGTTGCTCAATACGTCTGCGCGAGCGTTCGTGCGGGCTGCAACAACGGCCTTCAGATAAGCGGTCGTGGCGTTAGGCTCGGCTACGGCATCCAGAGTCTTCTTGGCTGCTGCATAATCCTCTGCCAGGATCTGCTGAACGGCGGCGTTGTTCGTTGCACTCTGACCGTAAGCTCCGCGGGCTGCCTTGTAGTCACCCTTCATGGTGTACAGTGTACCCATAGCGGCGCTCAGGTTAGCCTGCGTTCCGGCAGCCTTGCCCAGGTGCTCCTCGGCTTTCTTCAGGTCGCCATCTGCCATGGCAGCTACACCGGCGTTGTAGTTGACGTCAGGATTGTTCGGCTCAATCTGAAGAGCATTCTGGAAGCAGCGACGAGCCTCTGCTACGTTGCCTTCCTCCATATATACCATACCTAAGTTGTTGAATCCGCGATAGTCATTAGCGAACTGCTCGGTTGCCTTCTTGTAGATAGCAATCTTCTCTGCCTTGTCGTTCGTCAGAGTAGCAGCATAAAGCAACTCCTCAACGTTCAGAGCAGCAGGATCGTTCTTAGCCAGGTTGCGGATCTCGTCGTCCGACTTGCCGATAAGGTCGGTGGTCAGGATCAGACGGCTGCGACGCAATGCAGGCAGAATCTCGTCTGCAATGTTCTTGTAAGCAGCGGCAATGTTCTTGATCTGTTTCTCGCGCTCCTCAGGATCGCTGTACATCGACAGCACGCGCAGAACCAACTCCTTGTCCTGAATGTTGCTGTTCTCCAGAGCGGCCTTGAAGCCTTCCCAATCCTCAGCGGTAATATTGCTCTCGATAGCTTTGTTGATCTTGTTCTTCTTCAGGTCCTTAGCCAGGAACTTCTGAGCTACATCCTGACGGCTCTTTGCCAGTTTCTCGTTCAGAGCCTGAGCACCATCGGGCGATGCATAACCGGCAACCTCCAGGCTGTGGATAGCCTTGCGCTCGTTGGCGTCGGCTTCCTTAATGGCTTCCTGCAGGTCTTTCATCTGCTGCGAGGTGGTCTCCGAGTTACGGAGGTTAGCCTGCTGGATAAGGAACAAGATGTCAGCCTCTTGCATCTGTTGGATAACGCGCTGGAACTTGTCAGCCGTGATCTGAGGCTTGTTGTCACCGGCACTTACGTGCTTGGCGGTCGTGTTCAGACCCTCGGCAATCAGCAGGTCGGGCAACTCCAGATCCTTTTTGCCTACCTTGGCCTCAAAACGAAGATAGAGCTTCGTGTTCTTGTCCATTGCGCCGTTGTAGTTGAACGTAGCGTGCTGACGATACGTACCACCGGCATTGTAGTTAACGGTCGTTCCGTTCTCTTTGGCCTTCTCACCTACGTAGGTTACAGGCTCGCCCAGCAACTCCTGGTCACCGGATTTCAGTACCGGAGTAACGGTCAATACGCCCTTCTTGGCAAACTTCTTCTCGGGGAACGTACCCGTAATATCTACGTTCACCTTGTCAGCCACTACGGCCATAGGGCTCGGGTTAACTTTCACCTGCTCAGGATTGGGCACGGTGTTGTTACATGATGTCAGGACTGCCAATGCAATCACTGAAAGCATAAGAAAATGTTTTTTCATACTCGTGAATTATTGTATAATTGTTTTGTTTGGTCTTTCCCTTATAACGCCTTGCTGCACCGCAAAAATAAGAACGCAGCGGGCGCCATACACTTTAAATCGGCTACAAAGGTACAAAAAAAAACTCAAATATGCAAATTTTTAGCGATTTTTTTGCAAAAATAATATTTTTATGCCTAAATTAGTGTAGAAATTGTGACAAATTAGGATATTTCATTTTTTTTTCGTAACTTTGTACGCGTTATTTGTTCGCAACACATCGCATCACAATGATACGCGTATCTTATTTATATGTATATTGCCTGACGGCAGCTTCTGTCATGCTTGGCCTCAGCGCTTGCACAGGGCTCAGCCCCGAGCGCGCCGCACAGACGTATGTGGACCGTGCCGCCGAACTCGTTGAGCAGCACCGCTACGAGGCAGCGTTGCAGCAGATCGACTCTGTACACACGCTCTATCCCAAGCAGGTCGCACAACGACGGCAAGCCAAAGCACTCAAAGACTCGATCGTCTATCTGCAGGCGCGACAGACGCTCTACTACAGCGATTCGATCCTCAAACCCTTGCTCCCGGAGGCGGACAAACTGCTCAAAGAGTTCCGCTTCGAGAAAAACGACAACTACGAGGACCATGGCAACTACGTCTATCGCACACTCCAAACCGGCTGGAACACCAACCGCTGTTTCCTGCAAGCCTATGTCTCCGACGACCGCAAAACGCTTCTCAAGAGTTATTACTACGGTGCCAAACCGCTACAACAGACTGCGGTAGCACTTCAGGCGGGCGAGCAGGAGATCGAACTGCAGGGACGAAACCACGCCTTCGAAGTCGAAGGTTGGCACGAAATCCTCACGCTCGAGGACGAGCAGGCTCTCGAAGTCCTGAACTTCATATCTTCGCACATGGGCGAACGGATCCGAGTCGCTGCCAAAGGACAAAACAAAGCCGGTGCCGTCTATTATCTCTCCGACAACGAGAAACAGGCGCTCGACCGGACTTACCGCCTCGGACTGCTCATGCGCGATATCAACCAACTCGAGCAACAGATCGCACTCGCCTCGCAACGGATTGAGCATTTTGAAACAAAAGCAAAATAACCGACAACAAAACAAGTACAAAACACACAAAACGTGCACTATAATCGGGGGCATTTCGGTACTCTTTTAGAGGTATTTCGGTACTCTTTCAGAGGTATTTCGGGGGCTTATCGGGGTAATCCTAGACCTTATCCGACACCGGATGCTTGTAACATGATACAAATCAACGACTTATAGCGCATTTTGCAACAACGAAATTTCAACGACAATGAAAACATACGAAAGTCACATAGCAGCCGTTCCTGCAGACGCCTCAGCCATCTACGCTGTTGTATCCGACCTGCGTAACCTCGAGCGTGTACGCGACCTTATTCCGCAGGACAAAGTGCAAGAGTTTGAAACAGACACCGATTTTGTACGTCTCAAGGTGGACGGACTCGGACAGAAGATTGTTTTCCGCATCGTGGACCGTATTCCCGGCGACACGGTGAAGTTCGGCGTCGAAAACCTGCCTGTCGAAGGAAACTTCTGGATCCAGATCAAGCAGGTCGCTCCGCACGACAGCCGAATCAAACTTACGCTCAAGGCTGAATTGCCCATGATGATTGCCATGATGACTGGCAAAAAGATTCAGGACGGTATTGACCAGGCTGCCGACATGATGGCACAAATGCCCTTCGAACAATGGGCATAACCCCAACATCTCGAAATCACGCAATCTCGACATCTCGATATCTCGAAAAAAACAAACAACACAACAATGACCAAAACCAAACAACGCAAACGTACAGGACTACACCGCGAGGGACGCAGAATGCTGCTCATCGTATGTCTTGTTGTATTTATCCTTAACATCACAGCGTACTTCTACTGGCCGCACTGGATCTTAGCCACGTTGCTGGCTCTGTCGGCTTTAGCACTCGTGTTTGTCGTGTATTTCTTCCGCGACCCCGTGCGCGTGTTCACGATCGATGACCCGAACTATCTCGTCGCACCTGCTGACGGCAAGGTCGTAGTTATCGAACCTGTCATGGAGAACGAGTATTTCCACGAGGAGCGCCTGCAGGTCAGTATCTTCATGTCGCCGTTCAATGTCCACGCCAACTGGTATCCCTGCGAGGGAATGGTTCTCATGTCCGAGCATCAGGCGGGTAACCACAAAGCCGCATGGCTGCCCAAGTCCTCTACCGAAAACGAACGCTCGCTCGTCGTTATCCAGACCAAGAGCAAAGCAATCATCGCCGTTCGCCAGATTGCCGGTGCTATGGCGCGGCGTATAGTGACCTACGCCCGTGCAGGCAAGGAGTGCCACCGCAACTCGCACCTCGGATTTATCAAGTTAGGCTCGCGCGTCGACTTATACTTGCCGCTCAACACCGAGATGTTCGTTGAGATAGGCGAAAACGTCCGCGGCAACCAGACAGTCATAGCCAAGCTGCACTAATCCACCACTCAACATTAAACATTAAACACTCAACATTAAACACTCAACATTAAACATCATATCACCATGAACAAATTTGAAGAACTTTTTGCGCAATATCCCTTTGCGCTGACCGACGAGCAGGTTAAGGCTCAAACCGCAGATATCATCGCCAAGCACGCTGCCGAGAACAACAACGCCGCTGTTTGGAAACAATGCCTACACCAGATCGACCTCACCACCCTCATGGGTGACGACACCGACGCACGTGTGGAGAAGATGGCTGCTTGTGTCAACTATTTCGGAGACCACTTCCCCGAACTCAAAGACTATAACGTAGCCAGCATTTGCGTTTATCCGGCGCTCGTTCCCATTGTTAAGGCTAACCTCAAAGCGGAAGGTGTAGGCATAACCTCCGTTGTAGGCGGTTTCCCTGCTGCACAAACGTTCATCGAGATCAAGGTTGCCGAAACGGCTATGGCTGTCAAAGAAGGTGCTACCGAGTGCGACATGGTGCTCTCGCAAGGCAAGTTCCTTGAGGGCAAGTACGAGGAGTGCTTCGACGAGATCCGCGAACAAAAAGCCGCTGCCAAAGACGCACACTTCAAGGTTATTCTGGAGACCGGCGCATTGAAGACCGCTGAAAACATCTGGAAAGCCTCTATCCTCGCTATGGCTGCTGGTGCGGACTTCATCAAGACTTCTACCGGCAAGATCAGCGTCAACGCTACTCCCGAAGCCACATTCATCATGTGCCAGGCTATCAAGGCGTGGAAAGAAAAGACAGGCGAGATCAAGGGCTACAAACCTGCCGGAGGTGTCAGCACGACCGATGAGGCTGTCGCTCACTATACCCTGGTGAAGGAGATCCTCGGCAAAGATTGGCTCAACAACCGTCTCTTCCGCTTCGGTGCCAGCCGTCTGGCTAACAACCTGCTCACATCCATCATGGGCAGCGAGCAGAAATACTTCTAAATCGTAAATGCCCAAATCGTAAATGAATCGGATCATTTCTAAGCGTTTCTTCTCTGACAATGTAGCGGAGCTCGTTGTGGAAGCTCCGCTCATTGCCAAGAGTCGTCGCGCAGGACACTTTGTCATAGTGCGCGTGGACAACAACTCCGAGCGTATGCCGCTCACCATTTCCAATGCCGACACCACTGCCGGCACGATCACTCTGGTCGTACAGCGTATTGGTGTCAGCAGTGCCAAACTCTGCGCCTTGAACCCGGGCGACTGCCTTGCGGACATTGTTGGCCCGCTCGGACAGGCTACGCGTATCGAGAACTACGGAACGGTCGTTTGTGCCTGCGGTGGCGTAGGGGCTGCGCCTATGCTGCCTATTGCTCAGGCACTCAAGCGCGCCGGCAACCGCGTGATCACTATACTCGCTGCGCGTAACAAAGACCTGATCATACTCCACGACGAACTATCCGCTACCTCCGACGAAGTGATCGTCATGACAGATGATGGTTCGATGGGAACGCAGGGATTGGTCACCCAAGGCATTGAGATGGTTGCCGCACGCGAGCACGTGGACAAGTGCATCACGATCGGTCCCGCTATCATGATGAAGTTCGTCGCACTCACCACCAAGAAGTACAATATCCCTACCGAGGCTTCGCTGAACACGATCATGGTGGACGGTACAGGTATGTGCGGCGCATGTCGTGTCACCGTTGGCGGACAGACGAAGTTCGTCTGTGTCGATGGACCCGAGTTCGATGCACATCAGGTCGATTTCGACGAGATGCTCTCACGCCTGCGCTCCTACAAACCCGAGGAAGCTGCTGCTTACGAAGCCTACCTCAATGGTCAACACGCAGAAACCAACTCCGCTGCTGCCCAACCCGCCTCTTCGAGTCATACTACTCTCTCCCCTATGAGGGGAGAGCCGGAGAGGGGTCTTGGTCTGTCCCCCAAAGAGCGCGCCGCTATTCCCCGTGTGGTTATGCCCGAACTGGCACCCGAGGAGCGTATTAAGTCGCTCCACAAAGAGGTTAACCTCGGCTTGACACCCGAACAGGCGCTCACTGAGAGCCACCGCTGCCTGAGTTGCAAGAACCCGGGCTGCGTCAAAGGCTGCCCCGTGAACATCGATATACCTGCGTTCATCAAGCAGATCGAACTCGGCGATATACAGAAGGCTTCGGCTATCATCCACGAGTCCAGTTCGCTGCCTGCCGTCTGCGGCCGAGTATGCCCGCAGGAGAAGCAGTGCGAAGCGCAATGTATCCATCTGAAAATGGGCCACAAACCCGTTGCCATCGGTTACCTCGAGCGCTTCGTTGCCGACCATGCTGACAGCCAATCTTTTCATCAGCCAAACTTGGCTGATCACCAATCTGCCCCTAAGGTCGCCGTTGTTGGCTCCGGTCCTGCCGGACTGACCTTTGCCGGCGACATGGCTAAATACGGCTATCGGGTCACCATGTTCGAGGCGCTGCACGCCATTGGCGGTGTGCTCAAGTACGGTATCCCCGAGTACCGTCTGCCTAATGCGATTGTGGATAAGGAGATCGACGGTCTGCGCGCCTTGGGCGTGGAGTTTGTCACCGATACTATTGTCGGCAAGACAATCACTGTCGATGATTTGCAGGCAGACGGCTACAAGGCTGTCTTTGTCGCCTCGGGAGCAGGTCTGCCGCGGTTCATGGGTATCCCCGGTGAGAACCTCAACGGCGTTATGTCCTCCAACGAGTACCTCACACGCGTCAACCTCATGGACGCCACCAACGCTGCCACCGACACACCTGTCCTCTACGGCAAGAACGTGCTCGTCATAGGCGGTGGCAACACCGCCATGGATGCGGTGCGTACAGCCAAACGTCTGGGCGCAGAACACGCAATCATCGTGTATCGCCGTAGCGAGGACGAAATGCCTGCACGTCATGAGGAGGTTGAGCACGCCAAAGCCGAAGATATAGAATTCATGACCTTGCACAACCCTATCGAGTACCACGCTGACGAAAGCGGCCGTGTCAAGGAGGCGGTGCTGCAAGTCATGACTTTGGGTGAACCCGATGAATCGGGTCGCCGCTCGCCTGTGCCTGTTGAAGGCAAGACGATCACCGTACCGGCAGATATGGTAGTGGTAGCAGTAGGCGTGTCGCCTAACCCGATTATACCGAAGTCCGTAGCCGGACTCGAAGTGTCACGCAAAGGCACAATCGTCGTGGACGACAACATGCGCTCGTCGCTGCCTATCCTCTATGCCGGCGGCGATATAGTCCGCGGTGGCGCTACGGTGATCCTCGCTATGTCCGACGGACGTAAAGCCGCAGCAGCCATGCACGCCGCGCTCAGCGCTGACAACTAACAGACTATAACCCTGATAACAACAGCAGCCGCACCTCATAGTGCGGCTGCTGTGTTGTGATGTAGCGTTACTGTTCGCGTACTTCACTACTCATTGTCTGGGTCGAAAGATTCAGGGCGACGGTTGTCTGCGGGACGATACAAGATCTGTATCGACTCGGCTACTACCTCTGTCTTGCTGCGACGCTGACCGTCTTTCTCCCAACTGCGCGTCTGCAGTTTGCCCTCAACGTACAACTTCATCCCTTTTCTGATACTGCGCTCTGCCCAATCGGCAAGATTGTTGCGCAGCACAATGGAGTGCCACTCGGTGCGATCGGGCACCTGAATGCCGTTCTGCATCGTGTACCCGCGCTCAGTGGTTGCAAGGTTGAGTGATACAATAATCCCGCCACGCTCCAAGGTACGTACATCAGGATCAGAGCCCACGTTTCCAACGAGGATAACTTTATTGACTGAAGTCATAGTAAGAATAGTATTTTAATAATTGTCAATGCAAAGATACAAAAAAATCTACACTTTCGCAATAGGGAAAAGCAGATTTTGACGCAGAATGACCCAAAAACGCAATATTTTTACGTATTATGACATAAATCGCCTCGAAACAACACACTTTTTGGGTTTACAATTTGTCGGAGGGTATTGACGATTTGTCGGTGTCATCGACATTTCCCGCCTGCTGCTTGCTCCACTCGCTGGGTGAGACACCTGTTTCTTTGGTAAAAATCGAAGAGAATACAGTACGTGACGAGAATCCTGCCTGCGTCGCCACATCCACTATCTTCATATTCGGATTCTCTGACATTAGCCGCTTTGCTTCGTTGACGCGATAACCGTTCACAAACTGGTAGAACGGGCAGCCGAACTCCGCGTTGATAAACTGGCTGAGATACGTGCGGTTCAATGGCAGCACTTTACGCATATCTGTCAACTGGAAGTTCGGATTCAAGTAGGGCTTATCCTGCTCCATCCATTGCTCAACGGCGGCACGCTGCGCCGATATATCCTCACGCTGCTCAACTTCACGATCCGGCTGGATGATTTCCGAGGCTGAGATGTAATTCATCGGATCACCGTACTCCTCCGAATCGCCACGCTGCAATTTCTGCCACGGGTCAGGACGGAACAGCACCTGCTCCGTTGTGTACATAAGCATAAAGGACAAGAGCCACTGCTGCGTGAACATTCGGTTGGGGATAAAACATGTGCATATAAAATAGAACGACGCACCTGCCAGAAAGAGCATGATCAGATAGCGCACTATCCACTGCACATCGATGCTGTCCATCGACGAGAAGTTGTTCTCACACCACTGGCGATACTTGTGTATATGCCGGCAAACAAGGAAAAAGAGTACAACCGGGAACGCCAGAATAATTGGCAGCAGATTGATATCCAACTTGTAATCCAGGTAGCCCAACAAGATCTGCGGTACAAGGAGTATAATCACTACCCACCACCTGAGCCAACCCGGACGTAACACCTGCGTGGGATAGACAAACAGCAGCCACGCCAGAAAATTGCCTGCCACAACCGACGCATTGAACAACGGATCCTCCGGCGTGCCGCCTACTGCCGTTACACCGTTGATCCGCAGCACAAGCATCAACCCCTCTATCGCAGCCCACGCTATCAACACACCTGCCCACGAACGGCGAAGCACATTCCCATCCAGGTGACGCAGCATTAGCCAACCGCACCAAAAGCAACCGACTGTCATGCTCAACGTAAAAGCAGGATCAATCATGTATGTGTACATATCCTCAGGGATAAACGTTGCGAGCCAGTAACTGACTACCAGCAGCACACATAGCACCAGGCCGAACACAAGTTCCGACCGGTAATCGTAATAAAGTTGGCGAATCTGTTTCGATATAGTATTCATCTCTTCTAATGAAAACTGTAATGCAAAGTTACAAAAAATATTTGATATTTGCAAGATATATTTGCACTTTTTGCTCAATACTTACCCAAAAGTCGCCTGCAGTTTACAATTTTGGCAGGCTTAAGGAACAATTCGTACACAAAAACTGACACAAACGCACAAAATATACACTCTTTTGAATGTTGTGCCGACAAATTTCACACATTCTTCTATCAAAAACACTTTTTATTTGCAAATGTCAAAAAAAAGTCGTAACTTTGCACACGCATTCGGCTAACGGTACTCACCGCTGCCGCTTTGCAACGTAAAACAATATAACAACATGTCTGTTCATACGCAAAATACCCGTCTGACGACAACAAAGATTCGCCAGATGAAACAACAAGGTGAGAAAATCACAATGCTCACCTCTTACGATTACACCCTCGCCCGGCTGGTGGACGAAGCCGGAGTGGATATGCTCCTGGTTGGCGACAGTGCATCCAACATTGTGTGCGGCAACCAATATACACTGCCTATCACGCTCGACGAGATGATCTTCCTCACCAAAGGCGTCGTGCGCGCTGCGCAACACGCATTGGTAGTCGCGGATATGCCGTTCGGCTCTTACCAGGTGAACGACGATATGGCTGTTGCCAACGCCATCCGCATGCTCAAGGAGAGCGGTGCCGATGCAGTGAA